>OHUK01001034.1_pt1 | contig 10326 bp, 9 predicted proteins | sample 1579201 | NCBI WGS metagenome assembly OHUK01 (sample SAMEA3879528, study PRJEB24766) | human gut metagenome | biome: human-associated habitat; feature: feces | place: USA | collected 1985/1987 | reverse complement strand
GGCGTCGATGTCCGGGTTGCGGCTGGCAAGCGGGATGCGCGCATCGAGGATCTCGCACACGGCGTCGACCTGCTTCATGTGCTCCTCGATCATGCGCTGCGCCTTTGTCATGTGGCCCGGAAACCACTGAATATTCAGCTTTTCAAAATCCTGCGCCATGTTATTTTACAACTCCAATGTTCTTGACCGGAAAGAGCGTGAAGTATACCCGTCCCATGATATAGCGCGTATCAACGCAGCCGAGGCGCGCGTCGCGGCTGTCGGTAGAGGCGTTGCGGTTGTCGCCCATGACGAACACGCAGCCCTCCGGCACCGTGATCTTCCCCTCGAAATTCTCGCGGTCGTGCACGGGCTCATTGACATACGGCTCGTCGAGCGCCTTGCCGTCGACGTAGACCACGCCGTCGTCAAAGTCGATGTCCACGGTCTGTCCCTCCGTTGCGATAATGCGCTTGACGATGGGTTCTTGCATGAGCGTCTGCTTGCGCAGGACGACGACGTCCCCCTGCTTCGGATGATAGAACAGGTTGGAGATGACGACCTTGTCGCTCTGCTCGAGCGTCGGCACCATGGAGTGACCGACGACATTGACCATGCGCACTGCAAACACAAACAGCAGCACGCAGAACACCAGCGCGAAGATGATGCACTGGATCCAATCGTATACTTCGGCGCGGCTCTTGGCGCCGCTCGGATTCTTGCTGTCCATTTTCAAAACCTCGGTGTAAAAAATTCGTAAATTATATTATACACGCTCAGACCCATTTTCGGCAACTAAAATTGTGTGAATTCTTTTCCGGCGGCATCGCAAAAACGCCCCGAAAATGCAAAAAAGAGGCCGAAGCCTCTTTTTTGCAGTATCCACTTAGATAAGCTCTTTGACCTTGGCTCTCTTGCCCACGCGGTCGCGCAGGTAGTACAGCTTGGCTCTGCGGACTTTGCCGCGGCGAACGGTCTCGACGGACACGATCGTGGGAGAGTGCACCGGGAAAACCTTCTCGCAGCCCACACCGTAGGAGATGCGGCGGACGGTGATCGTCTCGTTGATGCCGCCGTGCTTCTTGGCGATGACAGTGCCCTCAAAGGCCTGAATGCGCTCACGGTCGCCTTCCTTGATACGAACATCAACGCGGACGGTATCGCCAACGTTGAACTGGGGCTTCTCAGCCTTGATGCTGCCTTCAGAAATAATCTTCAGTGCGTCCATTTTTGAATCCTCCATTTGTTTTTAGACGTTCATGCACGGCATAGCCGTCAGAGGACCGCCCGTTTAATGATAAATACTTGTCATTAACCCCGCTGTGGTCTCAGCGGACACTAACGCCCTAATAGGATAGCACAAAACCGGCTTGAATGCAAGCAATTTAGCGAAAAATCTTGCAAAAATTTTCTGTTTTGCCTGATAGACGGACTTTTGCGCAGCTTTAGACAAACAGCTGCCGGTCTGCCGTCAAAAACTTGGTGCGCAGAATGTTGGCACTTGCGGCGGGCAGGCCGAACTTTTCTTCCAGAAAACCGGTGAGCAGCGAGGGGTTCAGGTTCAGTTCCTGCGCAGCGGGCAGGCACAGCTCCAGCTGCACGGTGTCCCCCAGTACAGTATAACTAAGCTGCGGGATATGCTCTTTAAGGTTCACGATCTTTTTGCCGCGCTTGCTGTGCTTTTCCACGGGGGCTGTCTCCAGCGCATTATACTGCTCCAGCACCGCAGCGGCAGCCGCCGGGTAGCTGATGCGGTAGCAGGCAAAGGCGATGCTGTCCGCCTTCATCTCCACCGGAGCCACACGGGTAACGTGGATACCGGCGGGCATAATGGCGTTGAGCGCAGTCTGCGGTGCTTTTTCCAGCTTTATCGTTTACTTTGCCAATAATAAGGAAGGCATGCAGACTATCGCTTACTGGATGATGGGCAGCTTTGCCGGTGCCAAGTGGGAAACACTGGCAGTTATCGGACCAATCGTAGTGTTGGCAGTAATGTTCTTCTGGACGCAGAGCCGTATGCTCAACCTGATGCTTTTAGGTGATGAATCTGCGTTGACACTGGGAACTGATTTACATATTTACAGACAGATTTATCTGCTTGTAAGCTCTCTTATCGTAGGCTTTGTAGTATACGCTGCAGGTATGGTAGGTTTTGTCGGCTTGGTAGTACCGCACGTTATCCGTATGCTGGTAGGCACCGACCATAAAAAACTGATACCTGTTTCCGCTTTGACCGGTGCAGTATTTTTGGTAATTGCGGATGGTCTTTGCCGTGTAATTATTCCGCGTACCGAGCTGCCAATCGGTATTTTGATATCCTTAATCGGCGCGCCCTGCTTCGTTTACCTGATGATTAAGAAAACCTATGGCTTTGGAGGTAACTGATAATGGAGATTTTAGCAGAAGCAGTAAAAATGGCCTTCGGACCAAAGGAAATTCTTAAGGGAATAGATTTCAGCCTGCATAATAAGGAATTTGTAGGCATTATCGGGCCTAACGGCAGCGGTAAGAGCACCTTTCTGAAATGCGTTTACCGTGTGCAGAAGCCTACAGATGGTAAAATTACCTTCAACGGAACGCCGTTGGACGAGCTATCCTACCGTGAATCGGCGCTGCAGCTGGCGGTAGTGGCACAGCATAATGTTTACAGCTTTGATTTTTCGGTGTTGGAGGTTGTGCTGATGGGACGTTCGCCGCACAAGAAAATGCTGGAGCGTGATAATCTCAACGATTATCGCATAGCGCGTGAAGCGTTGGCGACAGTAGGTTTGGCGGACTTTGAAGAACGTAGCTTTGCTACCTTGAGCGGTGGCGAGCAGCAGCGTGTAATTTTGGCGCGTGCGCTGACGCAGCAGACGGAATGCCTGGTGCTGGATGAACCGACAAACCATCTGGATATCAAGTACCAGCTGCAGATTATGGATATTGTAAAATCACTTGATTTGACTGTTGTGGCAGCAGTGCATGATCTGAATATCGCAGCGATGTACTGTGACCGTCTGGTTGCGATTAAGGACGGACAGATTGTGGGCATGGGAACTCCGCGTGAGCTGCTGACGGAAAAGTTTATTTATGATATGTATGAGGTGCGCTGCAGAGTGGATGAAGATGCGTCGGGCAGGATTAACATTGTGTATCTGCCTCAACATTGGCAATAGGATGGCGGCGGATAAGGCACCATCTGCGGCTTCAATTATCCTAATTTGGCAATATCGTGAAGACTGCGGCTGATGAATATGGCGATGAGCTGTCCAGTGAGCAGATTGTGCAGCTTTTCCACAAGGAATACATCGACTTTGTTGGCAAGTACCAGCTTCTGCGTCATCGCTTCACCGAGCTTAACGAAGCTGATGGCAGCATCCACAGCCGTTTTGAAGGTGAAATTTCGGTTGCAGGCGAAAAGAAGAGTGTAGTTGGTGTAGGTAACGGTCCTATCGATGAATAAAATTGTGGAGCAGGCTTTGCAGCGTTTTTTGATGTTGGAAAATTAGGTGTATGAAATTTTTTTAGATGCATCATAGCTGGCGAGCTATATTACGTCAGAATAAAAATATAGTTATCAGTTGGTTGACGTATAATTACAATATAATAATGCTTTAAACATTAAGGGCTTCGTTCTAAAATTACGGAGTCCTTTTTGATTTATCAGGTGCCGTAGGCACCTGCAAGCCAAAAGTACTCGATGTACTTTTGCTTGACGGGGGGGGACAACGTGCTATAATTCCATTAGTAACTAATTATGTAATTGAAATCATTATAAAATAAAGCAAAAAGCCAATATACATAATTAACAATTTAGAGAGTTTTGCATGTAAGTATTTTCCTCTTTGAGGAACTGCAAACACTGCATGATATATTGCTATAAAATTTAAGAACCTAACGAGAGAAAAAGAGAATAAAAACGTATCAGGTGTATTTATACTTAATAGGTAAACAGGTGCAAAACCTGTGCTGTCCTGCAGCTGTAATGTGGAGCTGGCCTTATATAGTCACTGGGAAACCGGGAAGACAAGGCTGGCAGTGAAGCAGAGCCAGAAGAACTGCCTGATATAGGGCCTTTCAACAACCTGCGATGTACAGGATTGCGCTTTCCCAGGGATAAGTGCGTCTTGCTGTCACAGTACGGCAAGGCGCTTTTATTTTGACTGCAATATTTGCATGAAGTATATTTATTATTCTTGCATATTAACATCTGACAAGCGGAACAAGGATAGCTTGGTCAGATGCTTTTATGAAAATAAATTTTTTCCCAGTATGCTCAAATATTACGAGAGAAAGGAGGAGCTATGAAAAGGATATTTATGCTGCTGACCTTAATTTTGGCGCTGATGTGCCCAGCACTTGCCGGTGCTTCTGAGTTATCAAGTGACAAAATGATTTTGGACTGGACAACATCCAAGGTATGGGTCAACGGCGGCGAGCTGTGTGTAACAGGCACATTCGTAAATAAGCGCAGTGATTTGACTATCACCAAGCTGAATGACTTTATTATGCGTGTGACCTACACAGATAAAAATGGCGAGCAGAAACAATTTACCGGCAGACCGGTAAAATTTCCACTGTGCAAAATTCCTGCCAGAGGTTCACGCGACCTGAATTTTAATTTTGGCAAATTTGCTGACGAAAGTGTTGGCAACTGGGTAACGGCGCAGACCTATACGTTTACGTATATTAACGGTGCGCGGTTCTGATAATGTTTTTTGATGAGTAGAGCTTTTTTTATGCTCTCAAGATGAATACTTGAATGTTTGTCGACGTTCATAACAATCTAAGAAAGAAGTGTATGAGTAACATGAAGAGAAGATATACGGCTGCGGCTGCTATGATGATGGTAATGGGCCTGTGCGCAAGCGCAAGCGCAGCATATGACGAAAACCTGAACGATTATACCCTGGATACAATGGTAGTAGAGGCTGACGCAGTAAAAAACAAGTTCGGCGATACTATTACTGAGCAGTCCTACTATCGTACCGGCGGTGACGTAAAGGTTATCACTCGTCAGGAAATTGAAAAACGTCATTATACAGATGTTACTGAGGCTATTAAACGTATTCCTGGCGTATATTTCCAAAATCCCGGCTATCGTGGTAATGGTGAATATGGTTGGCTGCCTAGCCAAAATGGTGTTTCCATCAATGGCGATACGCGTGTTGTATTTTTGGTTGACGGCCGTCGTGTAGATAACCTTGTAAGTGAAAAATTTGGTTCCAATAGCAAATCTGGTTCTAAGGCAACCGGCACAAATATTGACCAAATTGTCAATATGGAAAATGTTGATAAGATTGAAGTTATCAAGGGACCTGGCGCTGCTCAATATGGCAGTGATGCAACCGGTGGTGTAATCAATATTATCACCCGTAAAGGTGGCGTAGAAGGTAAGGGCAGTATCGACGTATCTACTGGTTCTTGGCATAAACATAAATATTCTTTGAACTATTCCGGTAGTGCCGGCAGTGATAATTCTTGGCATTATTTTGTATCGGCTAACCGCGATATGTCTCAGGATACAAAATATAAAGATGGTATTACCGGTGCAACTGGTGAACTGTTTGGTTCCAGATGGAAAGAGGATGGTGCCAATATCCGTGTTGATAAAGACTTCAATGATAAACAGAATTTAAAAATCTGGTATAACTTCAAAGAAGGTAAAGATGGTTATCCTCTGACTGTTCCTGCAATGAAGTATATGAATACCAAGGATTGGAATGCAACTGTTTTCAGACAGGTTGTAGGTCAAAAGTGGGATGAAGCTGCTTTGGCTGATGGAAAATATAAGTTAGCATTAAAGGCGGACGGCACTCCTATGGGAGGCGCAGGCTGGAGCTTTGATGAGCCTGAAAAGTATCGTAATATGTTTGCTGTAGATGGTGCTTTTGGTGCATTCAGCAAATTTAAAAATCAGGATTGGGACATTCAGTATACCTTTGATAAAGAAAATGGCATGGAAAGCTATGTACGTATTTATGATCAAAAGCATAAATATAGTGCAAGAGACAAGTATGTTTGGGGTATTAACCCGGATGGAACTACCACAAGCTCTTCTAGCACTAAACTGACCAATAAGTATATGGAATTGTTCCCAAATGGTGCAACACAAGAGCAGTTAGATAAATTTATTGCTGATTATCTTGTACCATTCCCGGGGAATAAGGAAGCCATGAAGGAGTTCATCAATAAGGTTGGTGGCGGTGCAACTGAACCTACCAGTTGGCGTGAAGAAAACAATCGTGGTATTCAGTTCCAGTATGCGAAGACCTTTGGTATTAATGATGTAATTGCTAGTGTTTCTTATGATAAAGCGAAGAATTTATCAAAAAGATGGCAAAACGATGGTACGTTAAAAACTTCTTCTGTAGAACGTAAAACTACTACCGCTTATATGCAGGATAAAATCCATGTAAGCGATAAATGGGATTTGACTCCGTCTCTGCGATATGCTCATTATAGCTCATTTACTGGTTCTGGCACAGGCAGTGCAGAAGGCAAGGGCAGTACTCATCTGCTGACTCCGGCATTACAAACACAGTATATGTTTGATGACACTGCCAGTGTTTATGCATCCTGGGTAAAGATTTTCCGTCCTCTGCGTCGAGGTGATTATACCAGCACTGACCAAATTACCAGTGGTAACCTTGAGGATGAAAAAGGCGATGCATGGACTATTGGCGCTCGCAAGGATTTGAGCGATAAAACTACTGTTGGTGTAAACTACGATATTACCCGTATGTCTAACGCTATTGCAACTTTAGGCGTTGTTGATTTGAATACAGGTGATACAAAATCATATGCTTTGAATGCAAAAGAGGATAAGAAAGCCTTCAATTTGACTATTGACCATACTTTTGATGAGCATTTATCTGCAAACTTTGCTTATTCTCATATGAATAATGAATGGAAAGCAAAAAATGGTTGGGTATTAGCACCTAATTATTTAATGCTGGCTGGCAATGATCCTAATGTTGCTATTAATCGTTTGCGTCCTGCTAACCATTATTCCATGAATATTTCTTATGAAAACCGCGATTTATATACCGGTTTACTGGCTAACTATTACACTGGTGCTGATGAAACATTCTTCACGGATAAGCAGTTCTTAGTTCTTGATTTTAACATTAACTATAAGATTAATAAAGACTGGACTGTTTATGGTTTAGTATCTAACCTGACAAATGAAGCTTATGAAACTTCTTATAACAGCAGATATGGTCGCGGTGCAGCTGCAATGCCTGGCCGTTGCTGGATGATTGGTGCTAAATATAGCTTCTAACTTTTAGCTGATACATCATACTCTATCTCTTTTTAGGCAAAGCACTACTGCTGGCGCGGTAGTGCTTTGCCATATTCTTAATTATTAATGGTGATATTATGCAAAAGTTATGGATAGGATTAAGTGTGATTATTTCGTTACTGCTTAGCGGTTGTACGAGTAGTTACTTTAAATTACCTGTGCAGGAAAATCCTGAAGCACTAAAACGCTTTGATAAGCCTATACAGTATTCATATAACGCTGCACATTATCCGACGAGCATTGCAAACCTGAAAACAGGCAGAACCTTTGAAAAGCAGTCTTTTTCGAAACCTCCGCAAAGAATAGTCTGTGTTTGGCAAAATTCTATTGAAACAGCAATTGCGCTTGGTGTTGGCGACAGAATTGTTGCCGGAATGGGAGTATTCAGTCCACAATACATCAAGAAAGAATACAGAAAGCAGTATGAAGATATTCCCATAAAAGGCATTGAAAATTTAGATCAGGAAACTATCTTGATGCTACAGCCGGATATGATAATAGGCTGGTATTCTACTTTTACTTCCAAATATTTACGAAGCACAGATTTTTGGCATAAGAGAGGAACAGGGACATATATTGCTGTATCCTCTGCCTGGTTACCTAATGGTCAGGTATTAGAAAACGAATTTAATGATATTCTGAACTTAGGGAAGGTTTTTGATAAATCGGAGAAGGCGGAAGAGATTGTTAATGCAATGAAAAAAGAAATTAATGATGTTGTAAACAATACTCGCAAATTGAAAAAACGTCCCCGTGCCTTAATACTTGCCGGTATGGGTAAACAGTTAGGAATTTACGGAGAAAACTCGTTGGCCGGAGATTTAGTAAAAAGACTGAATGGTGAATTATTGGCTGCTGATCAAAATTCAATTAGTGCGGAACAAATTATCGAATATGATCCTGATGTGATTTTTTATTTAATAGGCGAAACAAGATATAAAGATAAAGATACTATTATGAAAGAAGTATACGCGAGAAGAGAGTTTCAACATTTAACTTGTACCAAAAATAAGCGTATAGTTGCGTTGCCGTTGAATGCTATTTATACACCTGGAGTCAGGACTATGGATGGCATAAAAATAATAGCACATGGGTTGTATCCTGATTTATATTCTGATCCGGGATTTTTTTAAAGAACGATAGGGGGAGTTATGAAAAATTTTTTATGTGTAATAATTCTTAGTCTTGCTGTTTTGCTCACCGGTTGCGAACGCAACATCTTTACTCTGCCGGTAAAGGAAAACCCTGAAGCGCTATTGCGCTTTAACCAACCGGTAGAATATGCCTATAACCCTGCGCACTATCCGGTAACTATCGAAAACTACAATACTCAGGGCGAGCCTGAGAAGATGACATATACAAAGCCGCCACAGCGAGTGGTGGCAGTATGGCAAAACAGCATTGAAACATTGCTGGCTTTGGGTGTGGGTGACCGCATTATTGCCGGTAACGGCGTGCCGGACAAAAAGTTTTTCCGCAAGGAATATCAGGAGCAGTACAGCAAAATACCTTATACCGGACTGCAGCTTTTAGACCTGGAAACTACCATGATGCTCAAGCCTGATTTAATTGTAGGCTGGCATTCTACCTTTGGTCCCAAGGTGTTGCGTACAACCGATTTTTGGCATAAGCGCGGAGTTAATACCTTTATCGCACGCTCGTCTATAGGTGACGGAAAACCGCGTACTCTGCAAAATGAATATAAGGATATTCTTGATTTAGGTAAAATCTTTGATAAAAATGAAAGGGCGCAGCAGCTTGTAGTACAAATGCAGCAGGAGGTTAATTTTGCCATCAGTCAGACTGCAGGCTACCAAAAGCGTCCGCGTGCTCTGGTGCTGGAGTTTATGGGCAAGGAGCCGACGGTGTATGGCGAAAAATCTTTGGCTGGCAATATTGTCAAAGAGCTGCACGGTGAACTGCTGGCAGAAAAGCAGCGTGCTATTGGTCTGGAGCAGGTCGTTGAGCTTGATCCGGATGTTATTTTTGTGGTTGTCATTGAATCACATTACGGACATGAGCAGGATATGATTGACCGCGTTACCCAGCACAAGGCGCTGAAAAATTTGCGCTGCGTGAAGGAAGGACGTGTTGTAGCCTTGCCGCTGTATGCTATTTACAGCTCAGGCGTGCGCACCTATGATGGCATAAAAATTATTGCGGCCGGAATGTACCCGGATTTGTATAAGGAGAAATGATGATGGTTGATTTTTTGAAGAAGCAGGGGTACCTGTTCATCTGCCTGGGATTGCTTGCTTTGCTGGTAATTGCCTTGTTTTGGGCGTTGTCCATTGGTACGGTAAAGCTGCCGTTGGTAAATATTTATAATACGGTTATAGAGCAGCTGTTTAGCGGACAGCCTATTGAAGGTGTTGACCGCGGACCTGTGCATGATATTATCTGGCTGCTGCGCTTGCCGCGCCTGGTGCTGGCTGCCTTAGTGGGCATGGGGCTTTCGGTCTGCGGCGTTATCATGCAGGCTGTAGTAAAAAACCCCTTGGCGGACCCATATATTCTGGGCATTTCCTCCGGTGCTTCGCTGGGTGCAACGGCAGCAATTCTGCTGGGTATCGGCGTGGCGCTGGGTGAAAACTTTGTTGGTATTGCGGCCTTTATCGGTGCCTTTGCCTTCCCGCTGCTGTCGTTGCTGGGCTGGCTGATGACGAGAATGCCGCAACCTACCGCGGCAGACCGGGCACTACGCTCGGAACGGGTGACGCTGGACGGCAGGGCGCGTGCGGACCTCTTCAAGAGCTTCATGCCGGTATTGCTGATGCTGTTTGCGGCAAACTTGTTCATCACCGTCTTGCAGGACATCAAGGAGGACTTCCTGGTGAAGATTCTGGATGTGGAGGCGGCAGGGCTGTCGTCGTGGGTATTTGCCAAGGTAGATGCGGTGGTGACACTGATTATCTTGTTGCTTTTCGGGCTGATGTCCGCGGTGAGGAGTAATATAAAGGTGCTGTGCCTGCTGCTGGTGCTTGTGACGTGCGGCACAGCGACCTTGGGATTCGTGGCCTTCAATTACGATGGGTTACAACTGCCACCCATGACGTGGC
>OHUK01001032.1_pt1 | contig 10354 bp, 10 predicted proteins | sample 1579201 | NCBI WGS metagenome assembly OHUK01 (sample SAMEA3879528, study PRJEB24766) | human gut metagenome | biome: human-associated habitat; feature: feces | place: USA | collected 1985/1987 | reverse complement strand
GGTCAAAACCTTCTGAGACACATTGCCTACGGACTTTTTCAGCTCGCCGAACCGCTTCGTTCCCGGCATCAGGTCGCGCAGGATCAGCACCTTCCACTTGTTGCCGATCAGGGTCAGGGTAGCCTCTACCGGGCAGGCCGGCAGATCGCTTTTTTTCATTGCAGCGCCTCCTGTATTTCCTCGGCGGTCATTTTACGGACACCCAGCATATACTCGCCCAGCATCAGGTCGTTTACCTCACGGGAGTCGGGAAAGTATGCGGTGATTTCTCCGCCAAACATAACGATCAGACTATCGCTCAGCTGCAAAAGCTCGGTAAGGTCTGCAGAAACAAGCAGCACGGCTGCATCCTGCTCTCGGGCAAGGCGCACCAGCTGTTGGTGGATAAACTCTGAGGAGCCAACGTCAATACCTCGGGTGGGCTGGTTTGCTACAATGACCCGTGCCCCGCTGGTAAACTCTCGGGCGGCGATCATTTTCTGGATATTGCCGCCGGAAAGCATACCGGACATACTTGCGGTGCCGGGGCATACCACATCAAAGGTCTTGACCAGCTCCTCCACATCATGGCGAATGGCCTTGACATTCAGCCGGATGCCATGGGAATACTTTCCGCTGTAATAGCGGTCGGCAATGATATTGTCGGTGACACTCATGGTGGGGGCACAACCGTAGGTCATGCGGTCCTCGGAGATGTTGCTGATGCCCATCTGCCGAATCTGACGCACGCTTTTACCTTTGACACTTTCGCCCTCCAGGGTGATTTCACCTCGTGTAAAGCTGCGCAGACCGGTAAGAATTTCGCTTAGCTCTTTTTGACCATTGCCCTCCACACCGGCAACGCCCAGAATACGGCCCCGATAAAGGGAAAAGGATACGCTTTGCAGAAGTTGCTTTCCGCTGACGCTGTTGTAATACAGGTTCTCGACCCGCAGGGCCTCTCGCTTTTCTCCGGCAGGAGCACCTTTTTCCACTTCCAGCGAAACATCGCGGCCTACCATCATGTTGGAAAGTTCCTGCTCGGTGTAATCGTTGACGTTGCCCACTGCCACTGTGCGGCCTCGGCGCAAAATGGTAAAGCTGTCGCACAACTCCTTGACTTCATTGAGTTTGTGGGAGATAAAGACGATGGTATGTCCCATATCCCGCAGCTTTTTCAATTCCACAAAGAGTTCGGTAACCTCTTGGGGAGTCAGCACGGCAGTAGGCTCGTCTAAAATCAGGATCTCGGCACCCCGAAGCAGCGCTTTCATGATTTCAATCTTCTGCTTCACCCCCACAGAGCACTCTGCCACGGTAGCCCTGGGATCTACCTCAAAGTTGTATTTTTTCGCGATGTCCTGTGTAATGCGGACGGCCTCCTCCATGTCAAAAAGCCCGCGGCGCAGCGGCTCCATGCCCAGCACCAGGTTTTCGGCAACGGTCAGTTCATCCACCAGCATAAAATGCTGGTGAACCATGCCCACACCGTGACGAATCGCATCCAAGGAGTCCTTAAAGCGGATGGGCTGACCCTTCAGCACAATTTGCCCCTCGGTTGGTTCCAAAAAGCCGAAAAGCACTTTCATCAGGGTGGTTTTTCCGGCGCCGTTTTCTCCAAGCAGCGCATGAATGGAGCCACGCTCGCAGGCAAGCCGTACATCGCGGTTGGCGGCAAAGCCGTTGGGATAGATGACGGTGATGTTGTCCATCAGTAAAATCTGTTCTGCCATATTGACCTCCGGTGGTACGGGATAAAGGAAAGCCGGAGGGGAAGGGTTCTTCCCGCCCCGGCGTTTCCGTTAAGTATGCGTGGTTATTTTACGGTTACAGAGTTCTTCAGTTCCAGATACTGCTCCTCGGTCATATCAAAGTAGGAGGGGCAGGTGACCTCGCCGTTGGTTACGGCTTCTACCAGGGCGTCCATGTCGGCACGAATCTCTGCAGGAACCTGTTTCTCGTAGATAGAGTTCTCAATGATCTTGCATCCGCCATCGGCAACGCCATAGATCTCTACACCGCCCCAGTTGATGTCGTCGGCACCTTCCAGAACGCGCTTGACCCAGCTGTAAGAGATGTTGCCCCAATCCTTGTAGGCAGAAGTGATGATGCAGTCAGCCTGAGCGTCGTCCACACCAATGAACTGAGCAGCCAGGTCGGTATCGCAGCCGATGCCCCATACGCCGGATTCCTTGCAGGCTTCCAGAGTGCCAAAGGAGGAGGCAGCGCCTACGGCATAGATGACATCGCAGCCCTGACGAATCTGGGCCAGAGCGGTCTCCTTGGCGGCAGCCTGGTCAACGAAGTCGCCGGAGGCGGAAACCGCTACCTGAGCATTGGGGTTGGCGTACTGAGCGCCGCTGATGTAGCCGGTGATAAAGTCGCTAAGGGTGGGGTATTCAACGCCGACCACAATGCCGACCTTGCCGGTCTTGCTCATCCGCATAGCCAGATAGCCGGTGAGGAAGGAAACTTCGTTCTGGGCGCAGAGAACGCCCACAAAGTTGTCCAGCTTGTCAATGCCATCTTGAGACAGGGCGGTATCCAGAACCATGAACTTGATGTCGGGATAGTTGGGGGCGGCGGAAACCACTTCATCGATCATGCCGTTGTTGGCAGAGGTGAAAATCATAGCGGGTTCCTGGTCGCAGGCGTCCAGAAGAGTGGCTGCGTAAGCAGAGGGATCGGTCGGCAACTCTATGTACTGGCCGTCCACGGGCAGTTCGTCAACAATGCGCTGGAACCCCTCATAGGTGGAATCGGCGATACCGGCATCACCCAGAGTGCCGCCGATATAAATCACCTTGGTAAGCTCGGTGTCCTGCTTGCCCTGCGTATTCTGGCTGCCGGAAGTCTGGGCGCTGCCGCCGCAGGCTGCCAGAGAGAAGGCCATTATCAGAGCCAGTGCTACGGAAATAAGATTTTTCATTTGTCATTCTCCTTTTTATTGAATGTTCTTTTTATTGCAAGCGTTCACGCTGCATAACCATAAATAATGCGTGGAAGGAGCCATTCTTTTACTTGTCAGCCCCTGAACAAGATGCTATACTGAAAAAAACGTTTTGCGACTGTTTGGTCCGAAGGAGGGTGTTATGGCCGTTGACATTTTGGAGCTGGCGCAGACAGCTCCGCTGGAGATCCGGCAAAAATTCCAACAGCGGGAGTATTCGGAAGGGGACTGCATCATCTCCCCTGCTGCCATGCCGACCTGCTGCCTTTATATTGTGCTGTCCGGCCTGCTTGAGGTGCAAAAGGAATCCGGCGGCGGCAACGCTATTGTGGTAAACACCTTTTCCGCAGGAGATGTGTTTGGCGAGGTAGAGATATTCTCCCCGGAATACAAGCCCTATGCGGTGCGGGTCAAAACAGCCTGCCGTATTCTGGTTCTGGACAAGGAGACCGTGTTCCAATGGATGCGGGAGGTGTTTGACTTTGACCTGTTCCTCTGCGAAATGCTCACCCGCCGAATGTACCTGACCTCGGATTCCATGTCCCGCATTGCCCTTTTGCCCATTCGCGAACGGGTACTGGGGTGCATCTGGAGCTATTACAGCAGGGGACAGCTTTCCCGCCTGACAAAAGAGGAACTGGTTTCCCAGGTGCGGGCACCCTTGCGAAGCGTCAATCGTGTGGTTCGGAGCTGCATACAACAGGGCATCATCGACTACCGAAAAAAGTGCTTTGTGGTTAAGAATGCTCATGCATTGGAGCTGTTTGCCAGCAATTACGACTTGTAACGTTTTCTTCTGATTGAAAAATAGCACAGTCTCCGGCAAAAGAAAAGGTCATATGACCAATCTCGCCAATTTATCTCTAAAGTATAAATTACCATGTTATATTTTGTGCAAATTTGCCATATATTTTGAAGTTTTTCCACGGACGCCATAACCAGTGTCTGCCTGAATTTTTTGAAATACAGGCAGATTTAAGATCTCTTTATGCAAACCGCCGCAATCTGATCACCATTTTTGCCATTGCGCTGACAACGCTGCTGTTTACGTCCATGTTCACCATTGTCTTGTCGTTGAACTCCAGTTATGAAACCTACCAGTTTCGGCAGGTAGGCGGCTATGCACATGGCACCTTTAAGGCAATACCGCATAATGCAAATAGTCGCAAAAAGTGGTATAATATAGGTATGGATAAACAACTGAGTCTGTCCGCCCTGAGCGACGAATTATCGCAGGTGCGGACAAAGAAACGAGAATTTTTAGACGAGATTGAGCGCATCGTACCGTGGGAGAAATGGATAAGCATTATCAATCTTAACTCTTTTTCTGTATTACAACTCTTTTTAAGTTAAGATTCAATATTAGAGTTAAAATAAACCGTAAACTCGCATCACCACTAAGGTTTTTCATGTTTTAAGTTATCCATGTTATTACACCAATTTGGGGACGTTTTCCCGAAAAGGAGCCATACAAAGCAGTGTGGTGTAAGAAGTGAATAGGCAGATTGGTGTAGTAGGTACACCGAACCCCAAATGCAAAAATGCGGCAGCTATGTTGTGAAAATACAACGTAGCTGCCGCTTTTTGTTTCATATAAGGATTTTATGCTACCAATCGGCGTTCCCTGCGGTTAAATCAGCTCGTCGCTGGTGATTATAAAATGCACCTTGATTCAGCATACGCCAAAATTTACGCCAATGATTCATAGCACACGTTCCACCCAACGCAGTGCAGCGTTAAGACGCTCACTTTGCCGGTCATGATGGCCGTAGTCATCCAGCACAGTTTTGGCTCCACATGTCGCTTGCAGGGCAGTGTGGACTCGTTGGGCATAGCTATAGGCATCACACAGGCGGTTGTTGTGGCCTTTGCCCTCCCGGATACCATTTTGCAGATAAACCTGTACGGAGTGGTTTTTGGGGACATGTTTCTCTATGAAATCGGCAACACCCGGATACCAGAACGACCCACAGAGGGAAAATACTGCAGCAAAGGCATCTGTTTCCCAGAGACTCATGGTTGCAGCCAGACCGCCCAGCGAATAGCCGCCATACGCCAGCTTTTCCGTGTCAAGGGCGTATTCGTCTATAAGGGTCGGGAGAATTTCGTTGTTCAGTTCTCGATGATATTGCCCTAGCCGCCCACCAAAATCCGGTGCGCCCGGTCGAATAGCCGGTTCCGGCCACGGGGTATACTCTGAAAGCCTGTTGTTGGGGTACACTCCCATCAGCACTGCCCGTTCCGTGCGCAGATTCAGCTGCTCAATCAGTTCCCCATCGTTGAGTAGGATTGCAGGATTTTTGCCTTTGCGCAGTCCCTTTTCCGGGAACCGGACTCCAATTCGATGTGAACCGAGATTTAGAATTTCCATCTATAACCGCCCTTTTTTGTCAATTATTACGCAGTGTGGGGTGCTCCCCACATAGACAAACGGTAGCATTTTGTGCTATATTAGCAATAGCTAACCGCTTTTGCACAAAGGAGCTCCCAATGAATCAAATATCCGCGCTTCCTAATCCGCCGGAAATTTTATTTCAGGAATACAATCAGGGCCGAATTGAGTCTGTCGGCTTCCGCAGCTTTACCCTGCACGCTGGTGAGAGTAATAGCTACCGCACCCTGAAAAGTGCACTGATTGTTCCGGTGTCGGGTCGGGCCATCTTCTCATTTGAGCACGAACCCTTCATTGCCAAGCGAGGACTATTCCTGCACGGATGTCCCGACAAGACCCTGACCATTTCGGCCTTGGGCGAGCAGGATTTCCACTACATCAATATGTACTACGAAAACGACCGGTCTTTGCTGTTCTCCCACAAGCTCAAAAATCCGGAACAGACCTTTTCCATTCTGAAGCAGATCCTAAAGCTCCACCCGGACGCTGACATCTGCAGCCAGTACCAGCAAGAAAAGCTGACGGAAGAATTCTTCGCCCAGATTTTCGCAGATTTTCAGCCCGAGGAAACTTATAACGAGAGCCAGATTATGAACATCCTGCTGGATTTTATTGCCCAGCATTACGCCGAGCCACTGACACTGGACACATTGGCTGAGCAGGTCAACGAGAAAGCGGCTCATGTCAGTTACCTCTTTTATAAGTATAAGAACATCCGGCCCATCGATTACCTCATCAATTATCGTGTCCGAATAGCCACTGAACTTCTGCGTTCCGGCGACTACACTGTGACACAGGCCGCTCATGAGGTCGGCTACCGAGATGCCTGTTATTTCAGCCGCATTTACAAAAAACGGATGGGCTTTCCGCCCACCCGTATTCTGCCATAACCGAAATTTTTGATTTCAGGTTCCGTTAAGATGCACTGTACATGAAGTTGTACAGGGTCTCAGCAGAATCGATGACCCGTGCACCGTAGTCCATTACGTCATCATAATCCATCTCAATGACCTTCTGATTGGCAATAGCAGGAACTTCCTGTACAACAGCGTTGGCGGTCAGCTGCTCCACCGCGTCGGCATCGGTGGAACCAAAGCGGTCTGCGCGGACGTAGACGATGATATCCGGGTTCATGGAGACCAGATTCTCCAGCGTCAGGCCGTTGCCGCCCTTGTCCAGAACATTTTCAGCGTTCAGGGCATTCAGCATACAACTGCTCATCTTGGAATTGAAGGCCACGAAGGTGCCATTGGCGTAGCCAGCCATGAACAGAACCTTCAGGGGCTCTCCACTCTGGCTGCTGACTTTGTCCATCAGCGCGTCGATTCTCTCCTGCAGCTCGTCAGCGTAAGCGTTTGCAGTCTCCTGCACGTTGAAGATCTCGCCAATGTTCCGCACATCTTCTACGATGTTGTCCATAGCCTGGTCAGTGGAAGCACTGGCCAACTCGGTATAGACTGGAATGCCCAGTTCCTGATAGGATTGGACGGTGCCAATGCTGCTTTCGGTGAACATCAGAGGACCCTTGCCAAGAATCAGATCTGGCTCTGTGGCAAGGATAGTCTCCTTAGAAACAGATTTCTTGTCGCCAAGGCTGTTCAGCAAAGCAACTTCATCGGCGATGTCGCCTTTCAGGGCGTTGTCATTATCGAACACACCGACAATTTTGTCCTTGAGACCCAGCTTAATGAGCAGCTCGGTCATGGACAACTGGGTGGACAGCACCTTTTCGGGGGCATGATCGTAGGTCATATCCACAGCATTGCCATCAGCGTCATAAATCTGCAGGGTCAGGGGGTAAGAGGTCTCTTTGGCGGAGACGGTGCTCTCGGCAACAGACGAAGCAGCCTCGGAGGAGGCAGCAACGGACGATGCCACAGAAGATGCGGTCTGACCACAGCCAGTGGTCAGCATGACGGCTGCCAGTGCCGCGGCAGCAACACTCAGGGTTTTCTTTTTCATAAATTTTCCTCTTTCTGCGGGGTACTCCCGCGTTTATAAATATTGGATCATTAGTTTTCCGTTGACTGGACTGGGGTAAACACAGGCTTCGACATCAAAGATACTGTGCAGGTTTTCAGGAGTCATTACGGCTTCGGGTGTCCCCTGAGTAACGATTTCTCCCTGTTTCATTAGGTAGAGATAGTCGCAGAACTGCGCCGCAAGGCTCAGATCATGCAGAGCAGCCAGAACCGTAACGTGCAGTTCCTTGATGATTGAAAGAATCTCCAGCCGATAGCGGATATCCAGATGATTGGTCGGTTCGTCTAGGATCAGGATCTTGGGCGACTGGGTCAGCGCGCGGGCCAGAACCACCCGCTGCTTTTCACCGCCCGAGAGAGACTGAAAGTTACGGTCACGGTAGTTTTTCATACCAACCTTGTCCAGTGCTTCCAAAGCTATCTCGTAGTCCCTCTCCCGTTCTTGCTCCAGCAGGGAATGGAAGGGATACCGCCCCATCAGGGCGATGTCCAGCACGGTATAGTCAAAATTGATCTGGTTGAATTGGCCCATCACCGCCATGTTCTGCGCCAGCTTTTTGCCGGAAAAATGTGTGATGTCCTTGTCGTCCAGACGAACGATGCCGCTGTCCATCTTTTGTGTGCGGTAGATGGAGCGGAGTAGAGTGGTCTTGCCGCTGCCGTTGGCACCCAGCAAGGCTGAGAATTTCAGGTCCGGTACCTCAATGGAGAGATTCCGAACGATGGGTTTTCCAGCAATCGAAACGCTGACGTTTTTCGCATCCAGTTTCATTCAATTGCCTCCAAATCCATATTTTTTACGCACCATCACATAGACGAAGAACGGCGCACCCACCAAGGCCGTGAAAATGCCCACAGGCAGCTCGGTGTTGGGAATCAGACTGCGGGCGATGGCATCTACCCAAAGCATGAACAGTCCGCCGGATAATGCTGCAATGGGCAGTAGTTTTCGGTGGGCTGTGCCGGCAATGGCGCGGGAAACATGCGGGATAATAAGCCCTACAAAGCCAATCGTGCCGCAAACCGATACCAATGCACCAGTCAGCACAGAGAGCACCAGCAGGTAAACCAACCGACACCGGAAGGTGTTGATGCCGATGGTGGAAGCTGCTTCCTCGCCCAACATCAGGCCATCCAGCGTCTGGGCCTGCGTCCGAAAAAAGACTGCTGCCGCCAGCACAATCAGTGTGATAAGGCCGATGTTTTTCCATCCGGCGCGGGTCAGGGAGCCCATCGTCCAGAACTTGATGGACATCATACCGTCCGAATCGCCTGCTACCGCAATGATAAAGTTGGAAAATGCTGTCAGCAGTGCATTGACAATCATGCCGGAGAGAATCAGCTTGACTGAGGTGGTCTTGCCATCTGCCGATGAGAGAGCCAATACGAGGAAGCAGGCACCGCCTGCTCCTACAAAGGCCCAAAAGCCGGAGATCACGCCCAGCCCTAAAAAGAGTGAACCAGTGGCTCCCAGCGTTGCGTCTGCCGACACACCAAGAATATATGGGTCTGCCATTGGGTTTTGGACAACTGCCTGCATCACGCAGCCACAGAGCGCCAGCCCGCTTCCGGCCAGAAAGCCCAGAATAATGCGAGGCATCCGGATTTGCCAGACAATCTGCTCGAAGGCAATGGACACAGGCGTGCCAGTATCTGCCCCAAACAGATGCTGAAGCAGGACGGACAAGGTATCCTGTACCGGGATTTGAACTGCGCCCATGCAAAGCGTAATGACCGCAGATACAATCGATGCTATTATCAACAAAAAGATCGTCAGCCGCGTCCTTTTCATACATGGATCATCCTCTCAAGTTGTTTTTTGGTTAGCCTTGACTATCCGTCAAGTATTTTACAAGTTGTTCTTGTGTTTGTCTATGGACAATTATTTATAATATGGACGATTATTAAAAACAATCGATTGATTTATTCTTTGTCAAGAGGGCTGGAACCGTCCGGCCCTCTCTCTTTTTTCCAAAGTTTCCCTTGTGTTTTCTTGCAAGCTGCCGAAATCAGCGTGTTCTCAAAAGTTCGCGTTTGCGAAGCGGAGCGGAGCAATGAAAGCCCCAGTGGGGCTTTTAAGCGACAGAACGGTCTTGCGTAAGCAAGATGGAGGGGCCTTGCCCCGACAAGTTCGTGTTTGCGAAGCGCAGCGGAGCAATGAAAGCCCCAGTGGGGCTTTTAAGCGACCGAACGGTCTTGCGTAAGCAAGATGGAGGGGCCCCGCCCCGACAAGTTCACGTTTGGTGTAAGAATCGGGCGTGTGGTGGATGCGTGCAGACCTGTAAAGGGCTGCGTCAGGGAGTGGCTTTATCCGATCCTCCCATGCGGTGGTCATCAGGACGTAGGACTCCTCTGCCAGCTCATGGTCAAAGCTTGCGCGGACGCGGACGATCTCATCGGTCACAAAGCAGACCTTGACATTAGCGTTATCAGTATGCAGCAGGAAAGCGCCGTTCTTGCGCTCCATGCCGGTAAAACGGGAGCAGATCTCCGTAGCTTTTACTCCTCTCAGTTGATTTTTGATAAAAAATGCCCCCATTCCCCTTTAGATGCAGGATATCTTCAGAGAAATGGGGGCAACGTATTCGTTGCTTTACCCGGAACAGTCAGGGATTAGAACACCCAGCAGCACCAGTGTGCTGGTCGCGCGCGCGGTGGCCTACCTTCAGACCCATTATCAGGACCCGACCCTTACCACCGCGCAGCTGGCGCAGGAGCTTTACGCCAGCCGGGAGCACCTTTCCCGTGCGTTCAAGGAGTGCACCATGGAGAGTATCCACAACTACCTGATCTATCTGCGGATGCAGCACTGCCGCAACGCCATTGCGGCCGGGGCCAGCGTGCTGGACGCCTGCAATGCCAGCGGCTTTACAAATTACAGCAGTTTTTTAAAGAGTTTCCGCGCACTGTACGGCGTTACCCCAACCGAGTACCGCGCCCAGCTGCGGCAAAGCCTTGCCCCCAACTAGCTTTACACTGGCAGCAAATCGGGGTATACTTAGGGCAATACCGCATAATTCTAAGTGCCGATACGGCGAGCGAGGTACGGCA
>OHUK01001030.1_pt1 | contig 10362 bp, 6 predicted proteins | sample 1579201 | NCBI WGS metagenome assembly OHUK01 (sample SAMEA3879528, study PRJEB24766) | human gut metagenome | biome: human-associated habitat; feature: feces | place: USA | collected 1985/1987 | reverse complement strand
AGCTGGTTAGAGCGCATGATTCATAATCATGAGGTCCCCGGTTCAATCCCGGGTCTCGCTACCTAGAAAAGGAGGTCGATTTTTCGATCTCCTTTTTTCTTTTGCTATCAGATGGTCTTTTGGGAGGATAAAAAAACCTGAACAATCTTTCTCGTAAACGATCTTGATTGTTCAGGCAAAATAATTATGTAACCTCGCGGTTATGTTAATTAGGTTTGCCTACATCACAATTTAAGGGTAATTATATATGTAAGCAGGGTCATAGGGTAAAATTTCGCAAATTGCTTTGCTTGATTTATAAATACAAAGATATGTATGTCTAAATGTTTTGAGTGATGGTATTTGTCTCAATAGGTGAATGTATTTCTATCATATAAATAACGCACGCCTCGGAAATCATCTGAAGCGTGCGTTTAGCATATAAAATTTAAATCTAGTTACCCTTGTTTATGTAGTGACCCTGCTGTGATTTTTATATGCTTACCCTAATGTCTGTTGCGAATATATTCATAATACTCATAGATTGTATCTTTATTTGATCGGTATTTGTATCAGTTTAGTGTGTAAAACTATCAACAGGTGGAGTGAGCCTTGTAATGAAGCGGGTTTCCGTTAATATTTAAATAAAGTTAAGATGGTGTTCGTGTCAATATCATGGGTATTCCTATCACGGAGAATGCGGTTTTTGAGAGAAAAACAGCGCACGCCCGAAATTCTCTAATCTCGTGACGTGCGCCAAAGCATATAAAAATTGAGGGTATCTTAATTCACTGTTATATGTTGGATAACGGTTGCCCAGTCAGTAATTGTAATATTAGCCGAAACTTCTCCGGAGTACTTGAAAGTGATCTCGGTGCGTTTTCCGGGGTTTGCAGCGAATAATTCTCCATTTTTGTCTTTTTCGCTAGAAAAAATAAGATTACCGTCCTTGTAAAGCTCTATCGTTATATTTTGAGCCGGAAAAATGGCTTGGGCTTCTGTTGTCAAATTACCTTTTTCGTCAAAAGAAGCGGGGAAAGCGAATTCAACCTCTTCTCCTGTTGGGTTGCCATTGTAGTCCAATGAGCTTTTTGTATTTTTAATTCGATATTCAAAATTTCCGGCATTACTCCCTAGATACTTGATCAGTCCTTTCGTTGAAAGCTGGAAAATTGAAGTTTTGCGAATGATTTGTAATTCGTTTGATACGGTGGATTTTGTTGAAGAGTTCTTATGAAGCGTAACTTGTCCATAGAACAAATCGCTCGGAATATTAGCTATGCCGTTATTCTCTTTTAGACTGACTTGCAAATCGGATATAATATTGGCTTTGCTCATGTTTGAAATCTCTTCGTTTCCAGAATTGATTCCACTCCATGCGATCACGGTTATGTCATTACTGTTCGGGCAGTTAATGTCTATAGCCCGGCGAGATAAAATTGTAGATTTGTTTACATTAATCTGCTCGAAGAAATCGTTGTTTTGATCGAAGACAAATAATGTAGCTCCATTCACCTCTCCCTTGGTCGTAATGTCGTTACCATCTGAATTCATTGCTTTTAATACCACGGAGAATGGCACTTCGGCTTGTTCAATAACCTCACTCGTTGTTGCTACTACGTCATTTGAATCATCCGTGCAAGCGGAGAATGACAAAACTGTGAAAATAACAGAAACCGCAAATACGCAATTTGCGAAAAAATTACCCTTTTTCATGACCCTACTTTTTATATGCTTTACCCTTAATCTAAGTGACTTGGTTTTTTTTGACCGCCCCTCAACGGTCTTTCCTTATCACTACATCGCGAATGTATGTATAAAAATCATAGGTTGTATCTTTTATGATGGGTATTTTTATCAAAAAAGTGGGTAAAACTATCATTATACCTCTATGTCCCTTTATTGATGCATGTTTTGGATGATGCTTAAATAATGTTAATTAGTTTGTTCCTATCAATTTGAGTGGTAAATATATCATCGCTGGTCCTTACTGATAGCCTTGCCTCTGTTGTGTGATAGGAATGCAGTTGTTGTTAACGTCTATTAAAACGCCAGTAAAAAACGTTCGTTTAGACTAGTCGTCCGCGAAGTTAACCATTAATTTAAATTAAGCAACATTCATTTAAATCATTTTTCGATTCTATTAGTAATAAGACTTATAATCAATACATTACATCCAATATTAAAATTGTGTCAAATGCACTATCCCATCCATCAAAATGACTAGTCTAAACCAACGTTTTAGCTAGTCATTTTTATTAGGGACTGCGCTCAGAGATAGCAGAAAGTAGGTTTTTGGTGTTTGAATATTGTTAATCTCAATTAATTATAACCATTTAATAATAAAGATGGAAAAATGTAGTAAGAAGAGCAAGCAATTGTGTTTAAGCTTGTTCAAACCAAGTGTTATGATGCTTACCACGGGATTCCTATGTATGGCCTCCTTTCAAGGATTGGCGGCTGTGGAACCCTCGCACAACTACGGACCGAATGTTGAATCGGTCATGCAAAATGGTAAGACTGTTACGGTTAAGGTTTCAGATTCAATGGGTGAGTTGATCGGCGCGAACGTGTTGGTCAAGGGAACTACTATCGGTAACGTAACCGACATGAACGGCTCGGTTACGTTGCAAGATGTGCCCGCAAACGCTGTTTTGGAAATCTCTTATATCGGTTACACGACCAAGGAAGTCCCGGTTGGCAGTCAAAGTGTTATAAATGTTACGTTGTCGGAAGATTCCCAGGCTCTTGAAGAGGTCGTGGTCGTAGGTTACGGTACGATGGAGAAGAAGCAAGTGACCAGCTCCGTTACCTCATTGTCTGCCGGCGATATGATGAAGGGTGTGGGTGGTGCCGATATCACCAGCTCTTTGCAAGGTAAGATCAGCGGTTTGATCTTGCAAAATAATGGTAGTGCCAATGGTACGACCACGATCCAGTTGCGTGGTTTGACCTCTATCAACTCTGGTAAGGCTCCATTGATCGTTGTCGATGGTTTCCCGGGAGGTGATATTCGTGCCTTGAACCAAGACGATATCAAATCTATCGATGTGCTGAAAGATGCTTCCGCTGGTGCGATCTATGGTACACGTGCTGCTTCGGGTGTGATCTTGATCACAACGAAGAGTGGTTCTAACACGAATGGTAAAGTAAAATTGAATTATAGTACTGAGCTTTCGAAGAAACAAAACTATGGCCGTCCAGATATGATGACCGCCGATGAGTATCGTAATCGTACGGACGTGAATATCATTGATTACGGGCAGAACGCTGATTGGTGGGACGCTCTTTTGCAGAAGGATAACTTCTCGCAAAAACATCACCTCTCTTTGGAGCTAGGTACCGAGAACGCACAAGTGTACACCTCTTTCTTCTATGAGACCAACGAAGGCATCACGATTAAGGATAACCGTAAGGACTATGGTGGACGCTTGAATGCAAACTTTAAGCTGTTCGATGGTTGGTTAGAGATCCGTCCGATCGTGGATTATCGTCAGACTGCTCGTACTTCCGATGGATCGGATGAGGATAAGAAGGCAAACTTCAAGCAGGCGTTGTATAATAACCCGACTCGTTCCCCATTTGACCCGGAAAGCCCGAGCGGATATAACGTATGGACCGGAGAAACTTTGGACTACAATATCGTAGCGGATCGTATGCTTTCCGACTACGAGGGCTTGGATAAATGGTTTAAGCCTGAGGTGACGATGAAATTGAACATCAAGCCGATTGAAGGTTTGAGCTATTCTCAGACATTGGGTTACGAGAACCGTCAGTGGGAGTTGCACCAGTTCCGTTCTCGCTATCACCGAGAGGAGGTGACAAACAACCGCGGTGGTTGGGCGAAATTGGAATTCTCGAAGACCGAACATCTTACTTCTGAGGGTTACTTCACTTACCTGAAAGAATTTAAGGGAGGTCATAGCTTAAATGCCGTTGCCGGTTACTCTTATTTCGAGAAGAATGGAGAGAATTTCAATGCGGAGAACTATGATTTCGGTGTAGAAGGCCTGAAATATTGGGACTTGGAATCCGGATCTTATTTGACCGACGGTAAGGCAAAGATGGGATCTAAAAAAGATATTACGGAACGTTTGTTCGCTCTTTATGCCCGTGCCAATTATTCATATAATGATAAATATATGGTAACGGCTACGATCCGCCATGAGGGTTCCTCGAAGTTTGCCGCAGAGAACCGTTGGGGTAATTTCTGGGCGTTGTCTGGAGGTTGGCGTGTATCTGGTGAGGAATTCATGAAAGACTTTGACTGGCTGGACGATTTGAAGATCCGTTTCGGTTATGGTGTGACCGGTAATAACGACTTCGATGCTTCCTATATGGCTAATACGTTAAGTCGCGACCAATATTGGATGCTTCCGAGTGGTAGCTGGGCGTTTGTTTATGGACCGAGCTCTAACGTGAACCCTTATTTGGGATGGGAAGAGAAGAAAGAGTGGAATATCGGTGTGGATTACTCATTCTTTGGCAACCGTATGTATGGTAAGTTCGATTACTATCGTCGTAAGATCGATGGCATGATCTACGAGGTGAATGTTCCACAGCCACCGTATCCAAATGGCAAACAATGGCAGAACATTGGCGAGATGGAGAGTAAAGGATGGGAGTTCGAGGTTGGTGGTGACATCATCCAGAATAAGGACTTCACTTGGACTTCCAGCTTGAATATGAGCCATAACTCAGGTAAGATCCTTACGATGTATGGTAACAATTCACGTATGGATGGTAACGCTATGGATGAACCGGGATGGCCGGGCGATGCCTCTCGTATTGAAGAGGGGGCAGAGATCGGTGCGTTCCATATGTGGAAATTCGCTGGATTCGACGATAAAGGAGACTTCCTTTTGTACAATAAGGATGGTGAGGTTATACCTGCTTCCCAAAAGAGTGTAGACGACAAACAATATATCGGTAATTATCTACCTAAGGTGATGATGGGATGGAACAATACCTTTACCTATAAGAATTTTGACTTGGGTATTAATATGCGTAGTTGGATAGGTTTCGATGTCTTGAATACTTATCCGATGTACTTGGGTATCCAGGGACAGAGTGGTGCCGGCCAGTGGAATCTTTGGAAACCGGCGCTTGACGATCCGAAGTTTAAGGACATTCGCGGCGTGAAGCAGCTTTGTGACTACTTCTTGGAGGATGGCTCGTTCTTGAAAATTGATGCGATTACGTTAGGTTATACATTGGCGTTGAGTAAGTATACAAAATGGGCAGAGCGCCTGCGTGTATATGGAACTGTCGGCAATGTAGCGACTATTACAGGATATAGCGGACATAATCCGGAAGTGAATATTACCGGTTGGGAAGGCGGTGTCGATAAGGTTTGGAACTGTGATCCGATAGTTCGCACCTATACGTTAGGTATTCAAGTAACATTCTAAAAAGGTAAGAAGAAAATGAAAATTAGCAAGATAACAAATTGGTTGGTAGCCGGAGCTGCTTGCTTGCTGCTGGGTACCTCTTGTGACGTGGATCCTACGTTCTATTCGCAGGTTGTTCCCGACACGTATTATACGAATGCAGACGCGGTTTGGTCGCGTTTTAATCGTCCTTTTACGCATTGGCGTTGGTGGGTAGCTCATAACGACGCTCGTGTGCGCTTGATGGAAGTGGGAACTGATGCTATGTGTGTGCCTACTCGTGGTAATGACTGGTTTGATGGCGCCGTTTATCAGAACATGCATCATCATCATTTTATGGATGATATGAGCCCGATGAAGGATGGATGGGACTTGACGACGATGGGTGTGGCTCAGTCGTGGAGTGCCTTGGAGGATTTGGAGAATATTGATTTCGTATCGGTGGGTTTGACTGAGGAGGATCGTGTATCAATGATTAATCAGTTGAACGTATTGGCTGCCTCTTTTTATTTGGATGGTTTGGACATGTTTGGTGGTATGCCTCTTTACACATCTACGAAGGAGGATGTGAAGGCTCGTGCTACAGATGTGGAGACTTTCCATTTTATCGACTCCTTGTTGGATGTATCTATGCCGAATCTTCCGTTGAAGGAGACCTTGGGAGCACCCGAGACGAACGTTATCCATCGTGCTGTGGCTGCGGCTTTGAAGGTTCGTTTGTATTTCAACGCTGAATCGTATATCAATAAACCGATGTATGAGGAGGCCGCTAAGATTTGTCAGGATATTATCGATGGAAAGTATGGTCAGTATAAATTGGCCAACCATTTCACCGAGATCTTTGGTTGGGGTAATGAGACTTGCCCGGAGATTATCTGGACAGTACCTTCCGAGAATGCCAAAGGTGAGACGGATGGTGGTTTGACTGCCTTCACTCTTCCCTATAATTTCAAGGATTTCTTAGGGGGCTTGCAGGATGCTAGTGGTAATAATGGGCTTTGCCTATGCCCTAGTCGCGATCCGGAGGGTAACTTGTATAAGTTTAACGTAGGTAATCCATACGAGACATTCAACGACAAGGATATCCGTAAGCAGCAGTATGTATATGAGGGTGGTCGCAAATACCGTGGTATGTTTATCGTTGGTGAGTTGCAAAACCCGGATTTCCCCGAGTATAAATGTCTGGGTGCCCGCGAGTATGCCGGCAAGGTCTTGAATGTCGTAGACCAGATCGCTCATATCAGCCAGGTGGGCAATACGGTAGCCAGTCTTAAGGATCTGACTTCTACGATTGCCGATGCAGAGGAGAACTCAGGCGTGCGTGTTCTTAAATTTAGTCCTCTGCCTAATCAAGATGAGTTCAAGGAACGTTTCAACCCAGATTGTCCTGTAATTCGTCTGACAGAGATCTATTATACTTTGGCGGAATGTAAGATGCGTTTGGGCGATAAGAATGGTGCGGCCGATATCATCAACTCCATCCGTAAGCGTAACTTCGAGGGTGGAAACGACCCGGATCCTGTTACCGCTGCCAATTTGGATAAATACCGTATGCTGAAGGAATGGATGCAAGAGTTCTTGCGCGAGGCCCGTCGTCGTACGGACTTGATCCGTTGGGACGCATATGTGACAGAGGATTGGTGGGATCATAAGGCTACGAACGATGAGAAATACAATCGTTATCCATTGCATCAATTGTCATTGGGTGCGAACCCGTTGTTGGAACAGAACCCGGGATATTAATAAGTTAGACTTAATATAAAAAAGGAGGTATGTTGCAGAGGCATACCTCCTTTTTCTGATATGGCGTGGAAAACGCAGTAGTACTTACTTGACTGGAGAATATATACTTCATCGGGCAAATAAGTATATATTCGTAGACGAAGTAAGTACTACTGCGTTTTCCGGCATATAATTTTGATTGATTTATAACGTGATGAAACAACAATTAATTAGCTTGTTTTTTTGCGGTGTATTATTATTGCAAGGGTGTACCGAAAAGAAAAATGAGGCACAACTAGAGAAGACTCTATCTGTCTATCAAGTAGATTTGAAGTCGGAATCACCCAAAGAAAGTATTGATAGATTTCTGGCCGGTATGGAGATCCGGTTGTTACCTTTGGAGTCGGGAGACAGTATCCTGTTTAAAGGCTCCGCCTCTACCATCCATTTGGCAGATGATGATATATTCCTTTTAGATGCTTCTCAGCGTGTGATTTTCCGTTTCGGCAGGGATGGTAAGTTCAAGAACAAGATCTTTCGGAACGGGCAAGGCCCGGAGGAATATAACGTGCTATTCAATATGGCTTTGTTTGACAATAAGGTTTATGCTTTGGATAATACGAAGATCCAGCTGTATGACTATGAGGGTAATTATCTCAAAACTGTTCCCCTGAAAAATGATGGTCGTCAGGTAGCTGTCGCTAAAGATGGCACGATAGCTGTCGCTTCCAATTATATCCAGCCTTATCAGCTAACCCTATATCGTCCGGATGGTACGATCTCCGAATATTTACCTAGCGATAAGAACTTATTGAAACAGCAAATCTCTCAGTCCACCTATCATTCGTTGAAGAGATATGGCGATCGGATCTTGTTGACAAATTATTTTGATCCATCCATCTATCAGCTGGAAGATACCGTGTCTGCCTTCGCCACGCTTGACTTCAAAGGCATGAATATCCCCTCCAATATGTTTAGTGGTACGGATGAGGAGATCGCCAACCGGTTCCGTGAATACCGCGAGGGAGATAAGGCCATTCTCTCATTCGATCGCTTGACCGTTACGGACGACTGGGTTGTGTTTGCGCCTTCTTTGATCTGGGATCCATGTGTGGTTTATTATAACCGTAAGTCGGATACTTATCTTCTGAATAAGAACTGGGGGCAACCTTACGATTTGTTCTTCGGAGGCTACAGGGCACCGGACGGATATGATGAGAAGAGCCGGGAGTTTTACCAACTGGTCAATGCCGTAGAGCTGAAAGAGGTCGTAGGGGAAATCGCCAAAGCGGCCCCGAATTATCAAGATACCTATCCGTTTTTGAAGGGTGTGGATGTATCCCAAATAGATGATAATACGAATGATTGGATTGTATTCTTTAAGTTACGGTCTTAGAGGATATATAACTTGTATGGGAGAATATGACCGATCTCTGTATTATCTTCAACGATGTGATCTGCTATTAGTTCTTATTCAAAATGGGAGGAATTGCGTTTGATCAAGCGTTTTTTCCTGCCAGTCAAGCGTATTGTCAAGGAAAGTTTTTGAGATCATATGTTCTTATCTTGTTCCGATAAAAAGGAATGTCTATCTTTGTTCATGGTAAGTATATCTAAACGATCATCGTTATGAGTCAGACAATTTATCCTATCGGCATACAGAACTTCGAGAAGATCCGTAAAGACGGTTATCTCTATATTGATAAGACAGCTTTGATTTATCAGTTGGTTAAGACCGGAAGTTACTATTTCTTGAGTCGTCCGCGGCGTTTCGGCAAGAGTCTCTTGCTATCTACGTTGGAGGCCTATTTCCAAGGAAAGAGGGAGCTGTTCGAGGGGTTGGCGATGGAACGGTTGGAGAAAGACTGGGAGGTATATCCGGTCTTGCATCTGGATCTGAATACTCGTTATTATAAAGACACTGCCGCGCTGACTAGTATCTTGAATGAATTCTTGGAGAAATGGGAGGCTCTGTATGGAACGGAGAAACAGGGACGTGCCTTGGAGGAGCGTTTTAGCTATGTGATAGAACAGGCTTACCGCCAGACCGGGCATCGCGTGGTGATATTGATTGACGAGTATGACAAGCCCTTATTGCAGAACCTGCACGATGAGGATATGCAGGATCAGTTGCGGAACATGTTGAAGCCTTTTTACGGCGTGTTGAAGACGATGGATGGAGCCATCCGTTTCGCCTTGCTGACTGGGGTGACGAAGTTTGGAAAGGTAAGCGTGTTTAGCGATTTGAATAACCTCATGGACATATCGATGGACGATCGTTACGTGGAGATATGTGGCATCACGGAGAAAGAGATACATACTTGTCTGGAAGATGAGGTGAGGGAACTGGCCGGAGCGCAAGATATGACCTACGAGGAGACCTGCCTGAGACTCAAAGAATGCTATGATGGATACCATTTCGTGGAGAATTCCATCGGTATGTATAATCCTTTCAGTTTACTTAATACCTTTAAGTATTTGCAGTTTGGTAGTTACTGGTTTGAAACAGGTACACCAACCTATCTGGTAAAATTGTTAAAACACTCTCATTATAACTTGTATAACATGGCGCATACGGAAACGGATGCCGATGTTTTGAATAGCATTGACTCCACATCTGTTAACCCAATACCCGTGATTTATCAGAGTGGATATCTGACAATTAAAGGATATGATCGTGAATTTGGTATTTATCGTCTGGGATTTCCTAATCGTGAAGTGGAGGAGGGCTTTATGAAATATTTGCTTCCTTTCTATGCCAATACGGATAAAGTCGATTCTTCTTTCCATGTTCAGAAGTTTGTTCGTGAGATACGTTCCGGCGATTATGATTCCTTCTGCAAAGTTTTTTTGCCGATACTCCTTATGAGTTGGTTCGTGATTTGGAGTTACATTATCAGAATGTTCTGTTTATTGTGTTCAAATTGATTGGTTTCTATGTAAAAGTAGAATACCATACTTCAGAAGGCCGTATCGACCTGGTATTGCAAACGGATCGTTTCATTTACTTGATGGAATTCAAACTGAACGGAACAGTAGACGAGGCTTTACGCCAGATCAATGAAAAAGGCTATGCACTTCCTTTTGCATCCGATCCCCGCCAATTATTTAAGATAGGAGTGAATTTCAGTGCAAAGACTCGCAATATAGAGGAGTGGAAAATAGAATTATGAGCATAATGAATTTTTTGTACTCGAAATTCTCTTTTATAACAATAATTACTAACTACTTATAGAAGCAAATTCATACTGTTGTGGCAGAGTTTTGACTG
>OHUK01001022.1_pt1 | contig 10407 bp, 10 predicted proteins | sample 1579201 | NCBI WGS metagenome assembly OHUK01 (sample SAMEA3879528, study PRJEB24766) | human gut metagenome | biome: human-associated habitat; feature: feces | place: USA | collected 1985/1987 | reverse complement strand
TAAATGTTACTGTATAAATCATGCTTTCACCTCTACAATATTTTTTTCCTTTTTCAGATCCTTATCCGTAAGTTCTGTAGTGATTAATTTTGCCTGATCGAATTTTGCAAACGTAACCGGAGCGATTTGACCGATTTTACTTGAATCTGCTAGAATATAGCATGTTCTGCACCGTTCCATGGCAGCTTTTTTTATCATCGCTTCCGCAGGATCGGGCGTCGTAAACCCATGCTTTTTATCTACACCATTCGTTCCAAAAAATCCTTTTGTAAAATTATACTTTTTCAGATCCTCCACAGCCTGACTTCCGATCACCGCATCCGTTGCTCCTTTAAACATCCCTCCAACCAGATAGACAGTAATCCCTTTCTTTGTCAGGCTCTGTGCATAAACGGACCAGTCCACGGTCATCGGCTTTTCGCGGGATACATCCCCCCAGATGACTGGCGGCTTCACGCAGCGGGTACCATAAGACTGTACCCACGCTTTCTCTGTAAACAGATAGCCGCTCAACTGCTCACCGAAATATTCCACCATATCATTTCGCTCAAACTCACCGTGTACCAGCACATCCAATCCGATTTCTTCCTGAATCTGCACCCAGTCTGCGATTTTCTTTTGATTAAATTCTACATAGGCGTCTTCACTGATCTCTCCCTTGCGACGTGCTGTGCGGTTCTTCTTGACATCTGCAGTCTGTGGGAAAGAACCAATCGTTGTCGTTGGAAATAGTGGCAAAGCAAACGCTTTCTTTTGAATTGCTTCGCGCTCTTTAAACGCTGGAAGTCTGGTAAAATCTTCCTCCCTGATCGCTGCTACACGCTTCTGTACCGCAAGGTTTCTGCAATCCGGACGGGTAGCAAACAAAAAGGTATTTTCCAGAAATGCCGCATCCAGTTTGTAATCAACGTCTGCCAGTTTCTTTAACTCTGCCAGTTCCTGCAGCTTCTCCTCTGCAAATGCAAAGTGCTCGGTATATTTTTCCGGAAGCTTTGTCTCATTTTTCAATGTATATGGCACATGAAGCAGGGAGCAGGAAGTATTTAACACCACATTGATGTTCTTCGCCTTAAGCGCATTGATCACTTCCAAAGTCTTTCCGTAGTGGTTCTTCCAGATATTTTTTCCATTGACAAGTCCTGCAAACAATACCTTATCCTGTGGAAAACCATTTGCTTCTACCAGTTCTTTTGTTTTTCTGCCCTCTAGGAAATCCAGACCGATTCCGTCAAAAGCAAGCGCTGTGATATTGCCATAACAGTCACGCACATCCCCGAAATAGGTCTGTAACAGTACTTTGCCTGGTCCCTTTTTTTCAAGGATTCCCTGATATAAGGTTTCGAATAATGCAATGTCTTCACTGGTCAGATCATGCACCAGATATGGTTCATCAAACTGTACCCATTCTGCGCCGGCTGCAACAAACTTCTCAAGCAACCCTGCGTATGCAGCGCTCACGGCATCTGCATAATCTGTGGCCTGTTTCTTTCCCACATAACGCAGGAGTTTTAACAGGGTAAATGCACCGATGATTACCGGTTTTGTGGTAATGCCAAGGGCTTTTGCCTCTGCAAACTCGTCAAAGGGCTTGGTTCCGGCAAGTTTGATCTCTGTATTATCATCGATTTCCGGTACCATGTAATGATAGTTGGTGTTGAACCATTTTTTCATGGCAAGTGCCTTGACATCTCCGGCTGCTCCCTGATACCCCCTTGCCATGGCAAAATAGGTATCCAGTGCAGAAAGTCCAAGCTTTGTGTAGCGCTCTGGAATAATATTGAATAATACTGCCGTATCCAATGTCATATCATAGAAAGAAAAATCATTTGACGGAATGAAATCCAGTCCGGTATTTTTCTGTAATGTCCACTGGGTTTTGCGGATTTCTTTTGCGGTATTTTGTAATTCTTCCGCAGAAATCTCACCGCGGAAATATTTTTCTGTTGTAAATTTCAGTTCCCGTAAAGACCCCACTCTCGGGTATCCGATAATTGATGTTTTCATTATACTCTCCTGACGTACCATGTTGTAAAGTTTCTTTTATTTGTGGCTTAGTATAGCATACGTCAGTTTTTCTGCATAATATTTATTTTTGTGCTTTTGTTATAGTTTTATACTATATCCGCATCTAAAAATGCAGCGACAAAAATCGCCGGAGAGTTCCAGTAAATCGTAATTTCATTCAGCGAATAACACTCCCATACATCCAGAAAACATTTCATCGGCGGTGTATCCGGTGTGATCAGCCACTCTGCCTTTTCATCCACCGGAGCGGAGTTTGGACCGCCCACCACAAATCCCGGAATAGTCTCGTCGATTCCATCCGAAACAGTCACACGGTTATGCGGATTCTGACAGCTTTTTGTTCCCACGGCGGTCACATAACTGTAGCCGGTTGCATTCACACCAAGAATATAGTCCATCTGCGCCTGTGCCATTTTCTGATAACGCGCTTCCCCGGTCAGCAGATGCGCAACTGCAAGGATCATGGCGCGGTTGAGCACGACCATGTTGCTGCCCCAGCCATATTCTTCTTTTGTCAGCGCGACAAAATATCCGCTGACATCTGCAATGTCACAGATTTTATCTGCCTCGTTTAAAAATGCCTGCCGGAATTTCTGCTGGCATACCTGAAAACGCTGTGTTTCCTTTGCTTCTTTTTTCTTTGCCCCAAACAGACAGGAAAGTCCCGCCAGACCGGACACATCCACCCAGCCCATATCGGTTGGATTTTCGTTTGTTTTTAAATAGTCCTCCAGCTTGTCCAGATATGCGGCGTTGCCCGTGGTCACATACAGTTCCGCTGCCGCCCAGAGCCGCTCATCCAGATCCGAGGTATCCTCATAGCCGCCGGTATTGCAGCCTGCTGGATTTTCAAATCCGATAAACTGTGGATGCTGCATCAGCCAGTCCCACGCACGCACCGCGGCATCCTCCGCTTCCGCTGCAAATGCAGGCTCCCATGTCCGGTACACGCGGGATGCCAGTGCCATGACCGCTGCAAAATCCGCTGCCGCCATTGTCGATGCTGGAAACAGGATCATCTGCCGTTTGTCCTCACACGGCATCACAAAATTTGCATGGCGCATCGAAGTCAGCTTATGACAGACACTTCCATCCTCCATCTGCATTTTCAAAAGCCAGCGCAGCTCATACAGGCACTCACTTAAGACATCCGGCATCGCATCGTTGCTTTTCGGAATATTTAAGTTTTCGGTGAAACTCTCCGGAAAGAGCTGCTGCGCATAGATCATGTGTGCAAGCGCTGTAGCCGCTGCTGTGGTATATCTGCCATAATCCCCAGCATCGTGCCAGCCTCCGGTCACCTCATACTGTTTTGCATTTTCTTTTCTTTCCAGATAGTCTTCCAGCCGTACCGCTGTGCCCGTGTGACAGGTACAACGCCTGAATTTTCCGGCAAAGGTTTCTTCCAGTGCCATCCCACAACGCTGGAAATACAGTGCTTTACACAGCGTCTGGTTCAATGTATGGTATGCCTTACGGCCGATGATACAGCTTCCGAGAACCGCACCTTCCCCATCTTGAAATGTTACAGTTCCTTCCTCTGTAAGATCGGAAAAGTCAATGTGCCATACTTTATCTTCTGCACTCTCATCAACGCCTGCATATACCGCCTGTTTTACAGCGGTCTGCTCTCCTTTTTCATTCCAGAGGGACACCTTTTTGTCCTGCATTTTTTCCATTTCATCCGCGCGGTTTTCCTGCGCAAGTACCGCAATCTTGCGGCCTTTCGGCAGATACCCTGCCTGATTTGCATAAAATCTGATCATGTTGATACTCCCTGTTTTTCCTACAAAAAAAGCAGTTGAATGGTGAACTACCCATTGTCTAAAGCCAATGGGCTTCCTGCTTCGCAGACCTCGTAACCTACTATCTCCACAGGCGTTAATTCGGGCAGTCCCTGCCCTATATTGTTATTTTTATGCTATTTGTCTTAATCCTTCTTCCAGTATATTCTTTGCTGCATTGATATCCCTGTCATGATTTGTTCCACAGACAGGACATATCCATTCCCTTACTGACAGATTTTTCATCTCTGTATTTTGGTATCCACAGACTGAACACAATTGACTACTGGCATAGAATGTATCTATTTTGACATATTTTCTGCCATTCCACTTGGCCTTATATTCTAACTGTCTTGTCAGCTCATGCCATGATACATCACTTATGGACTTTGCCAAATGATGATTTTTTACCATGTTTTTTATCTGCAAATCTTCCGAAACTATCACTTGGTTTTCGCTGATAATCTCATGTGACATCTTGTGCAGATAATCTTTTCTGGTATTTGTTATTTTCTCATGGCATAATGCTATCTTTTTCTTTGTTTTGTAGTAATTTTGACTTCTTTTCTCTTTATGGGCTAACTGCCTTTGCAGTTTCACCAGTTTCTTTTCGTATTTTCTGATGATTTTGGGATTTTCGTATTTTTTTCCATCAGAAGTAATACATAACTCCTTGATACCTAAATCTATTCCGGTATTTTGATTTGTATGTGGCAGTTCCGTGTGTTCTGTTTCCACTAAAATTGATACATAATATTTTCCACTCGGAACTTGTGATATCGTTGCCGATTTTATCTGTCCACTAAAATTTCTATGCAGTTTTGCTTTTATACCTTTTAATTTAGGCAGTTTTACTCTATTGCACCCGAAATCTACTGTTATATTGCCATTCGTAAAATTTGTTGTATATGACTTATGATTATCGTGTTTACTCTTAAACTTCGGATAACCTGCATGTTCCTTAAAAAATTTTTGGTATGCAGCATCCATGTTGTAAATCGCATTTGTCAGAGCAAATTTATCCACTTCTTTCAGCCATTCATATTCTTTCTTTAATTGTCTGTTGCAGTAATTGTTGCAGTCGGTTTTACTAACTGTTTTTTTCTCTTTCTCATATACTTCTTTCCGGTATGCCAGCGTCTGATTATACACAAAACGGCAACAGCCAAATGTTTTTGCAATCTGTATTTTCTGCTCATTATTAGGGTATATTCTGTATTTATATGCCTTTAACATCCACTGTCACCCTCTTTCTCAACCTTGATTTTCTATATATCTTTTCAGCATTTCTTCCGATACATTTCCTACACTACAGGCAAAATATCCATCTATCCAAAAGGTATGTTCTTTCCAAAATTGTTTTCGTAAATATTGAGGATATCTTTTCCATATATCTTATTATCACACTGTGTCTCTGACATATCTCATACGAAAACTGTTTTATATCATCTGATACCTGCCTCGAAACCAGTAATTTCTTTCTATATTTGCAGACAAAAATAATGTGATATTGTAATAGGTATTTGTGTCTGTTTTTAGATTTCCATGTTCCCATGCCATGAGTATACAATAATTTCTGATTTTTGGCTACCTTAACCCACCGTCTAAAGCCAGTGGGATTGCGGTAGCCCTATTTCAAAAGTTGAAATATATCCAAACTTCTGTCCCTCTTCAATTGTTCCGGTTGCGATTGCTTTGGCTATTGAGGTTCTCAAAAAACTTTCTGCCTGCTCCTTGGATGTGGTTAAATAAAATTCCTGCCCAAAATCTTTTCTCTTTGCACATTTGGCAAGATCTGGATCTTTTACTTCACAATAACTTCCATGATAGAGAACCAATCCATCTTTTAAATCAAGCACTAATCTCTATCCCCTTCCTTTGCAAAAATTCTGTAATGTCTTCAAGCACAGCTTCATCACCTTCACAATGAAAAATCCCATAGCATTTTTCTATATATCCAAGAACATCGGCTTCTTTAAACAAGTGGATAATCTGTTCAACAGGTAAATGCCACTCTTCTGAAGCAAGCCGGATTAATCTTGTTTGCATGAAAGTAATCTCTGTTTTCTCACTCATAATGAATCCTCCTAATTTCTTGGTCAATAAAATTTTTGCTTAGAACTCTTTTTCACTGGCTCTCCATTCTCATTAATCTCCTTCAAGCCATGCCATAATACCAAAGTTACAAAACGGACAAGTTATTGCATCCTTATAGACTTCTTTCTCGCAGCGAGGGCATGTAACATATTCTTCATTTTTTATATCTTGCATATGATTATTCTCCTTTATCAGTTCCGATTTTCTTGATTCTGCAAACTTGAATTGAGATTTCATGTATTCCAAGGAATTTAATAATTGTTATATTTTATTATCAAATATCTCTCAAGCCCTTGAAAACACTAAGTTTATCGCAGGTGAGCTTTCCCTTATTGTTTCCCTTGTATTATATTGTCCCACCAGTGTTTACGAACTCTGATAAGGGCAAATACAAGGGCAAGAAAATCCTATAAAACAGTATAACACAAAATTAAAACGACATGGTGAACTGATTGAAATGCTTCTATTTTTTTAACAAATGATTGATTGAACGATAAGGAGATTTGATACGATGAGAACGATATTTGCAGAATACAATCCACACAGAAACAGCATTGATGTATATACCAGTGCTGGCTATATGCTCCGCATTGACTGCTGGGAAGCAGAAAAGAATTTAAAAACAACACCTGGATCAGATTGTGCATTAAATTCACTTGCTATTGATGAACCACTTGAATATGCAAGATTGTATCTTGATGGAACGATGCAAATGTGGGTAGATGCGGAAGATTCCTTAGAAATTTAATTCAAAGATAAATAAGGGACAAATAACCCTTTTAGATTTATTTGTCCCTATTATTCTATATTTTTTCACTTCTGACAATGCAGATGAAACTTTTAAATTTGGTATTTTCCAGTATCATTGTTCAGTTTTTTTCACCAGACAGGGCACTGTATCCATATTGTTTGTATGTATTTTCCCCTGTTACTCAATCATAATTTCCTTGATAGAAATCTTCTTAATTTTTTCAGAATATATATACATCATAATTTCATAAATCGTGATAAAACAAGCAAGAGAAATAAGCATAGTAGGAAAGTCAAATTTATACGTAGGTACACCCTCGACATCCTTAAATACAATATCCACCATAAGCCGAAGCAATCCATACTGATATACTGTTCCGATTATAAAACCAATATAGGACAGCGGTCTGTATCCTCCTAAAATTGCCCTGCAACATTCTTTCTGTGAATAGCCGAATACTCTCATCATAGCAATAGTTTTTGTATTTCCGTTTATTACTGTAGTTATAGCAAGAAACAGAGTTGTAAACGCTAATACAAGTCCGATGACCAACATCATCACACCCATCATTTCACTTGATAAATCTTTCATACTAAACGACATTTGTGTCATAGCTGAAAAGCAAAACGAAGCAAAAATAATGAAGAATACAAGTGCCTTTTTAGATTTCAAGGTATTCCTTTTCAAATACTCTACAAACGACAATTCACTGCTTTTTTCGATTCTATGATTTGGTGTTTTAGAAGCAGTTTGCATATTATCTTTCAAAAGCAGCAACACAGGTTTTTTGAATTTGTACCAGGCATAATAAACTGAAAGTGCCGAAAAACACACAGTCGGCAATACCACAAAATAAAATAAAATGCTTGGATGAAAATTGATAGTTATCTCAGGAAGCATTTTATCTTCATTTTGTAGAGCGTAAAACCACGGCATTATAAGAAATGCTCCTGCATATCCGGTTACAGTTCCAATAAATATACTAATTCCGAATACCCAAAAGCTTTTTGCAATTTTGATATTTGAATATCCCAACGCCTTTAATATCCCAAGTTCCTTCTTATGCGTGTCAATATAATGCTTAATATAAAACAACAACATAACAATCGCAGTTAAAAGCAAGCATCCGCCACTTACAAGGCAAACGACTTTTGCGGTAGAAACCTGAGCATTATAAAAAAACATTGATAATTCAGATGTAATTTCACTCTCAATTAATTGAATATCAAAATAAAAGTTCAGAAACATTGTACAAACAAGAACAGCACAACAGGCTATAATGGAAATACCGATGAGTTTTGAAACATTTTTTATTCCAACGAGCATACCATCACCACCCTATCTCATAAGCAGTCTTTTGTGCTTCATTTGTGTAAATTTCAGATATTTTTCCGCTATTCATTTTTATAACTGTGTTTGCCATTTCCGCAATATTCAAATTGTGCGTTACCATTACAATCGTAAAACCATATTCCTTTTGAAGTTTACATATATAATCAAGAACCTGTCGTCCTGTTTGTTCGTCTAATGCTCCTGTCGGTTCGTCAAGAAATAATACTCTCGGACTTTTTGCCAAAGCTCTTGCAATAGATACTCTTTGCTGTTCGCCACCCGAAAGTTCGCTGGGATATTTATGTAGTTTTTCTCCGAGTCCAACCGCTCTAATGACGTTTTTATAATCTTTATTATTTGCTAAATCAGCACCCATTTTTACATTTTTATCAACGCTCATATTGGGTAGCAAATAATACTGCTGAAAAATAAATCCGACATTTTCCTTACGAAATGAAGTTAATTCATTATCAGAAAGTGCTGTAATATCCTTTCCGTCATAAAACACTTTACCGCTGTCAGGGCGTTCAAGACCTGAAATTACATTCAAAAAGGTTGACTTGCCAGAACCAGATGCGCCGAGAATAACCACAAAATCATTATCCTCAATATCAAGACTGATGTCCTTTAATACTTGGAATCGGCTTTCTCTGTTTTGGTAGGATTTTATTATATTTCTCGCTTTAATCATTATTTTCTCCTTCCTTCAGCTTTTTCAAAATACTCATACATACCTCAGTAATCATTGTACTGATTTCTTCGTCTGTAAATCGGCACATTTTTGTGGCACAAAGCGTTGCAATTCCGTGTGTATATATCCAAAGATGATGATACAGTTTTTTCCCAGCTGCCTTGCAAATTTTGTAATCATCTTGAATTGACAATAGAATTTGCTCATAACTTTCATCTATCAGCGGAAGTACACCAGATAAGTCAGGAATTTGTTTTTGCTCCGTCATAAAGAGGAGTTGAAAAAGCTTAGGCTCATTAACAGCGAAGAGAATATATTGTGTACCCACCCCTTTAAACGGGGGCTCTGTTGTTAGTCCTTTATTGACATATTCTTTATACAGAGCTTTAGCAGATTTAATCATATCCTGCTGAACCTCCTCCATATTTTTAAATACAGTAAAAATGGGTCTTGCCGAACTACCGAGATATGTTCCTAACGCTCTTGAAGTCAAAGCCTCATATCCGTCTGCCCTGACAATATTTAATGCGGCTTCAATAATTTCTGCTTTTGTAAATTTGGCTTTTGGTGGCATACTTTATCTCTCCTTTTACTAAATCGCTTGTTTTAAATCAGCTGATTTAATTATAATTGAAGCCCACCTGAAAGTCAATAAGGCGGCAGAGATTAATTCCTTCAGCCTTATTGACTGCTTATGAAAAGATGATTTCTTCGTTCATAATATCCCAATTGCTACACTTTGTTGTATTGCGTTATGCGTTTTTCCAGCCCTTGCTTTTACCATTATGAACAGTCAGGGCAAGGGGAACATAGTGTGAAATCATATAAAGGGATAAAGCGAACACATTACAATGAATCCTTTGTTTTCAAGGATTTTGTAGGATTTTATTAAAATGCAAAGAGATGTGATTAAGCACATAAAATTGTGTGTTTACAATCGGATTTTTAATAATATCCTCTTGCCTCCCGCCATCCCTTTACATACCACCTGATTCCAACATATACCAGTTGCACGAATAATAAGAGAAATAGCAGATTGATTGGCAATACTTCCTTTATCCAATCCCCAAAGTAGATAGCTATTGCCATACTTACAAGTATCACCATTATGGTAATCATATCCCAACAGTATTTCTTATATAGCCCTGCAATCTTTATTTCGATGAATGCCAAAAGTATTCCCACACCCACCAGACATCCACCGCAAATCAATATTCTTATCAGCCAGTTTATAATTCCAGCAACGACAGGATTGGATATTCCATCACTAATCTGTGCCACGTTCTTTCCTGCCAGTACAACCCAGCCAGCAATGGTCTGTGTGAAAGTTGCGATTGTATCAAAGAATACCACGCAATCAGAAATAAATATTTTTGACCGTATCATCTGAAAAAGAGTAGTTGATACGGAATACCATATCAGCAGAAACATCAATGCTTCATACATGGCTGTTTTTGTTTTATATCTGCCTGCCAGTTTTTCCCTCTGCATATCATACTTTTCCTTAGCTTTCAGATAAGCTGTCTGTTTACAATTCCCGCACTTTTGATAGAGTACCGGCTTTTCAACCGGTATCTCTACTTTTTTCTGATGGGAGAGTGCATAATCCCGTTCCTGTTCTGCCTGTCTCTGCTTATCTCGACATTCCTCTATCATGGCTTGGACGGTGTGTGTTTTCTCTTTCTCGCTCTGCAACAATTCTTTTGTTTTCCTCAAGTCGTTCTTTA
>OHUK01001019.1_pt1 | contig 10458 bp, 3 predicted proteins | sample 1579201 | NCBI WGS metagenome assembly OHUK01 (sample SAMEA3879528, study PRJEB24766) | human gut metagenome | biome: human-associated habitat; feature: feces | place: USA | collected 1985/1987 | reverse complement strand
CCTATGAAGTTCACCAAGTCGTTGCCGGCAAAGGCGAGGGCGAGGGCGAAGGTACCCAGAAGCACCACTATCTTGAATACGTTTACCTTGCACCAGTGCAGCACCTGCATCAATATGGTGAAGAACACGAAGAAGCAGCCGATGAGCATAGCAGTGTTCTCCTGTATCCAGTGCTTGTTTTCGGGAGTCATGAAAGAACTGTCCTTCAAGCCTTTTATCAGCATGAAGTAGATAATGGAAGTAGCTGCGATACCGCCGAAGATACCGATGCTGTACTTCATCTTTTTGGTGTAGTTGAAGGTGAAGACGATACGTGCCAGCCATTGCACCAGCATACCGAAGAAGAAGGCGATGGCTACGGATACGAATATCGCCATGATAACGGACAATGCCTTGTCTGTGTTGATAAGATCGCCCAGTCCGAGCGTATCGCTGCCGTACACTTTGATGAGGGCGAGGGCAAAGGTTCCGCCCAGCAGCTCAAAGACCATGGATACGGTGGTGGACGTCGGCATTCCCATGGTGTTGAATACATCCAGCAGTACCACGTCTGTCAGCATCACTGCCAACAGGATGCACATGATTTCCGCAAAATAAAAATGCTCCGGCTGGTAGATACCGTGACGGGCAATGTCCATCATGCCGTTGGAGAGGGCAGCGCCGATGAATACACCGATACCTGCTATAAACAGTATCGTCTTGAAAGATGCTGCTTTGGCTCCGACAGCAGATTGTAGAAAGTTAACCGCATCATTACTGACACCCACGACGAGGTCGAAGACCGCGAGGACGAACAGGAAGATGACAATGCATAAGTAGATAGTTTCCATAACATGTATTTTATTTCCGGTTGCAAAGGAACGTGTTTCGTGTTGCAAGGAAATGTCATATATGTTACAGAAATGTTACAAATGTTTTGGAATAGAATGGTATTGTGCTAAGAGCGATTGCTCTTATTCTCCCAATAATCATTAATGTTAAGCATTTAAGAGTAACAATATAAGTATAATAGAAGAGTGGATGCTTTTGTGTTTCGTATTTGGTTATTTCTATGTTAAGCAGCCAAATTACTAGTTAATTGTTTGCAGATGTCGAGAATTCTTGCGAATATTGCATACAAGTTGTGTGTAGAATTGATTGTAATTAGAACTTTGATATTAAAAATCAAAGATGTATGTAACTTTTTTAATTCATTTATTTAATAAATGAATTCTACCAACGAGTATAGAAATATGAAAAACCATTTTTGTTTAAACCTATTCTTCTTACTATATTTGTTTTTTTGTGCTGGATGCAAGCAGCATATCTCAGATAGTGCTGCTAAGGCAAATGAGGCATTGTTTACTCAATTAGATAGTCTGATAGATAATTCTGATAAACTTATTTTGCAGAAAGAGGAGCGAATAGAGGCGTTGAAGCATTCACTAAGACAATCTAAGGCATTTGAGAAACAGTATGAACTTAATCAGGCTATTTATCAAGAATATCGCGTGTATGATGCAGATTCGGCTATGAAGTATACTACACAAAGCCTTGATTTAGCACGACAATATCATGATAAGAATCGTGAGATTGAATCTTTATTAGGTATTGGTTTTGTTTATACGGCTAATGGCTTGCTTAGTCAAGCCTCTGAAGTAATGCATTCACTCTGTTCTTCCAGTATGCCTCGCTACTTACGTTCGCGTTATTATGGTCAGATGCGTACTCTCTGCTCGCGGTTGCAACTCTATTCATTAGGTGATGATGCATTACATGAGCATTATGGTCAACTTTATGCGTTATATTCAGATTCAGTATTGCAGACGGCCACTCCTGACGAGCCACGCTACCTTTATAGCCGTGTGTGGAAATATCAAGATGTTCCCGGTGCACAACGTATTGCCATTAGGGATGAGTTGGAAAAGGAAAAACAACGTCTTCTACCTAATAGTCGTAATTATTCTATTTTAGCTTATAACTTGGCTCTACTTTATGAAAAAGAACACAACCATACCAAGTGGCTGGAAAATATGATTCTCTCAGGTATTGCTGATGTATATGCTGTGAATCGTGATATTGGTTCGTTGTATGCATTGGCTTCCTATTTATATGAACAAGGTCAGTTGGACCGAGCCTATCGTTATAGTACTTATTGTTCTGATATCGGTATAACTTTTAAGAGCCGTGTACGACTGCTTCATCAGCAGAAGTTGCAGAGAAGGATACATCAAAGCTACATTGAACGTGATCATATGCAACAGAAGCAGCTAAAGCTATTCCTTTTATTTATTAGTTTTCTCACTATTGTATTGCTGATAGCTCTTTTCTTTTTGAGAAGGCAAACAAGAAGACGTAGGAAAGCTTTGGTTGAGCTACATGTGGCCAATGGTAGATTGAAGAGTCTTAATAGTGAACTGCAAAAGCTCAATTTGGTTCTACGTGACACAAATTATATTAAGGAGGAGTATATTGGTCAGGTATTCAAACTTTGTTCATCCTATATTTGCCGTATGGAGGAGTATCGTAAAAAGTTAAACCGTAAATTAAAGGCTGGGCAACTTGAAGATTTAAAGAAGATGATTAGTTCTACTTCTACCATGAGCGATGAAATGAAGGATTTTTATGAGAAATTTGATTCCATTATTCTACATTTATACCCTGATTTTGTAGAGCACTTCAATAGTTTGCTACGTCCCGAAGAACATATTGAAGTGAAGTCTGGGCGGCTTAATACAGAACTTCGTATTCATGCTTTGATACGAATGGGGGTAACGGATAGTGAGAAGATTGCAGAATTTTTGCACTGTTCACTGCAAACCGTATATAATAATCGTTCTATAACTTTAAATAAGGAGGAATTTCTTCGAGCTGTGAAAGAGGTTTGTAAAAAGTAATTTGAAGACTGAGCGTTTCTCTCATTTTTTACCCACATGTATATAGATAATTGCCATTCAATAGCTTAATACTATCGAATGGCAATTATCTATATACATGTTTTTGATTACCGATTTAATTTAAATCACTACTGAAAATCTATTGAGTCTGTCTGTAATTGAAAGATAATCAGTAATATATAACTTTGTGAATTTACCAAATCCTCTACCTGTGAATATAATCGGTTGTTACATTGTCTAATTTTGCTCTCGAGATTTTTTACACACAAGTTCCTATTAACTTAAAAATGTAATTTATGAAAACCAGACAAAAATCGAGAGACGCAAGTGGTATTTTGCTTGTCTGTCTTATGTGGATGCTGTCACTTTCAAGCTCACTTCATGCACAGACATGGAATATTAACGGAAATGTGACAGATGAACAAGGAGAACCGATAATCGGTGCCAATGTAGTGATACAAGGTACGGGTACGGGCACCATTACCGATGTAGAAGGAAACTTTAAACTCGCTTCAGTGACTAAGGGGGCGGTAATGGAGATAAGTTTCATTGGGTATATATCCAAGACATTGCAGGTGAAAGACGCATCATCGTTAAAGATTGTACTGAAAGAAGATAACCAGGCACTGGATGAGGTGGTAGTAGTAGGTTATGGTGTACAGCGCAAAAGTGATCTTACAGGTTCGGTTGCTTCAGTTAACTCGGATGTACTTGAAAGTCGCCCACAAGCTAATTTGATTCAATCTTTGCAAGGAGCAGTTCCAGGATTGAATATTAGTGTGACGGGTAGTAATGCTGAAGGTTCGTCTACTACTACACGTATTCGTGGTAACAACTCCATTACGGCCGATAATAAACCTCTTGTTATTCTTGATGGAATACCTTTTGATGGTCCATGGTCGGAAATCAATCCCAATGATGTAGAGAGTATAGAAGTATTGAAGGATGCCTCTTCAGCAGCCATTTATGGTGCTCGCGGTTCTAACGGTGTAATCCTTATTACTTCTAAGCGCGGTAAGAAAGACAGATTGACGGTATCATACGATACTTATGTTACTATTGACCAGCCTATCAATTTACCTCGTATGATGAATGGCAAAGAATTCTATAAGTATAAATCTGAAGCTTTCAAGGCTACCAATACTACTCCTCCTACAGAAGAGAATCCTGAACCTTGGTTAGATAACTTTACTCCTACTGAATTAGCTATGTATGCTGCCGGTCAGAGTACTGATTGGATGAAGTTGGCAACACAGACCGGTATAAAACAACAGCATAACCTTTCTTTCCGTGGTGGAGCTAACAAAACCAGCTATTTCATTTCATTGAACTATACGGATGTGAAAGGAACTGCGGTAGGCAATGAGTTCAAGCGTTATAATGTACGTTTCAATCTTGATCAGGAGTTTAATAGTTGGTTGAAATTTTCTACTACTACACAGTTAGGTCGCTACGATCGTAGTGGTAGCAGTGCTTCTTTTTGGCGGGCTATAAAACAAGTTCCGTTGGGACGTGCTTATAACGAGGATGGTTCATTTACACTTTCTGCTACTGAGGACTCCTCTTCAGCTTTCAGCATTAATCCGTTGGGATCTCTTAATAATAAGACAAAAGATATTCGTGCAAAGGTTATCACTAATAATGTGCTTGAGGTAAAGTTTCCCTTTATTAAAGGGCTGAGCTATAAATTGAATACAGGCTTCACTTACCAAAACAGCTCCTATAAGAATTATCAAGGTTTGGATACCTACGAAGGAGCTAGTGCTAATGGCGTATTGAATACTGATGACTGGCATTCAGAAGAATGGATTTTGGAGAATATTATTTCTTATCAACGTGAATTTGGTAAACATCGTATATTTTTCACAGGATTATATTCTGCTCAAAGCAAGGAATATGAACAGAATACAATGGAAGGTAAGAATTTTCCCAATGATGTGATGTATTATTACCAGATTTCTAAAGCTGCCACAATGTCTGGTAATTCCAATTATTATAAAGAAAATCATATTTCACAAATGGGGCGTTTGAATTATACTTATGATGATCGTTACTTGTTGACTCTTACTGCTCGTCGTGATGGTTACTCCGCTTTTGGTGAAAGTTCTAAATTCGGCGTTTTTCCTTCAGCCGCTATTGGATGGAATATTTCCAATGAATCTTTTTTTAAAGACAAGCCTATAAGTGAAACCATTAGCAATCTGAAATATCGCTTGTCATGGGGTAAAAATGGCAATGAGGCTATCAGTGCTTATAGTACACTACCTAATCTTTCAACTTACAATTATCTGAATGATGATCATACTGCACAGTTTGGTTTCTATCCGTCGAAGTTAGCTTCGCCCGGTTTAGGTTGGGAAACTACTACATCTATTAATACTGGCTTTGATATTGCACTTTGGAATGGACGTATTCAGAGTTCATTTGATATTTATTGGTCTAAAACCAAAGATTTGCTGCTTTCCCGTTCTATTCCTACCATTAATGGTACTGGCTCTATTACTGAGAATCGTGGACAGACCCGTAATCGTGGTTTTGAATTCCAGATAACTTCTAATAACATTACACATAAGAGTTTTAGCTGGAGCACCTCTTTCAACCTCTCACACTATCGTTCGGAGATTGTAGATGTTGGTTTGTATGATGCTAATGGAAAGCCGGTTGATGATGTGGCTTCCAAGTGGTTTATTGGTGAACCTATCAATGTGAACTATGATTATAAAATTATCGGTGTATGGCAGATTGCTGATCCGTCTAACCCGACAGGGCAGCAAGATCCTAACTATCGTAATTCGTATCCTGGATATGTGAAATACCTTGATGTAGATGGTAACGATATTACAACGGCTGATAAGACTATTATAGGGTCGGCTATTCCTAAAGTAAATATGAGTTTGATGAACACTTTTGAGTACAAAAACTTCACTCTGAGTGTGTTCTTAACGGCTCAGTTAGGACAAACCCATCTGAATGCCTTGTATGATACAAGCCATAATTCATATCGCCAGAACCGCTTTTTGGTGGATTTTTGGACTCCAGAGAATCCTACGAATAGCTATCCGAAAAATAGTTTGAATAGTGATGTGAATCCAGAGGGAGCCAGTTTCTATGAAAAGACAGATTTCTTACGTATTTCCGACGTTACATTGGGTTATAATTTCCCACAACAATGGTTGCGTCGTACTTTCATCAAACGGCTCAATCTTTACATGAACATTAAGAATTTGGCTACAATAACTGGCTGGACAGGTATGGATCCGGAATTTCTCAATGATCAATTGGCTGCTCCTCCAGTACGTTCGTTCACTTTTGGACTAAAGTTAGATATTTGATGAGAGTAATATATCATAAAAAGCTAAAATGAAATTGCACATATGAAAAAAATAACATATTTCAATGTCTTAGTGTTTACAGTATTATTGCTCACTATGGGCGGCTGTAATGAGGATAAGTTTCTTAAGGAAGATCCTCGTGATGCACTTTATCCTGAAAATTTACTTGTAGATTACAATGGATTTAAATCGATGATAACGCCTCTTTATGGTCTTATGCGTGCAGAGTATCGCCGTGCTGATGCAATGGGAGGAAGTATTGCGCTCTGTCTGCATTCTGCCTGGGGTGGAGGGGTAGATAATTCATGGGCCAATAATAGTCATGCGGAAATGAAGTTCCTCTACAATCCCAAAGAGATAACTTACACTGATCTTGCTATTTGGAATAATATTTTCCAGTGGGGATATCGTATCATCAACACTGCCAATATGGTTATCTCAAGAGCTGACAATGATGGCATTAACTGGGGAAGTGGTGCTGATGCTGAATCGTAAAAATGAGGTGTTGGCCGAAGCTCGCTTTTTCCGTGCTTGGGCTTACCGTCACCTTACCTATTCATTTGGTGCAGTGCCCCTTTCAACACAAGAAATTACAGGATTGAATTATCGTGATGATTGGGACCGTGCTTCCTTGAGTAGTATTCGCGAAGTGATGGCAGAAGATTTCCAGTTTGCAGTCGATAACCTTCCTTTGCGTACTTCTAATAATAGTAAAGTCTCTGGTGCTGTGGCACGTCACTATTTGGGTGAACTTTATTTGGCAGAAGGTAATGCTGAAAAAGCAGTTTCAGTACTGAAACCATTAGTGGAAAGTGGAGAATATTCCCTTATAAATCAACGCTTTGGTAGTAATGCTTCCAATGATGGATGTCCTTTTATTGACGTATTTTATACTCCTATGTATGCTGATGGAAATACGGAGGTGTTACTGGCTTTCATTAACACAGAAGAGGAGAATAGTGCCTATGGTACTGCAAATGTCTATATGACTACAACTTATAAGAACTATTATGCTAATGATGGCGATTGTAAAAAGACAAACCAGCATAATCCGGACTATATCAATAACGGTGGTGAAGGTTCATTTGCACAAGTCTTTTGGCAAGCTAATGGTGGTAAGGGAGCCGGACGTGTAGTTCCTTCCAGAGGAGCACTTCGTTTGTACAATTATAAAGGAATGGGAGAACAAGATGACCGTGTATCTGCCAATGCTATCGTATGGAGTATTAATGATGTAGATGCTGCCGGCAATGTAACCAAGGTATTTGATTTAGGTGGTACTGCACTTATTGATACTACGGTTAATGCAGCCATGCTAACTTCTACTTCCATTAAAAAATATGATTGGCCTACTACTCGTAAATGGGATTATACTCCACCTATTTTGGCTAATGCAGCTAATGATGGACACTATGCGGACATTGTTTATTTACGTTTGGCAGATACATATTTACTTTATGCAGAGGCTCTTTACAAGAGTAATCAAGTAGGCGAGGCCATTAAATGGATAAATAAAGTACGTAATCGTTCCAATGCTGTAAGTATTACTGAAGATGATCTTAGAATCGGTGGTATGGATTTCATTCTTGATGAACGCAGCCGTGAACTGCTTACGGAGGAAGAACGTCGTCATACATTGGTACGTGTTTGCCAAGAAAATGGTGGTGACGAACGTGATACCAATAACTATTTCAAACGTCGCATGCGTGAACTCAATGAGATAGCTGGTATTGCAGGACGTGGTATGGATGAATATGAAACTCCTGTCCTTTTCCCGCTGCCGCAATCATTCATTGATGCCAATACTGGTAATCCTTTGGAAAATAATCCGGGGTATTGATAGATAATAGTCAGATATAAATACCGCATATAAACGGCTTTGTATATATCGGTGTTTATATCTGATTTAGATTCATATATTCAAAAGAAAACAAAAACTTAATATCTTGATACATCATGTCCGAATTGGCTTTCATTTTTAGTCTTCTTATGGTAGGGATTACAGCGGTAGGTCTTTATCGTAAGCTCAATCCTCAAGGTCTTTTGATGCTTTCCGGTTTATTAATGCTTACAGCTGCTTTTTTCATGCAAGTGCATTCGGTAGTACCTAGTAAAGCTACGGGAATGGTGGTGTTTGATTTGGTAAGGATGATAGAGGAAGTTTTTCTTTCTAATTTGGCGCGTGCAGGGTTTATGATAATGACAATTGGCGGTTATGTAGCTTTCATGAATAACATAAAGGCTACTAATGCATTGGTCTATATTTCCATGAAGCCATTAGGTCTTTTTCGACGTTATCCTTATTTGGCGGCTACTATAGTTATTCCTATTGGACAATTACTTTTTATTACTACTCCTTCAGCTGCCGGATTAGGATTGTTGCTTGTGGCTTCGGTTTATCCTGTTTTAATTAGTTTGGGAGTAAGCCAACTTACAGCATTGTCAGTCATTGCCGCTGCTACTCTATTTGATCAGGGACCGGGGTCGGCAAATACTGCTATGGCTGCCGAATTGATAGGACAATCCAATGTGGAATATTTCATCACTCATCAACTTCCTTTAGTAATTCCTACTTCCTTGGTTGTAATGGTACTCTTCTATTTCAATAACCGTTATTTTGATAAAAAAGATGCAAAGAAACAGCAGGATGGCATATTGCAGGTGTCAAATGTGACTGCAACCTCATTAGTAGAAAAACCGGATGTTCCATTGGCTTTTGCGCTACTCCCGGTATTACCTTTGGCTCTTCTCATTTTCTTTTCACCTTTTGTGGGACTGTTTCAGCCTACTGTAACATTGGGTACCACTACTGCTATGCTTTTTTCTCTGTTCTTATCATTGGTATTTGTGTTGTTTCATACTCGTAGTGTGCGTACTACTTTTAACGTTTTTGCAAGTTTTTGGAAAGGCATGGGAAATGTGTTTACTTCAGTTGTAACATTGATTGTAGCTTCAGAAGTTTTCTCTAAAGGACTGATTGGTTTGGGATTTATTGATTCATTGGTGGGTTATTCCTCTCATATCGGACTTTCGGGATTAGCTATTGCCGCAATCTTTACTCTCATTATTTTTGGAGCTGCCATGCTGATGGGAAGTGGCAATGCAGCCTTTTTTTCATTTGGTCCTTTATTGCCGGATATAGCCACTCAGCTTGGTTTGCCGGTTTTTTCATTGATACTTCCTTTGCAGTTGGCGGCAAGCATGGGACGTGCCGCATCTCCTATTGCCGGAGTCATTGTTGCCATTGCCGGGGTAGCCGGTGTGTCATCAGTGGAGTTGGCAAGGCGTAATACATTTCCTTTAATAGGAGGAATTGTTTTCTTGATACTTTATCATCTTATCACTTTCTAAAATTAATCGACAGCTATGTTTACATTGATAAAGAATGCAAATTTATATGCTCCTGCCTATCTTGGTAAAACAGACATTTTGCTATGCGGAGAAAAGATTGCGCATATTTCAAAGACAATTGAACTGAATGAATCATTTTGCCATACTATTGACGTGCAAGGTAAAATTGTTACTCCGGGATTTATAGATCAGCATGTACATATTACTGGTGGAGGAGGGCAACAAGGTTATGCCTCATTAGTCCCCGAGGTGACTATGAGCGAACTGGTGGCATGTGGTACTACTACTGTATTGGGTATGCTTGGTACTGATGGATTTGCCAAAGAACTTACTACGCTTTATGCCAAGGCCAAAGCTATTGACGATGACGGATTGTCGGCTTATATGCTGACAAGTTATTACGGATTGCCTACCAAAACATTGATGAATAGTGTGGCTGACGATCTTATCTTCATAGATAAAGTTATTGGCTGTAAGCTGGCGATGAGTGATGACCGTAGTCCGTTTCCGACAGAGCAAGAGATATTACGTATTATACATCAGGTACGTTTAGGGGGATTTACATCTGGTAAAGGAGGAATTCTCCACATTCATTTGGGAGCACTTCCGGAAGGTATTGAGCCCTTACTCAATATTGCTCGTCACTATCCTACACTGATATCTTATCTGTCTCCTACTCATCTGATACGTACTGAAGCTCTTTTTATGCAGGCTGTAGAATTTGGTAAATTAGGTGGAATGATTGATTTTTCGACTGGTGGCTCAAAGTTTGATACTCCCCATCGTTGTGTGATACGTGCATTGCGAGCTGGTGTCCCCCTTGATCGCATTACTTTTTCTAGTGATGGCCATGGTGGCGTACGCAGAGTGAATCCTGAAACTGGAGAAATAACTTATCG
>OHUK01001014.1_pt1 | contig 10519 bp, 2 predicted proteins | sample 1579201 | NCBI WGS metagenome assembly OHUK01 (sample SAMEA3879528, study PRJEB24766) | human gut metagenome | biome: human-associated habitat; feature: feces | place: USA | collected 1985/1987 | reverse complement strand
TGCTGCTGCGGGAGGACGCGGGCGGCTATGTGCTGGTGGCCGTCGTCTCCTTTGCCGCGGCGGCGGCGATCACCGCGCTGTGCTTCCGGCTCAGAAACAGAGAAAACCGTAGAAAAGACGGAGCGGATAAGCCCGCCCGACACGAAAAGGAGGAGAAAAGTCAATGAAAAAACGAATACTCAGTATCTTGCTTATATGCAGCATGGTGCTGACCATGCTGCCGACAACTGCGTTTGCATCGGTGAGCGATTCGCTGGGCAACACACCCGAGGAAAATCAGGCGATTTTGGAGCAGCTCTCCGCCATGACTGGCGGTAGCAGCGACCAGGTGCTTTCCATGCTGAAGGCTTTAGGGCTGCTGGATGAAGCCGGCAATTTCAAGGTGGATCAAACCATCACGCTGGACGGCCAGGTGTTGACACTGACGGCTGTCATGGAGCTGCTGGAAAATCCCGCCACGGATCTCACCCGCATAGCCGACGTGGATGGGACTCCGGTGGCGCTGGGCGATTTGAAGACCATGATCCAAATCGAACAGGAGCTGCAGCGGATCAAGGACACCTATTTCTCCGGCAGGGAGTTTACCGGGGAAGCTCTGGAGAATCTCAATAGCCTGATGGAGCAGCTGGAGCTGCAGGGCATCAGCTTGCAGTATTCCGCCTCTGCCACAGCGCCTGTGGGCGTTGAGACGGTGGATATGAGCGGCATGATGAGCCAAACGCTGGGGAGACAAGCAGACAACACCTGGAGCTCCGGGACTTTTACTGTATACCGCGGAAAACCGGTCGGCTTTTCCTACCGCATTCAAAAAGGCCAGCTCAGCGAGTATATCACTGGTGTGGAGGTCTCGATAGGCGGGACGAGTGGGGCCGAGCAAAGCGACGGGTCCTACAGGCTGACCTATGACGTAGGCGAAACTTACAGTTTAGGTGGTTGTAAAATCACTGTCAAGGTTAAAACCAGAGGAGGGAACCCAGACTGGCTCGCGAATTCTTATTCCTATGGCGACCTGCTGGGGATGATTGAATTTTACGATGCGGAAAATCTGGTGTTCTATGACGGCGCCGCTTATGCCGACCACTGTCAGCTCAAGCTAATAAAGAAGGTTGACGCCCCCGCAATACAAACATCAATGACCGCGCCGGGCTATGATAAAACATACAAAAGTGAAGGCACAATACAGGGGGATATGTATATTCCTTTGCTGGCGGATGAATACAATGCCGGCAACGGCGCCAACAATCAGGACTTCGTTGCGCTCAGCAATACCATCGGAATTCTGGAGGGCGCCCGCAACTCGGTGCTTCCCGGCGGCTCCTCCAAATTTTATCAGCCATACCAAATCGACGCCAGCATCAAGTTTGACTGGAACCCCGGCAAAGAGACCTATACCGGCCCTGCGCCGTATGGCTATGATAGTGCCACACAACCCCATGCCCCGTTCTATCTGATGGAGTACAAGTTCGATGAAGCAGATCTGACGCCCACCAGCGGCGACAGAAAGAAACCGGGGAACTGTACGATTCAAAAGGGCAGTCCGGTCAAAATCTCCCTGCAGTCTACCACGCAAAACAGAGGGAATCAGCAGTACTGGCTGCCCTTCCGACTGTATATGAAGAGTGTAATTGACGACCAACAATATGCCACCGCCACCACCCAGACCAGCAACGCCACCGCCAAGCTGTTGGACACGGACGCCCCCACCATTCAAAGCGTCACGGCCACGGAGGGAACCTATGCCAGCGGACAGCACGTGCCCATCACAGTTACCTTTAACGAGTTCGTGGATCTTAGAAACGCCCGCGTGACCATCAATGGCAAAGCGTATAGCACCGATGAGCTTTCCATGAACGACTACGGCGTCAAGGCAATGCTCTGGTACCCGGTGCAGGATGCGGATGCCACCACGGTCACCGTCAATACTATGACCGGTGTGGAAGATGTTTTCGGTCATACGCTGGATACCACGCCCTATCAAAGCAACTCGATTGCCGGCGTTGAGCTGAAGAGCGTCTTGATGCGCAACGCCCCCACCGCACTGACCGCCGACTATGACAACGGCAAGGCATCGTTCACGATGCAGGCCAACATGGCGCAGGACTACAAGACCGTATACAGCAATTATCACACCCCGGAAGGAACAGAGCCGAAGGAAGCTCCTTTCCGACTCGAACTGAGGTACGACTCCGCGGTTGAACCAATCCATCTGCAGGTCTATCTGGACACAGAGAAGGAAGCCTTCACCATTAGCGACTATGCAATCGCACCCGAGGCTTACACCCGCACATATACGGTGACGCTGCAGGCCAACGAGGGCACGAAAGCCGCTCCTAACTGGGTAAATGTTCTTCCCCTGACCCGGCAGTTCACGGTGATAAAGAAAGTTTCCGCGCACACGGTGACCATCTTCCCGGAAGCGAATGACGCCGACTATACGATTTCCCTCGGCGAAACCACCCGCCCCACGCTTCAGGCAGAGGTTTTGGGGGAAGGTGGTGTGCCGGCCAGCTACACCACCGGCAAATGGAGCAGCAGTGACCCGCTCATTGCCACCATCAACGAGGATACCGGTGTTGTTGCCACCACAGGAACCAAGGTGGGAGCCGTCACCTTTACCTTTACGGCGGACAACGGGACTGAGGACACTGCCGATGATGTGAAGGGCCAGTCAAAGCCCTATACCGTGACGGCAGGCGATTCCCTGGCACTGGTGATTCCCGGCGGCTCGTCCATCGTGACGCGGGTAAATCAGCCCGCCACCGTGCTGTGGAGCTCCAACGCCGCGCTGATGGCACCGAACAAAGAGTTCAATTACAGGATTGACCTGTATGAGGGCAACTACGCGAATGAGGCGGCGCTGAGCGGTCTCAAGCCCGTTGCGACTTATACCGCCGGCAAGGATAAAAACAGCGTGCGGATCGAGGAGAATGTGCTCTCCAAGCTCTCCAACGGCAATACCCCTGCTTACACGGTATTGGTCTCCATGCCGCACCCCAACGCTGAGGGTGAGAACGTCCGCCTGTCGGCACTTGCCTGGATCATCGTGCAGGCACCACCTGCCACAGCCAAGCTGACACCGCCCCAGAGCATTTACCTCAAGGATACCGACGGCGCCGTCAATATCGACTGGTCGGTGGAAGACACCACTGACGGGGCCTCTCCGCAGCCCACGCTGACCATTACCCGGGTCACAGAGGACAACAACACCCAAGAGGTGGCCCGTGAGCACCTATCCGGTAACTCCGGAAGCTTCTCCCTGTCATTACAGAGTGTGAAGGCCGGCAATCTAAAGGACACCTATCAAGTGGTTTTGAGCGTGGAGAACCCTGGTGAGGAATCTCCCAGCACCGACTCCTTCCCCCTGTATGTCTACGATGCTGACGCACTGAAGGTGCAGAACGACAAAGGAGACACGATTTCTAAGCTGACCATGGACAATACCTCCAAGGTCAGCGGCAGCCTGCCCACCGATACGGCTGAAATTTTGCAGCTGCGCCAGGAGTTGGGGCTGATCGAGTACATAGGCATCAACTATGACGAGTACGGATGGAACTCATTTAAAGACGGCATCCGGTGGCTCTCCAGCAACAACAATGCCATTTCCGTCAACTACAAGCAGGGCGGACTGTATGAGGACATCAGAAACTTCTCCTTTGATTCCTACCTTCCCGAAACCAAAATGGCGCTGTCCGGCTTGGCCAACGGCACCGCAACCGTCACGGCTACCCATGCCGCCACGGGCATGCGTACCGACGTACAGGTGACAGCGAAAACGCTGCAAAATAAGTTCTATCTCTTCCAGCTGACGCCTGCAGCGGAAACTACGCTGCAATACACCGACGGCAAAGGTGTGCCCAAAACGGTCACGACCAACAGTGAAGGCGTGCTGGCGCTTTACGAACCCAACGGAATCGCCAGTGAGGTGTCTCTGCGGTCCGGCTCCGGCACGGATATTTATCTGGGCACCATCTATAAAGAAAATCTGCGTTCCGGCGAGCGGGATGCCACAAAACTGCAGCTTTATCCTTTGAATACCTTCAGCCTTCGGCGAGTCGCCCGGGCATCTGTGACGCTCATCACGCCGGGCGGCGATCCGCTGGCGAACAAGACGGTGACCGTTCGCGGCGGCGTTTATAAAAACGGAGGCTACTGCGAGACAGCTCTGCTGGGCTCCGGGGCAGGAGCACTTGTCAGCGGCATCACCGGCGACACCTATACCACGGATGCGGAGGGAAATATAACCGTCTATCTGGATTCCACCCAGTTCTGGTCGGCCGAAAAGGGCGAGAGCAACACCACGGCGCTTTCCGCTCTGGATCAGCTGGAGTACATTCTGGAGATCAGCGCAATTGACGGCGACAAGTACTATCCGCTGCTGCTGACCGTCAACGGCAAGCTGGGCGTGGACGATGTAATGCGCACCGCAGAGGGCGTTGTCTCTCTGGAGCGCGTGCCGGAGGGGGAGGAAAACAAACCCTTCATTGTGGCGCAAAGCGTTGATTACGGTCTTGCCAACGGTCAGAAGGTGGATGTCCGCAGCTCGACTGGAAAGATTGGCCCTAACAGCAGCTTTAAAACAGCAACCCTGCACACCACCATGTTCCTCTGGGGCGAGAAGATTGCCAACGCGAAGAATTACAGTCTCAAGCTGGCGGACGAATACGGCGTTATTCCTGCCGCCCAGAGCAGCAGTACCAAACAGTATCCCTTCTCATCCATCACTGTAGCGGAAAACGATCTGACCCTCACCGAGGCCACCATGACCACCTCTGGATGGATCGCCGACGGCAAGGATGTGGGTATGAAAACGCAGCTGAGCCTGAACGGCAGCCTGCTGCAAGAGAAAATAATGCCCTTCCGGGTCGTTGATCTGACACGAGTGCCAAAGGTGACAGAGGATGAGCACGTCACCGGTATTCTGCTGACGATGCAGGACTCCAGTGGAGTGAATGACGTTGACTTTGGCGGAGTGGGCGATAGTAACATTCTCAAGGTGCTGACCGGACGGCTGGATGATCTGAGCGGTCCGGTGGACACTTCCGTGTTCAAAATGATCATCACCCCCAGCGAAGATCCCTCCGTGTTCCGTGCCATGATTTGGGCCGGGTACAATACGCTGGAGATGGAGGACATGGACTATTCCGAGGACGGCGTGGCCTTGGGTGCGAATGTGCTGACGCAGAACCTGGAGGTGGGCGTGCCCGGTACCGGGGACCTGAGCCAGATGGCCCAGGGAACCTATGATCCCAAGGGGGACTACAAAACCAACTCCTTGGCCGACAATGTCACCAGCACGGATCTCAACTTGCAGTTGGAGGGCTTTTACGAAGCGGAGATCCGCTATAACGCCGAAAAAAAGGAGTGGGAGATTTTCACCGTAGGCGGCGGCTTTACCGCCGGCGTTGGCGTGGGCTTCACCTTCAGCGTGAACGCCATGGCTGGCCCCGTGCCGTTGACAGCAACCTTTGAGCTGGGTGGTGCCATTCAGCTGGATTTCCGTACCGCAGTGCGCTACGGCCAGCAGGGACAGGGCACAGAGCTTGCCTGGAGCGATCCCACGGCCACGGCAGTGAATGACTTTTTGACCACGCTGCGTATCAACGCCTATGTCCACGCGTTTGGCGGCATTGGCTTTGACTATTCGGTCGTGGCGCTGAAGATCGGCCTATTCGGCAATTTGGATGTGGACAGTCAGAATAAGTTCCTTTCCCGCACCTATCTTGCCGACGAGACAAAGCGCCAGATCAACGGTCAGGCCCTGGGGATCCAAAGCGAAGTGGGAATCAAATTTGTGGCAAACTTCCTGTTTATCTCCTACGAGGCGGTGATCGCCTCCGGAACCCTTGAAGGCACCAAGACTTTTAATGACTGGAAAACAATCGACAACTACTGGAATAACGCCACCAGTGGGCTGAGCCTTGCCTCGCTGCGGATGGCGGCGGCTCAGAGCGGAATGCAGGTGGCTTCTGGCAGTGCAACGCTCCAAAGCCGGGACTATCTGGAGCAATATGCCCGTACTTGGGGCCAGCCCCAGCAGCGGATGATGCTGTTTTCTCTGAACTCCACCAGTGGGCTGGAAAACATCCAGACCAATGCCAACCCTACATCCTATCCACAGCTCAGCGATGACGGGAAGGTATTGGCCTACATCAACGACGGCAACAGCAGCAGTATTTACGACAGCCGGGCGCATTTCTCCACCCTCAATGGCGGCGGCTATTCTGTCTCCAGCCAAATTGACGATCCAACAGGGTTCCCCGGCTACGGCGACACAAGCGTTTCTTTGTCTGGCACTGGCAGCTTCGCGGCGGCGGCCTGGGTTCGCATGGGCACCGACCTGCCGGGTAAAAATGCCGGTGATCCCGTGACATTGGAAGAGCAAAACCTGCTGATGAACAGCACGGAGATCGTAGCGTCCGTCTATGACGGCACAACCTGGACTTCCACCCGCCTAACCAACGACGGCACGCCGGATCTGGCCCCAGCCACGGCAGTGGGCGGCGACGGCAAGGCCATTGTGTTCTGGCGCAGCGTCTACACCCCCGATCCCGGTACGCAGGGCAGCAACCTGCTGAACTTCACGACCAGAGATTGTATCATGTACCGTTGCTATGACAGGAATAACGGCACCTGGAGCGAGTCCAAAATGCTTTATAACGGTGCTACTGGCAGAGTGAAGGCGTTGCAGGCGGCCATGCTGCCCGACGGAACCGCTATGGCAGTTTACTCGCTGGACCGCAGCGGAACCGGAGATACATCCGCCTACGAGATCGCCTATTGTACCGTGGCTGCTGACGGAACTCCCGGTACAGCCATGCTGGCGACCTGTGACAGTAATCTTGACGAAAACCCACAGGTCGTTGCAGCTAACTTCGGCAGCGGGGATGACCGATTTGTCATCGGTTGGCACAGTGTCCGAGGCGGCAGCAGCGATATTCAGCTGTTGGCTGTGGACGGCAGCGGCACCATGTCCAACAGTTTCCCCGGCTCTTTGTCTGCCCTGACCAGCAGCGGCAACGCCGTCGTGGGCGGAGACTTCCGCTTCGCTTCTCTTAGCGGGGATCATCGCAGCCTCAATGATCTTACCATCGTCTGGAATGAGACTGTCAATGACGTCAACGGCGCGGTAGATCACGGCATTTTGAAGGCGGCCAAGCTGCGCTGTGCCGCAAATACCTACACTCTCTCCGCACCGTTGGAACTGGCAGAGCTGCCGGATCGCACGCTGGCTGACCACTTTGATGCCTATGTCAGCGGCACCAATCAGGTGCAGGCTGCCATTCAGGCCACCTTCTATGACGATGAAAACCCGCAGGTAATCGGCGGCGTGACCGTTCCGGGTGAGAAAACGAACCTCTATACCGCTACCTCTGATTTTGTCACCGATGCGGTGGCAGTGGAACAGATCGGTGTGGATTATGCAACGCTGGCGCTGAACAGCCTGACACCCGTTCGCTTTACCATCCGCAACACCGGGCTGAACGATGTGACAAACCTAAAGGTCAGCATTGGCAGCGGGGAAACCGCCACCCTTACGGAAACACTGCTGCCCAATGAAAGCACCACCATTACCGTCTGGCACCATGTGGGGAACCTCGTGACCGACCCGAGCTATACCATCACCGCCGCCGGCGGCATCAACGAAAAAGGCACAGTGTATCTGGATTATCCCGACATTGGCATCTCACAAATGGAAGTGATTGCGGAGAGCGCCGGCAAGCGCACGGTGCGCATGACCCTCTATAATTCCTCTGCCGCCACTCTGGCCGGCGGAAAGAACCGCGAGGTGAAGCTTGCGTTCTATGCGGATGATCTGCATACCAAACATGCAGAGGTAGCCTGCACCACAAACGGCGTATCGGTTCGCGATAATGAAATCACCATTTCCGAAGACAGCGCCCTCGCCCGCATCGATCAGGGAACCTTTACACTGGACCTGACCTATGATCTGGGCGAGTATATGACATCCATTGGCAAAGCCGAGATCCCCGATGTGGGTACCTATCTGTACGCCGAGGCGTGGGCGGAAGGTCAGATTGGTGGAACGGGAAGCAATCAGCGCCTGCCGGAGTATGACGGCAGTGACAGCGAGGCCAGCGTCCATATGACCGGCGCACTGGCCCGCACCGGAGAGCAGCTGACGATGGATGTGGCACAGGGGAACGACGGCAACGGTCACAGCACCGCCGCCATTACCCTGCGCAACAACTCCCTGCAGTCTCAGACTAGCGCAGTGCTGGTGGCCACGCTGCTGGATGCTGCCGGGACCGCTCTGGAAACGAAAAAGACCAGTATTGGCGGTGCCATCTCCGGGGAAACCTTCCGGACGGAAACCGTCACCTTCTCCCGGCTTGGCACCCGCGTAGTGGTGCGAGCCGCAGTGCCCGGTGATGACCTTCTGACCTTTGAAGGTCTGGCAGTGGGGCTCGGCGATTTTACCGCCAACGGAACGAACTATACCTATACGCTGCAAAATGATAGCGGAGCAACATCTACGCTAGTCACAGCGGTGTCTGGAAACGGCGAGCCCGTGAGCATCAACGGACAGGCTCTGTCCACCGGCGGCAGCGCAACCGTTGCCATCCCCAACAGCGGCACAACCGACATTGTCGTGAAGATCGGCGCTAAAACCTACACGCTGACGATTCTGCGCAATAGCGGCACAGGCGGCAATGAAGGCGGTGGCGGCAGCGGCTACAGCTACTACACCATCGAGGCAACTGCCGGGGCTGGCGGCTCCATTTCTCCCTCCGGCAATGCTAGCGTCCGTGAGGGCAGAGATCAGACCTTCACCATCACCCCGGATAAGGGCTACGCCGTCTCCAACGTCAAGATCGACGGCAAGAGCATCGGCGCGGTGAAGTCCTACACCTTTGAGAATGTCAGCGGAACCCATACCATCGAGGTTATCTTCGTCAAGGGCACTGCCAGCGTCAGCACCGGAGACAGCAGCAATCTTCCGCTGTGGAGCGCCCTCCTGCTGGCAAGTACCCTTACTCTGGCCGGCGCCGTCCACTATAAGAGAAAACACGCACGGTAATCGTCTTATCATGCCTTAAAGGCCAACAAACAGCTCAGCTTCCGGTATTGCCCGGAAGCTGAGCTGTTCCTTTTTCACTACAAGAAGCTAATCAATGACATTTTAAGCTGCGCCGCTATCCCAGCGCGGCAAGGAGACAGCATTATGAAAAGAATCACAAGAATCATTCGTCCGATCATCTGCATGGCCGTCCTTCTCTTTGCCATGACCACGGCAGTTATGGGCTGCTATCAGAAAGAGACGGAGTCTATCGACATTCCCGGCAGAACGCCTTCCGGCACATCTGTGCCTCAGCCATCAGCGACTCCCGCGGGCGAAGTTATCCCCTCGGTGGACAGGCAGGCAGAGTTGGCGGAAGCCAGAGCGAAGAATCCCGACACCGTGGCATGGCTGTATATTCCCGGTGCGGAGGTAGACGACCCCGTGATGCAGGCGGAGGACAACGGCTATTACCTGAGTATTCCGCGCGAGATTGCGCACCTCGACCGCTCAAATTGAGCATCCATTCCGGCGGAAATGAGCACGCTTGCCGCCATCGTTGAGCACTGCGGTAAAATGTAGATATGCGTCAGATTTCTGGCGTAAATATCTACAAGGAGGTCACCTGTATGACCAATTACCATGCACCTGAACCACAAGCCTGGTGAGGTTATGCAGGTGGACTGGGCTGGCAACACTGCCGCTGTTATTGACACAGACACCGGTGAAATTATCCCGGCCTATGTGTTCGTGGCAACCCTGCCGTACAGCGGCTACAGCTATGTAGAAGCCTTTTTCTCCATGAACCAGGAGTCATGGACCACTGCCCATGTGAATGCCTACAAATACGTTGGCGGTGTCACCCGGATCATCCAGTGCGACAACCTGAAAACCGGCGTGCAAAAGCATGGGAAGGATGAGGTCGTTCTCAACAAATCGTACCAGGAGCTGGCAGAGCATTATGGCACGGCAATTCTGCCTGCCAGAGTCCGTGCTCCCAAGGATAAAGCCGCTGTTGAGGGTACTGTCGGTATCATCTCTACATTCATTCTGGCCGCTCTGCGGAACCGCCAGTTTTTGTCCCTATTGGAACTGAACGAGGCGATTTGGGACCGTCTGGAGATGTTCAACCACAAACCTTTCCAGAAACGGGAGGGCAGCCGGGCCAGCAGCTTTGCGGAAGAAAGTCCCTTCCTGCGCCCTCTGCCGCCCAGACCTTTTGAATTGGCCACCTGGAAAGTGGCAACGGTGGGACCAAATTACCACATTTCCGTGGAGCGCATGAACTATTCTGTTCCCTTTGAGTACATCAAGCAGAAAGTAGATGTCCGGCTCACCAGATCCACGGTAGAGGTTTTCTACGGCGGGAACCGAATCTGTTCCCATCCCAGGCTGTACGGCCGGTTTAACCAATACAGCACGATCCAGGAGCATATGCCGCCAGAGCACCAGAAGTATGTCCAGTGGAACGGTGAACGGTTCATTCACTGGGCCGGTAAG
>OHUK01001009.1_pt1 | contig 10544 bp, 8 predicted proteins | sample 1579201 | NCBI WGS metagenome assembly OHUK01 (sample SAMEA3879528, study PRJEB24766) | human gut metagenome | biome: human-associated habitat; feature: feces | place: USA | collected 1985/1987 | reverse complement strand
CAGTGTTCAAAATGAACACGACTACATCTTGTGGATGGTTTCAAGCCAATCCACAAAATCGGTGGGATTTGTGACAGAGAATATCATGGTTTGCAGGGCGCGTCAAGATGGTTTTGTGAAATTTATTGCGATAAAGTTGCGATAGTAGGACTTATCTGCCGGAAATTGAAGCATCTTACAAAGAATTTGTGCGCACAAATTGGAAAATCAGCACATCTGTGCTATACTCAAAACAGAATTTGTTGAGCTAAAACGGAGGTATTGAACCATGGCAGAGAAAAACACCGCCGACATTGGGTTTGAAAAGCAGATTTGGGATGCCGCCTGTGTGCTTCGGGGCAATATGGACGCTTCGGAGTACAAGAGCGTTGTCCTTGGACTGATTTTCCTGAAATATATTTCGGATCGTTTCACAGATAAGTATGATCAGTTGGTCGCAGATGGTGATGGCTTTGAGGAAGATCGCGACGAGTACACCTCGGAGGGTATCTTCTTTGTGCCTGCTGGCGCACGTTGGAATGAAGTTGCAGCGAAAGCACATGACCCGGAAATCGGTCAGGTAATCGATGATGCAATGCGCGCCATCGAAAAAGAAAATTCGCGCCTGAAGGACATCCTGCCGAAAAATTTTGCACGCCCGGAACTGGACAAACGCCGTTTGGGTGAAGTGGTTGACCTGTTCACCAACATCAAAATGATTGAACACGGCAGCGAAAAGGACATTCTGGGGCGCACCTATGAATATTGCTTGTCCATGTTTGCAGAGCAGGAAGGCAAGCGCGGCGGCGAGTTCTTTACGCCGTCCTGCGTTGTACGGACACTGGTGGAAGTGCTGCAACCGTTCAAGGGTCGTGTGTATGACCCTTGCTGTGGCAGCGGCGGTATGTTTGTGCAGTCGGCTAAGTTTGTAGAAAACCACAGCGGCAACATCAATGATATTTCGATTTACGGTCAGGATTCTAACCCTACAACGTGGAAACTGGCGCAGATGAACCTTGCCATCCGTGGCATTGAGCCTGACCTTGGCAAGTATGCAGCAGACACCTTCCTCGATGACCAGCACCCCACGATGCGCGCAGATTATATCATGGCAAACCCGCCATTCAACCTGTCTAACTGGGGCGCAGAGCAGCTCAAGGATGATGTGCGCTGGCAGTATGGTATGCCGCCGGCTGGCAATGCTAACTTTGCATGGCTTCAGCACATGATCTATCACCTTGCGCCCGGTGGTCGGATGGGCATGGTTCTGGCAAACGGTTCCCTGTCCTCCCAGTCCGGCGGCGAGGGAGAGATTCGCAAGAATATTGTGAATGCTGATTTGGTGGACTGCATTATTGCTATGCCAACGCAGCTTTTCTATACGACCCAGATTCCCGTTTCGCTCTGGTTCATCTCCAAACGCAAAAAGCAGCCCGGCAAAACGCTGTTCATTGATGCTCGTAAAATGGGCGTTATGGTAAGCCGTAAGCTGCGTGAGCTGACGGATGGTACAAAAGAAGAATACAAAAATGAAGATGGCACATTAAAAAATGACATTAAAAAGATTGCCGACACCTATAACGCTTATGTTTCGGGCACATTGGAAAATGTCAAGGGTTTCTGTGCTGTTGCCACCACAGAAGAAATTGCAAAGCAGGACTACATTCTGACACCGGGGCGTTACGTTGGTATCGAGGAACAGCAGGACGATGGCGAACCCTTCGAGGAAAAAATGGCACGCCTGACTTCGGAACTGTCGGATTTGTTCGTACAGTCGCACAAACTGGAAGCGGAAATTAAGGAGAAGCTGGGGGCGATTGGGTATGAAATCTGAGTGGCAAACTGTTCGGGCGGCTGATTTCATGGACTTCAATCCTCGATTAAGCATTAAAAAAGGAACAGTCGCAACCAAAATATCTATGGACAAGCTGCGACCATTTACGAAAGCCGTCCCGAGCGTCGAGCAAGCGGAGTTTTCGGGTGGAACAAAGTTTGCAAATGGCGATACGATAATGGCAAGAATTACTCCCTGCTTGGAAAACGGAAAAACGGCATTCGTTGATTGCTTAAGAGAAAACGAAATCGCATTTGGTTCTACTGAATTTATTGTTCTTCGAGCCAAACCGGGTGTGAGTGACCCACAATTTGTATACTATCTTGCAACAAGCCCGGAATTTAGAAATGTTGCAATTAAATCAATGGTTGGCTCTTCTGGAAGGCAGAGAGTTCAGCAACCTGTCCTTGAAAATCTCGAATTAACAGTTCCAAAGCTGCCAGAGCAGGAGAAGATTGGTCATTTTCTGGCTGAACTCGATGATAAAATTGCTTTGAATGAAAGGGTAAACGATAATTTAGCGGCTTAGAGCCGAATTCTTGATACATCAATTTTGCCAGACATCAACTGAGGCAAAAGACTGTTCCGTAACTCCGAAAGTTTTTTATTTTCGCTATTGTTGTGCTCTATTTGATTGTACGCCGCATGAAGTAACGTAACGAAGGCGGTTTCGGTATTGCTATCTGCAATCAATATTGGCAATTTGCTAATGTTCTCGAATCGAATTTGAGGGAATGTGCCCGATCTCGATTCAGCTTGCATTTGTAGCTCTTCAAGTGTGTCTTGTAATGTAAGAAAGTGATACAACCGACGAGAATCGAACGAAGTTGCCCGAATAACCATAAGCTTAGTTGATACAACGTAATTATCTGCTTGAAAATCAACATATGCAAAGTGTCTGTTGATTGGACGAATCTCACTATATAAAATATCATTCTGCATAATAGTCTTTTTTGCTTGGCCTGGCATATCGGCAACAGCCATATAATCCGAATGAAGAAACATTCCGTCTTCAACATCGCCCGTATTCAAGAAAATGAGCCGTTCAGTATTAAAATTATGGGTGACAGATACACTCTTACATAAATCTCCGAGCATAGAATAATGCCAGCCTTGTGGTATTTTTCCATAAGGTGATTCAATCAGAGTCAAATTGTCAATGCATAAAAAATCTTGATACCACGCTTTGTATATTTCATAAAGTTGCTTCTGTAAATTATCGTTTATTTGCTTCTATCAAAAGAGAGGGTGTATATAGTGAAAGATGACATGAAAGAAAAGGTGGCAAATTTTATTCTTGACTTTCAAGCACGTAACAGGCAAGTACGGGATGCAAGAGAAGCTGAAATTATTCAGACAGAGCAAATTCGTTCTGTAATGAGAGGTGCTTCTGCATTGGTGGAAGCAAATATTCCTAGAGAACAGAGCGTTTTTCTTTTGCAAAAATACTGGGATTTACGGCCAAGTGAGGCTGAAAAAGCTATTTGGCAAGCTGAAAATAGAGCGAAAAAGGGCTGATCTAATCTAAACCTCACAGTGGCGAGGCTTTACGGAGAAACTGCCACTGCCGTCGTTCTCTGAAATCGTAATAAGGAGATACGGCGATGAAAAATCAGATTATCAACGAGATACAGCGGAAAATGTTTCCGTATCTCAATAATGAACAGCTTTTGCACCTGAAAATGGTGCTGGAAACATCGTTTCAGGGGATGATTTTTGAAAAGGGCGAAGAACTGCCAAAAGCTGAAGAACAGAACGCAGTAAAAGCATTTATCACCGCAAAACGAATTGAGGGATGCTCGGAAAAAACGCTGACATACTATTCAAAAACCATCGAAACAATGCTGAATGGTGTCGGAAAGTTGCCGCAGCAAATCACAACGGATGATTTGCGAAAGTATCTGACCGATTATCAGACGCAGCGGCGGTCAAGCAAAGTGACGATTGATAATATCCGGCGCATCCTTTCCAGCTTTTTCTCATGGCTAGAGGATGAAGATTTCATAGTGAAAAGCCCTGTCCGAAGGATTCACAAGGTGAAGACGGCAAAAATCATCAAGGAAACATATACGGATGAAGCACTGGAACTGATGCGTGACCACTGCTCGACGGTGCGGGATTTGGCAATTATTGATTTGCTGGCATCATCGGGAATGCGTGTTGGCGAGATGGTGACGCTCAATCGGGAGGACATCAATTTCAATGAACGTGAATGTGTGGTCTTTGGTAAAGGCAACAAGGAACGGTTGGTTTATTTCGATGCAAGGACAAAAATTCATTTGCAGAATTATCTGGATGAACGAGCCGATAGCAACCCGGCCCTTTTTGTAACACTGAAAGTTCCGCATGAGCGATTGATGATCGGCGGCGTGGAAACCATGCTTCGGGAGTTGGGGCGGCGGCTGAATCTTAATAAGGTGCATCCGCACAAGTTTCGGCGAACCTTGGCAACATCAGCAATCGATAAGGGAATGCCGATTGAACAGGTGCAGCAGCTTTTAGGACACCAGAAAATCGACACAACTATGCACTATGCAATGGTAAAACAACAAAATGTGAAATTGGCACATAGAAAATTTATTGGATAAGGTGATATGAATGAAAGAAAAGTTTTTGAGAGAACTTGCGGACATTCAAACAGGACCGTTTGGAAGTCAACTTCATAAAGAAGATTATGTTGCGGATGGAACACCTATTGTCACAGTTGAACATTTAGGGAACAAGATGTTTTCCGAACAGAATTTGCCGCGAGTATCAAATACGGATAAAAATCGATTAAAAAAATATGTGCTAAAACAAGGCGATATTGTATTTAGTCGTGTGGGTTCTGTAGATAGATGCTCGTATGTTGATCAAAAACACGATGGATGGATGTTTTCTGGAAGATGCCTTCGAGTACGCCCAACTAGTGAAATTGATTCCGAGTATCTTTACTACTACTTTTGCTTAGAGGAAACAAAGCAATTTGTCCGAAATATAGCCGTTGGAGCAACAATGCCTTCAATCAATACCAAGTTACTTGGAGAAGTTGTAGTGACTTTTCCGGAACTGGAACAGCAGAAAAGGATTTCTGGAATTTTATCTGCAATCGATAGTAAAATTGAAGTCAATCAAAAGATAAACGATAATTTATACGATCTAGTAAATACGCTTTACACAAAGTTATTCAAAGACACGGACTGCGAAATGACTACCGTAGAAGACTACGTTGACTGCATTTATAGCGGTGGAACCCCAGCGACCTCAAATATGGCATATTGGAATGGAAACCTTAACTGGCTTTCATCTGGAGAAACACGAAATCGTTTTGTGATTTCAACAGAGAAAACCATCACTCAACTGGGTGCCGATAATTCGTCTACTAAGTCTGCGCAAAAATATGACATCGTTATAGCTTCTGCTGGGCAGGGCTTTACAAGAGGCCAAACTTCCATGTTGTTACTGAACACCTATATAAATCAATCTGTCATCGTTCTTCATGCTAAAAAGACAGTTCTACCGTATTTATTTTGGAATTTGACTAATCGGTATGATGATCTTCGTGCTATTTCAGATTCAAGTAGTATACGTGGCAGTTTGACAACTAAAATGCTTTCAAAACTTAAAATTCCAAAAGTTGAAGATAGTCTAATACTAAAATTTTCAGAGTATGCATGGTCAATTATTCCTCAAATTGAAAACAATTTGATTGAAAACAAACGATTGACCGATTTACGAGATTCGCTATTGCCAAAACTTATGTCCGGCGAAATTGATGTGTCTGATATCCAGCTCTAAGCTGCTAAATTATCGTTTATAAAAGAAATGAAGGAATAACATGGATAATTCGGACAAAACACGAACCAGTAGCCATGACAGTTGGGTTGTCTGGGATCTGAATGGCTATTTGGACGGAATTTCGCTGATAAAGAATGAAATGGCTAATGTAGAACCCGAAGAGAGCGCGAAGCATTATTTCTTTCGAGGACAAGCCAGCTATGATTGGAATGTTATGCCGGGAATATTTCGTAACGGAATGTTGGCGCACGAATATGATATGATTCGCGCTGCGTACATACGAAACCCAAGAGACTTCGGTGATACGATGACGGCGTTTGAAAAGCTTGCAAAGTTGCAGCATTACGGACTGCCAACAAGACTATTGGATGTCACAGAAAATCCATTGGTTGCGCTGTTTTTTGCGTGCCAGACCAATCAAGAAATATCGACTTCGGATGGGAAAACCGTGTTGTTGCCGCCAACAGACGGACGCGTTTATTTTAAGCAGGAGTATGGAAAATCGTATGACGATGATGAGATTAAGGTTCTGTCTTATTTGGCAACAGAAAAGATAACAGGAAACTTCAAGTTGGAAACGTTACTCGACAAGCTTCAGAAGAAAGGTATCTATTCAAAAGCTGATGCGACCAATTGCAGAAAAAATGGATATAAGAGTATCATTGAAATCATTCAGAGCAACTATTTTGTTTTATCAAATCTTAATAACGAACGTTTGATAAGGCAAAATGGCTCATTCTTGATCTGCGGACAATATAATATTCAAATCGCAGGAGACGGGGCTGGAGAATACATTATAAAAAGAGCCTATAAAAATGTTCGGGACGAATTTGATGAATTCAGCTTTAGAATACCGGCAGAATCAAAAGAACACATTCTAAGGGAGTTGGATTTTTACAATATAAACGAAGGAAGCCTGTTCCCTGAATTGGAACACCAAATGGCGTATATAAAAGATGTTCATGTAAATATGCCATCCCTACAAGATGAGCCATTTGAAATATTTGATATGGCCTCAATGAATGGTGATACTGCAACACTGGAGAAAACACCACATGTCGAAGATAGTCAAATTGTTAGAGACATTTTGAAAGAGAAAATAAATCCGATTCTTTTTGATGAATGCTATGTTGCAGTTCAGGAAAGCTTGATTCCTGATTGGTACAACAAAGAAATCGGGCAGAGTAAGGCACGAAAAGCCTTAGCGGATGCCTTGCAAAAATATTCATCGATGGAACGCCCTATGGCAAAAACTGTGGCAAAGTCAATCATCGACGATATAGTTGATGCCATCACAAAAGAGCTCGAAAAAAATCAAGATTGATTTATTGGTGGAGAAAGAATATGCTTTTCAATGAAGACACCTTTGAACAAGCCGTCATAGAATTATTTGAGAACATGGGATACACCCATATCTATGCTCCCGATATGAACCGAACCGATTACAGCCGCCCGTTGCTGGATGATGCTTTACGGGATTGTCTGGTACGGCTGAACCGGAATCTCCCGGTGACGGCAATTGACGAAGCGATTCCGAAACTGAATGATTTTGATGCCGGAAGCCTGTTGCAGAAAAACATGGTCTTTATGGATTATCTGCAAAATGGCATCACAGTCAAGTATGTGGTCAATGGCGAGGAACGGTCTTCGGTGGTGCGGCTGATTGACTATACAGATGCAGCAAAGAACGATTTCTATGTGGTGAATCAATATACCTTCGTGGAAAACGGGAACAACCGCCGCCCGGATATTATCTTGTTTATCAACGGAATGCCGCTGGTTCTGATGGAACTGAAAAGCCCTTCCAAGGATGAAGTGGGCGCTGAAAACGCCTACAATCAGATTCGGAACTATATGCAGGACGTTCCCTCCATGTTCTATTATAACGCCATCTGCGTGATCAGCGACCTGTCCACCAACAAAGCAGGCACGATTACTTCCGGGCTTGACCGTTTCATGGAGTGGAAAACAAAGGATGGCGATTACGAGAACACCGCCTATGCGCAGTTTGATACCTTCTATGAGGGGATGTTCCAGAAAGAGCGGCTGCTGGACATCCTGAAAAATTTTATTCTGTTCTCTGGAGATGGACAGAAGCAGTTCAAGATTCTGGCGGGATATCATCAGTATTTCGCAGTGCGGAAAGCAATCGAAAAAGCCAAAATTGCTACCAAAACGGACGGCAAGGGCGGTGTGTTCTGGCACACGCAAGGCAGCGGAAAATCGCTGTCGATGGTGTTTTATGCGCATTTGCTACAAGAGGCTCTGGACAGTCCGACCATTGTTGTGATGACCGACCGCATTGATCTTGACGACCAGCTTTACACGCAGTTTGCCAAGTGCGCACCCTTCCTGCGCCAGACACCGGTTCAGGCGACCAGCAAGGAAAATCTGCGTGAACTGCTGGATGGACGGCAGGCAAACGGCATCATATTTACCACCATGTTCAAGTTTGAACGTGGGGAGCGTCCACTGTCGGAACGGCGGAACATTGTGGTGATGGCAGACGAAGCCCACCGCGGACAGTATGGCTTTGATGAAAAAATCGTCGTGAAGGAAAACGAGCAGGGCGAAAAGGAAGCGCATACCGTGGTTGGCAATGCGCGAATCATCCACGATGCCCTGCCCAACGCAACCTACATAGGCTTTACGGGAACACCCATTTCGGCAAAAGACCGAAACACTCGCGAAGTTTTTGGCGATTATATTGATATTTACGATATGACGCAGGCAGTAGAGGACGGCGCAACCCGACCTGTCTACTACGAAAGCCGTGTCATCAAGCTGCATCTCGACAAAGACACGCTGGCTCTGATTGATGCGACTTATGATGCGTTGGAACAGCAATCGGACACAGCGACCATTGAAAAAAGCAAGAAGATGCTGGGACAGATGGAAAGCGTGCTGGGCGCAGATCCTACGGTGCAATCGCTGTGCGAGGATATTGTCACCCATTACGAAAAATACCGGGCCAACCTGCTGACCGGCAAAGCGATGATCGTTGCCTATTCGCGCCCGATTGCCATGAAAATCTATCGGAAGCTGTTGGAACTGCGTCCGGCATGGAAAGAGAAAATCGGTGTGGTCATGACCAGCGGCAACAATGACCCGGAAGACTGGAAAGCGATCATCGGGACAAAATCGTACAAGGAGGAACTGGCGCGAAAGTTCAAAGATAACGATGATCCAATGAAGATCGCTATCGTGGTGGATATGTGGCTGACCGGTTTTGATGTTCCCTCGCTGGCGACAATGTACATCTACAAGCCGATGCACGGTTATAATCTGATGCAGGCAATCGCCCGTGTGAACCGCGTGTTCAAGGACAAAGAGGGCGGCTTGATCGTGGACTATGTGGGTATTGCGTCTGCCCTCAAAGCCGCTATGAAGGAGTATACCAAGCGCGACCAGTCTAGGTATGGCGATATGGATATTTCCAAAGTTGCATACCCGAAGTTTCAGGAAAAACTTCAGGTGTGCAAGGATTTGCTGCACGGGTTTGATTTCAGCGGTTTTATTGGCGGTTCGCCGCTGGTCATGGCAAAACTGGTGACAGGCGGTGTGAACTTTGTGCTGGACGCCAAAGCACCCAAGCGCAAGGACTTGTTCCTGCGAGAAGCGATGCTGCTGAAGCAGTCGCACTCCCTGTGCTCCAGCATGACCACAGAACAGGAGCGTCATGAAGCTGCCTACATGGAGGCCGTGCGTTCTACCGTTGTAAAAATCACCTACGGCGGCAGCGGCGGAAAGACGCTCTCGCTGAAAGAAATCAACGCCCAAATCAACGAACTTCTGAAAGCGAGTATCCAGAGCCAAGGTGTGATAAGCCTGTTTGACAGCAAGCAAGCTGATGAAAATATCAGCTTGTTTGACCCGGCGGTGCTGGATGAAATCTCCAAAATGAAAGAAAAGAACATCGCTGTGGAAATTTTGAAAAAGCTGATGGCCGAGCAGGTGTCGCTTTACAAGCGAACAAACGTTGTGCAGTCGCAGAAGTTCTCGGAGAAAATCGCACAGCTGATGAACTCCTATTACAATGGGCTGATTACGAACGAGGAAGTTATCAAAGAACTTCTGAAAACAGCGCAGGAAATCACAGAGCTGTACAATAATGGTAAGAAACTGGGGCTGACGCAGGAAGAGCTAGCGTTCTACGATGCTCTGACCAAGCCGGAGAACATCAAAGATTTTTACCAGAACAACGAACTGATCGACCTTACCAGAGAACTAACCGAGATGCTGCGTAAAAATCGGACGATAGACTGGCAGAAAAAAGAAACAGCGCGTGCCAGTATGCGGAAGATGGTGAAGCATCTTCTGAAAAAGTATAAGTATCCCCCGGAAGATTACGACACAGCAATCAGCACGGTTATCAGCCAGTGCGAGATGTGGACAGATAACATGACAGCGTAAAATGCGAGAAATATTGTTGATTTCCTCTTGACAATACATAGTCCAACTCTTAAAATAATTTTAGAGAATACTATTATTGAAAATACGAAAGGCTGCTTTATGGGAAAGATGATTTTAGACGACCTCCGCAAGCGTCTGGAACGGCTGGACGAAGATGCTGACCTGACGATCGACAATGACGACCGTTACCAGATGGTGATCGTGGGCGGCAGTGCGTTCATTCTGCTGGGCAAGCTGACCCGTGCCACCCATGACATTGATGCCTTGAGCGTCCCGAAAGAGCTGTACGGACTACTTGGCAAGTACGACATCAACACGGATGTGGAAGCCTATATTGATAATTTTCCGTACAACTTCCAAGATCGGCTTCAGCCGCTGCCTTTCGGTGGTACAAAGGTACAGTTCTACACACCCAGTCTGGAAGATCTGGTAATCGCAAAGCTCTGCTCTTTCCGTGACACTGACAAGGCAGACGTAGAGAGCGAGGCTGTGCGGAACTCTTTGGACTGGAATTTGCTGGAACACCTTGCAACCGATGAGG
>OHUK01000998.1_pt1 | contig 10693 bp, 10 predicted proteins | sample 1579201 | NCBI WGS metagenome assembly OHUK01 (sample SAMEA3879528, study PRJEB24766) | human gut metagenome | biome: human-associated habitat; feature: feces | place: USA | collected 1985/1987 | reverse complement strand
CGGCGGGCGGAGTTTCGGTACGGGAGGTAGACCCCAAGACCATGCAGAGCAAAAAGGCGCAGGGCCTTTACTTTGCAGGCGAAGTGCTGGATGTGGATGCCTATACCGGCGGCTACAACCTGCAGATCGCTTTCTGTACGGCGCAGAGCTTTGCAAATCACCTCTGAGAGGTTGGACAGAGCAGAGCTTGACCGATGATAAAATACTTATTATATATAAATAAAGGAGAATCCAAAATGGTTTCAGTTGCAATCGACGGCCCTGCGGGGGCAGGAAAATCCACCCTGGCGCGGCGGCTGGCCGCAGAGATGGGCTACATCTATGTGGATACCGGTGCCATGTTCCGCACCATCGGCCTGTATGCCCTGCGCAAGGGCGTGGACCCGAAGGACAATGCGGCGGTCAGCACTCTGCTGCCGGAGGTCGGCCTGCGGGTGGACTGCATTGACGGGGAGCAGCATATCTATCTGAACGGCGAGGACGTGAGCACCGCCATCCGCACGGAGGAGGCTGGTATGGCCGCCTCTGCCGTGGGTGCCAACCCGGAAGTCCGCGCCTTCCTGCTGGAGCTGCAGCGCGGCATGACCAAGACCCAGAACGTCCTGATGGATGGCCGGGATATCGGCACTGTGGTGCTGCCGGATGCCACTGTCAAGATCTTCCTGACCGCCGCCCCCGAAGCCCGGGCCAGACGGCGCTGGTTGGAATACCAGCAGAAGGGCATGGAGGTCGCCTTTGAGGATGTGCTGGCCGATGTGAAGCAGCGGGACTATCAGGACACCCACCGTGCCGCCGCCCCCCTGAAGCAGGCCGAGGATGCAGTGCTGCTGGATACCTCTGACCTCAACTTTGAGCAGAGCCTTGCGGCGATGAAAAAGATTATTGCAGAAAAGGTTGATTAAATGGTACTATATTACATACTGCTGCCGCTGGCCTGGCTGGTGTTCCACATCGGCTTCCGGGTCCATACCGTTGGCCGCGAGAACCTGCGCAAGGTGCAGACCAAAGGCTGCATCATTGCCCCCAACCACGTTTCAGCCATTGACCCGGTGTTCATCGTCATCAGCCGGTTCTGGGGCAGGCGGATGCTCGTTTTTGCCAAAAAGGAGCTGTTTGAGATCAACGCCCTGCTCACCTGGTTCTTCCGCTGCTGCGGCGCGCTCTGCGTGCGCGGCAACAAGGAGGAGCTGGAGATCATTGACCGGACCGTGGAGGCCTGCCGGGCGGGGGAGACCCTGCTCATCTTCCCGGAGGGCACCCGCGAAAAAGAGGGCAGGCTCCTGCCGCCCAAGAGCGGCCTGTTTGTCATTGCGGCGCAGGCTGGGGTGGATGTGGTGCCGGTGCGCATCCGCTACGATACGCCGGACGGGAAGATGCGGCTGTTCTGCCGGGTGAACGTCATCTACGGTGAGCCGATGCCCGCCGCCCAGTTCGCCATGGAGAGCCGCCGGGATATGAAGGTGCTCCGGGCCAATAAGCAGGCACTGCTGGATGCCTGGGAACAGCTGAAGTGAGAACCTCTCCGTCACCTTTGGTGACACCTCCCCTGGCAGGGGAGGCAAGAAAACAACAGCGTAAACTTGGCTCCCCTATTAGGGGAGCTGCCGAGCGAATGCGAGGCTGAGAGGTTTAGAGAAGGAGAAACGCTATGGAAATTCGTCTTGCCAAGACTGCTGGCTTCTGCTTTGGCGTGAACCGTGCGGTGGAGCTGACCTACAATCTGCTGAACGAGGGCCATAAGGTGGCAACGCTGGGTCCGCTGATCCATAACCCGCAGGCGGTGGCCGATATGGAAAGGCGCGGTGCGCTGGTGGCCGATACCGTGGACGATATCCCCACCGGGTACGAGGTCATCATCCGCAGCCACGGCGTGCCCCGCACCATCTATGATACTTTGGAGCAGCGCGGCCTTGTTTACCACGATGCCACCTGCCCCTTTGTGAAGAAGATCCAGAGCATTGCCGCCCGGGCCGAGGCCGAGGGCGCGGTGCTTCTGGTGGCCGGTGATGCTGCCCACCCCGAGGTGCAGGGCATCGTGGGCCATACCCGGGGAGAGGTATTTGTGTTCAGCGATCTGGACGAGCTGAAGGCCTGGAAAGGCCCTTCTGACCCCCAAAAGCCCATTTTTGCGGTTGCACAGACCACATTTCAGGTAACAAAATGGCAAGAAAGTTCGGAGTTTCTCAAAAAAGCCTATACAAACGCCCGAATTTTTGATACAATATGTAATGCGACGTGGGCGAGGCAACAGGAAGCGGAAGACCTCAGCCAACAATGCGACATCATTGTTGTCATTGGCGGTCATCATTCTTCCAATACCCAAAAGCTGGTACAGGTCGCCGCAAAACACACGCGTGCCGTAACGGTCGAGACAGCGAGCGAACTTCGGCCGGAATGGTTTGCAGATGTTAAAGTGGCGGGCGTGACAGCCGGGGCTTCAACGCCATCGTCTATTATTGAGGAGGTACTTAACAGTATGAGCGCAGAAATCAATGACAGCATGAGCTTTGAGGAGATGCTGAACGCATCCGAGGAAAAGCGTGTTCATGCAGGCAGTATTGTGAAAGGAATCGTGACCAGCATCTCTGCCAACGAGATCCAGGTGGATATCGGAGCGAAGCAGACCGGCTTTGTCAAGCTGAGCGAGCTGACCGATGATTCCTCCGCCAAGGTCGAAGACCTGGTGAAGGTTGGCGATGAGCTGGACCTCATCGTCGAGAAGGTTATGGATCAGGATGGCGTCATCCAGCTCTCCCGCAAGAAGCTCGCATCTCGCAAGGGCATGGAAGAGATCGCCAAGGCAGCAGAATCCGGTGAAGTCGTCGAGGGCGATGTTACCGAGTTCAATAAGGGCGGCGTTGTCGTCAACGTCAAGGGCGTCAAGGTGTTCGTCCCCCGTTCTCAGGCCACTATGCGCCGCGACGAGGACTACACTGCTCTGGTCGGCCAGCACGTTCAGCTGGTCGTCACCGAGTGCTCCGGCCGCAAGATCGTCGGCAGCATCAACAAGGTCACCGCTGAGCAGAACAAGGCAAAGCGTGAGGAGTTCTGGGCAAATGTCGAGGTGGGCAAGACCTACACCGGCGTTGTCAAGAGCCTGACCTCTTACGGTGCATTCGTCGATATCGGCGGTGTGGACGGCCTGTGCCACATCAGCGAGCTGAGCTGGAACCGCATCAAGCATCCCTCCGAGGTTGTCTCCGTTGGTGACACCATCGAAGTGTATGTGAAGGACATCGACACCGAGAACCACAAGGTTTCTCTGGGCTACAAGAAGGCTGAGGACAACCCCTGGGAGCAGCTGAAGAACAACTACCCCATCGGCAGCACCTTCCATGCTCCGGTCGTGTCCCTGACCAAGTTCGGTGCATTCGTCCGCATCCTGCCGGGTGTTGACGGTCTGGTCCACATCAGCGAGATCAGCAATGACCGCGTTGAGAAGGTCTCTGACGCACTGAAGGTCGGCGATATGGTCGATGTGAAGCTGCTGGATGTTGACTTCGACAAGAAGCGCATCAGCCTGTCCATGAAGGCTCTGCTGAACGACGACGCTGAGTAATCAGTCCGTGGTTCGCTGAGTTTCAGACACAATGCGACTGCAGCCCCGTTGCCGGGTAACGGCGGCGGGGCTGTTTTTGTTAAACCTCTCAGTCAAAGCCTTGCGGCTTTGCCAGCTCCCCTAATAGGGGAGCCCTTGGCAAAACCGGGAACTTTGGACTGAATGAGGAAGGTTTGACGGTATGATTAACTGGTTAAAGAAGCACTGGGAGGTTATCTCCTATCTGATCTTCGGCGTGCTGACCACCCTGCTGAATATCCTGTTGTACGCCCTGTTCAACAGGCTGTTCGGCTACACCGCCGCCAACAGCTGGGGCAATGTGCTGGACAACATCCTCTGCATCCTGTTTGCCTACGCCACCAACCGGGCCTTTGTGTTCAACAGCAAGACCAGAGGCAGAGCGATGGCAAAGGAGTTTGGTGCATTTGTCACCTGCCGTCTGGGCACCATGGTACTGGATGCCGCCATTATGATGATCGGCGGCAACCTGATGGCCGCGCAGGGTGCTGCGTGGATGGAGGGGCTGCTGACGGGCGTGTTCACCCACCTGAACCCCGAAACGCTGGTGGGCATTACATCCACAATGGTCCACACAACGGATTCCGGCGCTGCCATTGCCGTCATCGGCGGGGCCGATGGCCCCACGGCAGTGTTCGTGGCGGCCGGGGCGGCCCAGTCCCTCTGGGGGCTGTGCGTCAAGGTGTTCTCGAATGTGATCGTTGTGGTGCTGAACTATGTGTTCAGCAAGCTGATCATCTTTAAGAAGAAGTAACTCCCTCTGTCTGCACCTACGGTGCAGCCACCTCCCTCTGGGAGGGAGGCATTGCCTTGCATTTGCCGACAAGGCTCCCTCTCAGAGGGAGCTGTCACCGAAGGTGACTGAGGGAGTTTTAAGTAACAAAACAATGGAGGTACGGTATTATGAAACGTGGTCTGAAAGGTTTTGCATTCCTGGTTTCCGGTCTTGTTCTGGGCATCATTGGTGCCACCGCGTCCGTAACGGCAATTGCCCTGAGCGCTGTGGGCATGGCAAAGGTCCGCCGTGCCAGCAAGAATTGATGGAGGAAAATAATATGACCCGTGAAGAAATCCTCTCCCATGTCGATCATACCCTGCTGAAGCCTGAGGCCACCTGGCCCCAGATTCAGACCATCTGTGATGAGGCCATTGCCAACCACACCGCATCCGTCTGCATCAACACCTGCTACGTCAAGCAGGCTGTGGAGTATATGGCGGGCCGCATCCCGGTGTGCTGCGTGGTGGGCTTCCCTCTGGGTGCCATGGATACCGCCAGCAAGGCCTTTGAGGCCAAGACTGCCATTGAGAACGGCGCTGCCGAGGTGGACATGGTCATCAACATCGGCCGCCTGAAGAACAAGGAGTACGATGCTGTCCGCGAGGACATCCGTGCCGTGAAGCAGGCTGTGGGCGATAAGATTCTGAAGGTCATCATTGAGACCTGCCTGCTGACCGAGGAAGAAAAGGAAAAGATGTGCGACATCGTCTGCGAGGCCGGTGCCGACTACATCAAGACCAGCACCGGCTTTTCCACCGCAGGTGCAAACTTCCATGATGTGGAGCTGATGGTCAAGGGCGTGCATGGCCGCTGCAAGGTCAAGGCTGCCGGCGGCATTTCCACCGTGGAGGATATGGAGACTTTCCTTGCACTGGGCGCTGACCGTCTGGGCACCTCCCGCGCTGTCAAGATCCTGAACGGCGAGCAGGCAAAGGGCTATTAAGTTTTCTGCAAAAAATGTATTTCGGCAAAGCTCTGGGCTTGGCTGAACTGCAAAGGATGATCTCTCAAGGGCTGCTGCACAAATTGCTGTGCAGCGGCCTTTTTTGCGCCCAAGCCTTGCAAGCAGAGTGTAGCAGGGTGTATAATATAAATAGGTATTGTATAAAATAGGGGCTGTTCGCCTTGTGGGGCAAGGCGGGCAGAGGAGGAAATGCAATGAATATACCCGAGATCCTTGTGGCCAATGGCACAGGGGCGGTGCTGGTAAGCTTTCTGCTTTTATTGCGGGTGCGCGGCGAGAGTAAAAACAGCGTGGGAACAGAGCTGTTTTGCCGGATTCTGGTGGTGACGCTGCTGGCACAGGCCACAGAGACGATCAGCTTTCTGCTGGACGGCGTGCCCGGCGCGGCAAGCCGGTTCTGGCTGTACCTGACCAACACCGTCTGCACCGGCGCTACCGTGTGCGTGGGCTATGCGTGGTGCTTGTATGTGGACTTCCGGGTCTACCGCAGCATTGGACGCCTGCGCAGAAGGCACCTGCTGCTGGGTGCGCCGCTGCTGGCGCTTTTGGTGCTGCTGGTGGCAAACCTTTTTGGCACGGGGTGGATCTTTTCCATTTCGGCGGACAACGCTTACCATCGGGGCCCGCTGAATATTTTGCTGTATCTGCTGCTGTTCAGCTATTACGCCGAGAGCGTGTGGCAGGTGCATAAGGCCATGCGCGATGGCATTACGGTGGAGTTTTTCCCGGTGTACTACTTCGTGGTCACCTGTGCGGTGGGCACGCTGCTGCAGGGCGCATTCTACGGTATGGCCTTCGGCTGGCTGTCGGTAGCTATCGCCTTTGTGCTTGTGGACAGCCAGACCCGCAGCCTGCGCGGCTATACCGATGAACTGTCCGGCCTGTTTGGGCGCAAGTACATGAACTACTGTCTGGACCGCATCCACGCCACGCAGGAGAAGGACGTTTACGGCATCATGATGGACGTGAACTGCTTCAAGGAGATCAACGATACCTATGGGCACGCCGAGGGCGACCGCGCCATTCAGGAGATCGGGCACATCCTGTCCGGGGCGCTGGTGGCAAACTCGGTAGCCATCCGCATGAGCGGCGATGAGTTCATGGTGCTGATCCGTCACGGCTCGGAGGAGCTTCTGGATAAGACCTGCACTGCCATCGAGCGGCGGGTGCAGCACTATAACGAAACCGCTCCGGCGGGCAGCTTTCAGCTGTCCTTCTCCACCGGTGTGGCAAAGTACGAGGGCGGCAGCGTGGAGAAGTTTCTGGTGGAGCTGGATCAGCGGATGTACGCGGAAAAGCGCGCTTTCCACGCCGCCCGGGACGGCCATGCCGCACCGGAGCAGGGAAATGCTCCATCAATTTAAAAGGAATGTCTAAAATAAGTGCGACTTATCTTGACAATCTGACGCTGTAATGATAGAATATGTGGCGTACCAATTGAATACCGACTTATCAAGAGCGGCTGAGGGGACAGGCCCTGTGAAGCCCGACAACCTGTGCGAAAGCATAAGGTGCCAAATCCTGCGGGAAACCGAAAGATAAGAGTGCAAACGCTCAGAGCTTCGGTTCTGAGCGTTTTTGTTTGCGCAAACTTGATGGACGTGTATGAAGCTGTGCAAGATTCACCACACACATGGAGGACAAATTTTATGGCAAGACACCTGTTTACTTCTGAGTCCGTCACCGAGGGACATCCTGACAAGATCTGCGACCAGATCTCCGATGCTATCCTGGACGAGATCCTGACCCACGACCCCGATGCCCGCGTGGCCTGCGAGACCTGCGCATCTACCGGTCTTGTCCACATCATGGGCGAGATCACCACCAACTGCTATGTCGATTTCCAGAAGATCGTCCGCGAGGTCATCTCTGATATCGGTTACACCCGTGCAAAGTACGGCTTTGACGCTGACACCTGCGCTGTTATCTCCAACATCGACGGCCAGAGCCCCGATATCGCACTGGGCACCAACGACCAGGTCGGCGGTGCCGGTGACCAGGGCATGATGTTCGGCTATGCCTGCGATGAGACCCCGGAGCTGATGCCCATGCCCATCAGCCTGGCCCACAAGCTGGCCAAGAAGCTGACCGAGGTGCGCAAGAGCGGCGAGCTGGATTACCTGCGCCCGGACGGCAAGAGCCAGGTCACCGTGGAGTACGACGAGAACAACAAGCCCGTGCGCGTGGACGCCGTGGTCATCTCCAGCCAGCACAGCGAGAGCGTGAGCATGGAGCAGCTGCGGGCAGACGTGATGGAAAAGGTCATCAAGGCCACCATCCCCGCTGAGCTGCTGGACGAGAACACCAAGTACTACATCAACCCCACCGGCCGCTTTGTTGTGGGCGGCCCGCAGGGCGATACCGGCCTGACCGGCCGTAAGATCATCGTGGATACCTACGGCGGCTATGCACGCCACGGCGGCGGCGCCTTCTCCGGCAAGGACCCCAGCAAGGTGGACCGCAGCGCAGCCTACGCTACCCGCTGGGTGGCAAAGAACATCGTGGCTGCGGGTCTGGCAAAGCAGTGCGAGGTACAGGTGGCCTACGCCATCGGCGTGGCAAAGCCTGTGTCCATCATGGTGGATACCTTCGGCACCGGCACGGTGGCAGACGAGAAGATCGAGCAGGCTGTGGAGAAGGTGTTTGACCTGACCCCCGCCGCCATCATCCGTGACCTCGACCTGCGCAAGCCCATCTACCGCAAGCTGGCTGCCTACGGTCACATGGGCCGCGAGGACTTGGGCGTGAAGTGGGAGAACACCGACCGCGTGGATGCCCTGAAGGCTGCCGTGGCTGCCCTGTAAAAAGCGTTTTACCCTGATAGAAGGTAAGTGAAGAAAGCTCCTCACCGGAATGTGAACGGTGAGGAGCTTTTTGCGTATAAATCAGTGCAAACGGTGTTGAAATATGCTATACTAAATCTATTATACAAGATTGGTGCGTGCGGATGTGAGATTTGTATGTGATCTGAATCCTGAAATTTATAACAGGGTTGTGCCGATAATAAAAACCTGCCATGTGATTATTACAGATAAACAATTGATTCATATCAGAGAACGGCATCCTGATATTTCGGAAACAGTGATGGAACGACTTGCTGAAATAATACAGGAGCCGGATTACATTATTGCAACAGAAAAGCTTTATACAGCCAATGTTTTAAAGAGAATCGAATGCAATGGAAAAAGTTATCAGCTTGTCTTGCGGATATATACAGATGGTGATCCAGACGGATTTCAGAATTCGATTATTACATTTATGTCTGTGAACGAAAAGCGTTATCAGCAATACCTGCGTAATCGCAGAATTCTTTACAAACGGGAATGAATGTGGTAAAATAAACATAGGATAAGAGAGGTATTTGAGGTGGTAAAATTCGTAGCGACCACACGCCGCCGGTAACGACAGGAACTTCGGTTCTGAGAGATGCAGGAGAATGCTACGCCTGCCAAATACCAATCGATGGGGAACGGTTTTGATGCCGTTCCCCGTTCCTGTTTTTAGGGGACTATGGGGATAAGAATATCAACAACGAAAAGTCCTACTTTTCCTCAAAAATCAGATAAACTTTGCGAAACGGTAAAGATTTGGTCGCGTTTTTGTAAGAAACTCACATTCTCTTGAAGGAAAAGGAAAAACAGCTGTGCAAGGCGCAGAAAATCCACACATGAAACAAATTGATATGGAACAATCGACAAAATGTGATAAAATAAAACCAGATATGCGCACTTGTGTGCATGGTACGGATGGTAAACAGCAATAAGGAGTTATGTGACTATGTCTATTGAAATTTCCCCTAAGTCCTTCTTTGAGCAGCCTAGTGTGGCGGATATGCGGCTGATCGCCTGCCCCGGTGCAGAGGAGCTGACCGGCCTGATCGACAAGCACCTTGTCCGTTGGGCAAAGGCTGCCGGAATTGAAAAAGACACCTTCATTATTTCCTGCGACTGCCCCCGCTTCCAGAGCGGCGACGCCAAGGGTCTGGTCAAGGAGTCGGTGCGCGGCGACGATATTTTCATCGTTGTTGACCCCGGCAACTACAGCGTGACCTACAAGCTGTTCAACTACGAGAACCACATGTCCCCGGATAATCATTTTCAGGATCTGAAACGTGCCATCGCTGCAGTCGGCGGCAAAGCCCGCAGAGTCAATGTCATCATGCCATATCTCTATGAGAGCCGCCAGAGCAAACGTATCGGACGTGAATCCCTTGACTGTGCATCCGCACTCCAGGAACTGACAAAAATGGGTGTAGAAAACATCATTACATTCGATGCTCATGATTCACGTGTACAGAACGCAACTCCACTGCATGGTTTCGAAACTATCCAGCCGTCCTATCAGTTCATCAAGGCTCTCCTCAAAAATGTAGAAGGTCTTCATATTGACAATGATCACTTCATGATCATCAGCCCGGACGAAGGAAGCATGCGCAGAGCGATCTACCTTGCAAACGTTCTCGGCGTAGATATGGGTATGTACTACAGACGTCTTGACTACACCAAAGTAGTTAAAGGCCGTCACCCGATCGCAGCCTATGAATTCCTCGGTCCAAAACTTGAAGGCAAGGATGTTATCCTGATCGATGATATGATTTCCTCAGGAAGCAGTATTCTGGAAATTGCATCTCTTCTGAAAAAACGTGGTGCCGGCAAGATCTTTATCTGCACAACTTTCGGACTCTTCACAGAGGGAATGGAAAAATTCGACGCAGCATACGCAAAAGGAACCTTTGATAAACTGCTTACTACAAACCTTGTTTATCAGGATCCGGAACTTCTCGCAAGAGACTACTATATCAGCTGCGACCTGAGTAAATATATTGCTCTGATCATCGATACACTGAATCATGATATGTCTGTCAGCCATCTGCTCAACCCTGCAGACAGAATCAAAAAATGCGTCAATAATTACATGGCTCAGTATGACAAATAAATCCTGTCACTTCTTCACAGCACAATGCAAAACACCCTGCAGAAAAATCTGCAGGGTGTTTTTTATTCTCTTCTCAGTCATAAAGAAATCTCATTGACAGAAAGTCCTGTTTTCTGTAACACATCCAATTCCTGTTTTTTGCTTGTACTTATGATCACCTGACGCCCAGACCCTGTAATCCATAAAACAGCTGTTTCCAGCCTTTTCGGATCAAAGGCGCAGAACATTTCATCAAAGATGACCGGAAGCTTTTCTGCTCCACACAGAAGCTCTCCTGCGGCCAGTCTCATCGCAAGATAAATCTGTTCAACCATGATCAGACGCAGATTTTCAATCGGCAGTACTTCTTTCCCTGTATCAACGCTGATATGAAATTCATCATCAACCATCAGCTCATGACAGGTACCACCGGTAATTCCTCTGAGAGTCTCCGACATCG
>OHUK01000994.1_pt1 | contig 10737 bp, 11 predicted proteins | sample 1579201 | NCBI WGS metagenome assembly OHUK01 (sample SAMEA3879528, study PRJEB24766) | human gut metagenome | biome: human-associated habitat; feature: feces | place: USA | collected 1985/1987 | reverse complement strand
TCAAATATTCGGATTCCGCTGATTTACTTCGTAAATCGCTCCTTCCTCATATTTGGCGGCTCTCAAGGTAAAAATATATTGTGCAAGCACATATATTTTTACTTTTCGAGCCTGATAGCATATATTATAACACCTATTTTCCTATTTGTAAAGTAGGTTTATAGGGTTTTCTTTGCCTGACGTACCTGAATGATGTTTACAAAGAGCAGAATCAGGAAAGAAAACACCAGCATTACAAGGGCTATCGCCGTTGCGGATTCATAATCTATATAGTTTAATTTCTGCATAATTACATAGGAAATGACCTGTGTATGGTTTTTTGCACTGTTTCCGGATATGTAAATGACACTTCCGTACTCACCAATCCCTCTGGCAAAGGCAAGCCCAAATCCGGTTAAAACCGGGGGCATCATCTCCGGCAGAAGCACTCTGCGGAAGGTCTGAAACCGGTTGGCTCCAAGCATAAATGCCGCTTCCTCATACTGTCCGTCAAGTTTTTCAAGCACCGGCTGCACATTTCTTACTACAAACGGAATTCCGATAAATATAAGTGCAACTATAATTCCAAGATGTGTGTAACTTACCTTAATTCCTATTGCGGCAAGCGGTTTTCCAAGTATTCCCGTATCCGAATACATCTTTGAGAGCGTTATGCCCGCAACTGCTGTCGGAAGCGCAAAAGGAAGCTCTATAAATCCGTCAAGAATACGCTTTCCGGGAAAGTCATATTTTACAAGTGTCCATGCAAGAATTACTCCAAATATTACATTTATCACCGCCGCTATAAAAGAACAGACAATACTCGTCGTAAATGCGTAAACTACATTCTGCTTTGTAATCAGTTTTATAAATTCCGACGGTGGCAGTTTCAGCGAATATACCATAACCGATGCAAGCGGAATCAATACAATAAGTGAAAGCATCGTCACCGTAATTCCCATTGTAAGTTTAAAGCCCGGAATCACTCTGGTTTTCTTTGCTTTTTTTAATTTTACGGTTTCTTCCATACTTATTTTTCCTTTCCGCTTTTATTTCTGTGTATATATAAATATAATTTCCGCACAACTTCATACCCTATATAAATACAACTTCATATCTGCACTTAGTTACACAGCTTGTCAAACAATGCACCGTCATCAAAATACTGTTTATACGCATTGTCCCAGCCGCCGAAATCATTAATTGTTGTACATTTTACATTCAGATTAAATTTATCCGAATATTCATTAAGGATTTTTTCATCACTTGGGCGATATCCGTAATCAGCCACAAGTCTCTGGGCATTTTCCGAATACAGATAAGAAAGATATTCTCCTGCTGCCTGCCCTGATTTATTAACTTTTACATTATCATCAACAACCGCAACGCTCGGCTGTGCAAGAATACTTACTGACGGCGTTACAATCTCATATTGCCCCGGATAATTGGCGACTGTCATCATTGCTTCATTTTCCCATGCAATAAGAACATCGCCTTTCTGATTCTCAACGAATGTTGTCGCTGAACCTCTCGCTCCCGAATCAAGAACTGATACATTAGCATACAATTTTTTGATAAATTCATTCTGCTTAGCTGTATCCGTATATTTCTCCCTGGCATAACTTAATGCCGCAAGAAAATTCCAACATGCACCGCCGCTGCTTTTCGGGTCCGGCGTTATAACTTCAACACCGTCTTTAATCAAATCATCCCAGTCTTTTATATTTTTCTCATTTCCTTTTCTTACAAGAAAGACCATTGTTGAAGTGTATGGTGCGGAATCATTGTCATATTCCTGCTTCCAGCCGCTGTCAATAAGTCCGGTTTTTTCAATAAGCGAAATATCATGTTCAAGTGCAAGTGTGACAACATCTGCATTACAGCCTTCAACAACTGACCTTGCCTGACTCCCGGAACCGGCATGTGACTGTATTACTTTCACCGGCTCACCATATTTTTCTTCATAATAGCTTTTGAAAATCTCATTATAGCTTTCATAGAATTCCCTTGTGGCATCATATGAAACATTGGTGATTGTCATTATATTCGATTTTTCACGGCCGCATCCCGCAAGCCCCGTAAAAACACATGCAGCTAACAAAACTGCCTGCATTTTATATATTTTTTTCATATGGTTTACCACCCATTCCTACAGCTTAAAATTCAAATAATGATGTCGATAAATATCTTTCTCCCGTATCAGGAAGGAGAACAACTATATTCTTTCCTGCATTTTCAGGCTTTCGTGCCTCCTTTAAGGCTGCACAAAGAACTGCTCCCGAAGATATTCCAACAAGCAGGCCTTCTGACTTTGCAACCTGTCTCGTCGTCTCAAACGCCTCGTTATTTCCTATAGTTACAATCTCATCAACTATACTTGTATCCATAACCTCAGGTATGAATCCGGCTCCTATACCCTGTATCTTGTGAGGACCAGCACTACCACCGGAAAGAACAGGTGAACCCGAAGGCTCCACGGCAACTATTTTTGCATTAATTCCAGCTTCTTTAAGACCTTTTGCAGTTCCCGTTATAGTTCCGCCTGTTCCAACTGATGCAATGAATATATCAACCTTTCCGTCTGTCGCTTCTGCGATTTCCTTTGCTGTTGTAACCCTGTGAATCTCAGGATTGGAAGGATTGTCAAACTGCTGTGGAATAAATGCGTTGCCGTATTCTTCCTTTAACTGTTCAGCCTTTGCTATTGCACCTTTCATTCCGAGTCTTCCCTGTGTGAGAACAACTTCTGCTCCAAGTGCCGTTACAATCTTTCTTCTCTCTACACTCATAGTATCAGGCATAGTAAGAATAAGCTTTAATTTCTTTGCGGCACACACACCAGCAAGTCCTATTCCCGTATTGCCGCTTGTAGGCTCTATAATAACCGTATCTTTATTAATCTTTCCCTGTTTGATTCCGTCTTGCCAAGCGGATTGAAATATTCAAGCTTCGCTATTATGTTTGCACTAACATTATTGTCCTCTTGAAAGTTACATAACTGCAACATCGGAGTACGTCCAATAAGCTCTGTTATCTGTTTTGCTATCTCTGCCATAATAACCCTCTTTTCTTTTTAAGTTCTGCAACTTTTATTATAATACACTACTATTCATATCGTTTCAATAGGATTTAAGAATTTATTTAAAATTTTTTCCAGTTCTTCATCATCCGGAATGTTTCTCCGGCTGTATGTAAGCTCTGCCATATATGAAAGAAAACGTGCCCTTAGTAAATCATTACTTATCTTTTGTTTAGCGTAAGGACGCAATTTTTCAAGGTAATCAAGTATTTCTTCTATGTTATTCGGCAGAATATTGTCAATTTCCCCGGCAAGAAGTGTTGTGATTCTTGGGCTTGCACCACTTGACGATATTCCTATTTCCAGCTTTCCGCGGCTTACAACCGACGGGAATATAAAATCACATTTATCTTTTACATCAACTACATTAATAAGTATTCCTTTATCGTTACAAAGACTTGTTATATGCTCATCAAGTTCTTCATCACCTGCCGCTGCAATAACAAAACGCACACCTTCTACGTCGCTGTCCTCAAACTCTCTTTCTTCCCACTCAACACCTTTAATATTTTTAATTCTCTCATCAACTTTTTTGGCAACAACCTTTATCTTAGGTCCATAATCCAGTATTCTCTTCACCTTGTGAAGTGCAACCTTTCCTCCGCCAACAATAAGTACCGAAACATCCTTTAATTCTACATAAAATGGAAAATATGCCATAATTGTCCATCCTCCTCTAATACAAAATATCCGCAAGTTTCTGATAAGCCTCACCCCAACGCTCATTAGGCTTAAAATTGTAAAGACTCTTATCAAGCACATAATATCTGTTATTTTTTACTGCTGTGAGACTGTTCCATACAGGATTGCTCTTTAAAAGTGTGTCAACATTCTTTAATGCCGCCTCAGTATTAGTTCCCTGAATTGTCACAAAAATAAAATCGGGGTCTTCCTTTACAATAGCCTCGAGACTCAGATCATCAAGCAAAGAACTGTCGCTGTCGGCAATATTTACACATCCCAAATCTTTTAAAATCTCGCCGCTTACAATTCCATCGCTGCCCTTCGCCTTGATATTTTTGGAAGCTGCACGAAGAAGCAATATCTTAGGATTGCTGCCGTCAATCTGTTTTTTTGCATTTTCAACTTCTGTCCGCACAGAAACACCATTTTTTTCATATAAATCCTTGCGTCCCGTTATATCTGTGCATATATCAAGCATTGCTATATAGTCTTCATAATTATTAACATCAAAATATGCAACTGTAATTCCTGCATTTTCCAATGTTGCAAGCATTTCGACATCAGGCTTTGTATTGGCACTGGCAATAACAAAATCAGGCTGTGAAGCTATAAGAAGCTCTACATTCGGTTCAAGTATCGCCCCAAGCTTGACAACAGAATCGTCGAGTCCCAAATCAAGGCTGTCCCACGCATCATTAACCGAAGCCACAAGCTTTCCGCCCGCAAGAAGCCACACATCAGAAAAACTTCCGAGAAGCGAAGCCGTTCTGTCTGCCGATTTTACGGTAACACTTCTGCCCAGTGCATCCGTAAATGTAACACCGTCCTGCACATCAGCATTGGCATTATCAGAATTTTTCACTCCGCATCCTGCAAGTGCAAATATTGAAATTAATGTTGTAATAATTAGTACGTCTGCAATTAATTTTTTAACTGTCCTCTTCATATTCTACCTTTCCTACCGTATTACTATGTTTTATTTTTCATAGCGTACTATAATTTCATATAAAATGCAACAAAAATATGCTACAATTGTTTGAGGTTTATTATTGAAAATATGGAAACGGAGGATAATTATGTATTCAAATTATTTTACTGAAATAATACCCTATGCCGGATATGATATAAAACAGATTGCATGGCACGAATGTATGGCATGCGGCAACGGACACATAGGCGTTCTCACATCTGGTGCCCCCAAAAACGACAGCTTTATTTTTCAGAATACTGAATTTGTAATGCCATCAGACGAGCCAAGATGTGTTCCCGCAGAAGTAACAGAACAGCTTGACGAAGCAAGACAATCTGTAATAAATATGGACGACACATGGAATATACATAACAGAAAAAGAACCAATATGTACTGTTATCATCCGGGACACCAGTTAAGAATATCTTTAAAAAATGCCTCAGATATTACAGACTTTGTGCGTTCTACAGATTATGAAACATCTGAGCTGGTTTCATCGTATAACATGTCAGAATACAATACGTATGCAAATCATATAAAAAAACGTACCTTCACATCATCTGTTGACGATGTAATAATCACAGAAATATCAGGTAACAGTTTCACTGTTGACATATCAATTGATGATTTTGAATCAATGCACAAATTTGGCAGACAAAAAAGCGGTGACGCACCCGAATTAAATATGAAATATACGCGGTTTGCAACAGATGGATTAATCGGCTTTTGTGCATTGTATCCGCAATACGAAGAAAGTGAATTAAAAAATGGAGGATTTGCAGGCGTAACACGCATTATCCCTTATGACGGAACAACTTCCCTATCTTTTACGGACACTGATATGCGTGCAAAATCATGCCTTGACCCCAAAAATCCCATCATAACATTTTCGGGCAAAAAACTTGTTCTTATAACATACCTTGACTGGACTTATAAACAGCCTGATAAAATAACCGCAGATTTTTTCACAATTCCACTTGTCTCACAATGTATAAATAAAATTAATAAAACATTAATAAAATACGCTGACGCAAGTTCTTTATTTTCATATGAAGCTGCACTAAAGCCTCATATAGAAAAATACAGCAGTATTTTTAACCATGTCAGCCTGAAACTTAACAACGCCGATAAAACTCTCAGCAACGAAGAATTATTACAAAAGCAGAAAAAAACTGATTACATACTGCCTGAACTTCTGAAACGTGTATACAACCATGGCAGATATGCAATGTATTCCTGTGCCGGACATACTGCACCTCGTCTTTCGGGGCTTTGGACAGGCGAATGGAATATGCTGTGGAGAAGTGCCTACACAATGGATGCCAATGTAAATATTCAGGTATCAGGCATGAACACATGCGGAATGTATGATGCAGGCAAAGGTTACATCTGGTTTGTGTTAAAACAGATTCCCGACTGGGAAATCAATGCCAAAGCCGTTTACGGCATGAAAAACGCTGTCCTCACCCCCGTAAATACCGACGGTCACCGTGCAATGATGGTTGAATATGACATCAATTATCCATTTCAGTACTGGAATGCTGGAGCAAGCTGGATGATTATTCCGATTTATGAATTCATGCAAGTCTATGGCAACGTCACAATCACAACACACGATGAAAATATAATACGTATATATAATAAAAACATTTTCCGCATTAAAGAAGACATTCTTCTTCCTTTACTTGCAAAAACATTCAACTTCTGGGAACAGCTTTGTACTCCCGAATATTTTACAGATTCAAACGGAAATGCCCGCTTTGTAAAGGGAAAAACATCCTTGGAACCAGATGAAAAATACCTTATAATCCCATCGTTTTCACCCGAAAACAAACCGCTCGGTTATAAAAGTGCAATCACTGCCAATGCGGCTATGGATATAGCTGCTGCCGTTGATTCTCTTAATATGTACAAAAATATACTCTCAGACATAAAGCCTAATGGTTATCAGAAAACCCTTGAAAAAATCACACATCTGATATCGTGCCTGCCTGTATATATGTTTGATAAAAGCGGTGCAATAAAAGAATGGTCCATGAACGAATACAAAGAAAATAATGCCCACCGCCACATAAGCCATCTTTATTGTGCATGGCCATCATCAGAAACACAGCACAATCACGCACTTGCATCCGCATGCCGTCAGGCAATAATTAACCGTAACCGCGAAAACACGGGAAAAGACGACACCGCATCACACGGCTGGATTCACAAAGCTCTCGTAGAAGCCCGCCTCAAAAACCCGGAAGCTGTATATAATACGCTTTTGCTGCTTTTTAAAAGCGGCATATTTTACAACACATTTTTTACAGACCATAATACAGACCGCTCAAAAGGCGTATTCTGCACAGACACTCTTCTCGGAATAGTCGGCATCATAAACGAAATGCTGGTGTACTCTGACGAATGTACGGTCGAACTGCTCCCTGCATTAAACACAGGTCTTATTAACGGCGAAATATGCGGTCTTCTCACAAAATGCGGCATAAAAATAAACCGCCTGTCATGGGATAATAACAAGCGGTCTGTATACATATATATATCTGCATTACGTGATACATCATTCAATCTTATATATGATAATGAATCAATACACCTTGATATGAAATCTGGCGAACAGACATTACATAAATTCCTTCATTGATGTATACACATGGAAACCTTTATCAGTCAGATACTTTTCAACTTCAAAGCTGTCTTCTGTTCTGAATACAATAACAGGCTCCTGGTTATGGCTTACAAATGTAAAAATGCAGTCCAGATTAGTACGTGCATTTTTAAGTTCCTTTAAAAAATCAGACATATTTGTAAATCTTTCCTGGAGTCTGACTGCTATTACGAATCTTTCAAGTACAGTATATCCCTTTGAAGAAAGCACATCATTACATCTGTCAGGGTCGTCCACTATCATATGAAACACACCAAAATCCGTAGCATCATATGTTGACAGTCCATAACATTCAATATTATTTTCCTTTAAAATTTCAACAACATTAAATAAGTTACCCGGATTGTTGGAAACAAGTACCGATAATTGCTTAATCACAGATTAGCCCTCCTTTAATTTTAAATACAATTATTGTATTGTACCACCTCTGTATGACATAAGCAATGTTTTAATTATTTTATTCTCTCAAGCACACCCAAATCCATCTCACACACTGTATCGCAAAGCACCTCTATATCCTCCGCACTGTGATTCGCCATAATTATCGTCCTGCCCTCATCTGCAAGTTTTTTAAACAACTCTCTCATCTCTGCAACACCATGTTTATCAAGACCGTTCATAGGTTCGTCAAGCAGAAGCAGCTCGGGATTTTCCATAAGTGCCTGTGCAAGACCGAGACGCTGTCTCATTCCAAGCGAATATCTTCCGACATGTTTTTTACTGTCTGGGTCAAGCCCAACCATTTTAATCGCATCACGAATCTGCTCTTTTCCAATCTTCCTGTTTATGCCTGCAAGAAATCTCAGATTATTATATCCGCTGTAATTATATAAAAATCCCGGTGTCTCAATAATCGCACCGATATTGTCAGGCACATCAATATCCTTGCCAATCTGTTTTCCGTTTACAATTATTTTTCCCTCTGTAACCGGGACAAAGCCGCATATACACTTCATAAGCACTGTTTTTCCTGAACCGTTTCTTCCGATAAGTCCATGTATCTTTCCCTTTTCGAATGATACATTTATATCATTAAGCACCGTCGCCTGTCCGAAACGCTTAGTAACATGTTCAACTGTAATTATATTTTCCATATATCTGCCCCTTTACACCTCGTCTGATGAATTAATACTTGTTTTTCTTCCTGCCGCAACTGCGATTACGCTGAGAACCACTATCATAACTATATATAGTGTCAGCACATATACAATTCCGGGATATTCCGTCATTCCGCCAATATCAATATTATTAAGTGAATTCCAGCTCATTGGCGATACTCTTGTAATCATTGACTTTCCGTCAGCGACCGCCGTAAATATAATAAAAAATGACGCCACACATACACCTATAAATTTCGTTCCCGTTATTATATTAAACACATAAATAATCAATCCTGTAAGGACAAAACTAAGCCACATCAAAAGTGCCGAAAAAAACATTGCCTGAACCGGCGTAAAATACTTTATAACAATTCCAAGCACTTTAACAGTATCCGTAGCATGCCCAAGCACAGTCTGAACCGTGCTTGTTCCTGCAAGTCCAAGCACATTCCCCCATGTATTATCCCACTTGATATGTCCGATATTTAATACAATTGTTGACATCATAAGAACAAACATATAAAAAAACGAACCTGCAAATATGTATAAAACCTGCCCGATTCCCCATGTCGTCCTGTCAGTCCTTAACATAACATACATCTGATTGGAATCGACAAAAGGTGCATCACAAAAAATAAACACAAGCGGTATCATAAATTCAATCTTCATATATCTGAAAATAAACAAAAACGGAAATATCCACGGACTCATAGGTTCACCGACATAACTGCATATGTCCCATAGTCCTCTTGTATACAGATGAACCGACAATATTGAAAGAATTATAAGCATCCATATCCGTCGGTTGCCGCCCCATTTACGTACATTCTGCCAGCATATTCTTAACGCTTTCATCAATATCTCACCTGCCCCGTAACAGCATCTATAACCATAACTTTGGCACTTTCATTATATTCCTTATCACCGGTAACCATCTTCTTCGTTATATCAAAATCACACACCCAGCATGGTATTATCATCATCTTTTTCTCCTGCTGGCTGTAATACGATATATAACCTAATTCAATCGAAGTCATATTACCTTCTTCTGTAAGTCCGATTGTGTAATAATTACTTTCCTTTATCCTCTTTAATACATCATCCACGCTTTTTAGCGGCTCTGTAATCTCCTCCCTGCTTTCGATATTATATATTCTATAACAGTTAATCCAATATACTTCATCTCTTCCAACTACAAATTCTAATCTTGTCCCATTAACATCGCCTGATGTCAGATGCTTATACATATTTGTAAGATATGCACCATCAAGCTCAAGTTGATATGATATAAAATATGCCTCATCATCCCTTGTCCATACAACCGGCTCTCCGCCTTCTCTATAACGTCTTGCATCCTTACTCGGATAATATATCTGAGCATCTTCACCTATTTCATTCATTCTGGCTGTCGCATTCTCTGCATCTATCGCAACTGTCTTGTATAACTTTGCATTTAGTCCTAATATGTCCAGTATTTTTTCAGTAACCTTCAAAGCATCATTTAAAGGAAATCCATCAAGTTCCGTAAGCGGAAAGACTTCATCCATATTCTTTATAAATCCGTCACTTCTCTGACCATGAACATAATTACTGTAACTTTTCTTTTTTGCTTTTAATGTTGTATATGTTATTCCTATGTTATTGGACACAAACCTTTTATCTTCTGTCTCTTCTTCATAATTAAGATACTCTTTTAACCTATTAGCCCTATCCTCATCGATACCATTCAGTTGTGCAGTATATTTATACCACTTTGACGGATTTGATATACTTAATGTTGCATCTGCCGATGTTACTCCGTTAAGTTTTCCTGTAATCTTTGTCATATCTTCGCTTATACTTACTTCCTCTGTTGCTTCCTGAGTACCGATGTTCTGTCTCTCCCAACTGTAGCTTTTTCCGTCAGGATATAAAGAACAGCCGCTTACCATAAGCATAACCGCCGCTGCTGCCGCTGCACCGATTCTTTTAAAATTATATTTTTTCATAAACCCCTTTAACTCCCTTCTTGATTTTATCTAGATTCCTTCTTTTTTCATTTTAGCTTTCATATGATATGGATATTCTCCAAAAACTTGAACATCTGTCAACATTAGTTCCTTATTATTTTCCTCAAAAGCTTTTAATACATCTGATGGGTGACAAGTATACGGATAGACGACCCCACCTGCAATCATACATCCAACTTGATTATTTTTATCAATCTCATGTCCTATTTTTGTTGCTAATGCTGAAGCGAGTAACTGATGATGCATTG
>OHUK01000986.1_pt1 | contig 10870 bp, 14 predicted proteins | sample 1579201 | NCBI WGS metagenome assembly OHUK01 (sample SAMEA3879528, study PRJEB24766) | human gut metagenome | biome: human-associated habitat; feature: feces | place: USA | collected 1985/1987 | reverse complement strand
TGTTGGAGCCGATGCGCGTGTCGGGGCGCGTCATCCCCCGGAACACGCTCCTTGTGGGCGCGGCACGGTTGCAGGGCGAAAGGCTCGGCATTGGCATCACCTCGCTGGAACACGGGGGAAACATCATCCCGGTGGAACTGGAGGTGTACGACAGCGACGGACAGGCGGGCATCTTCATACCCGGCTCGATGGAGATAGACGCGGCAAAGGAAATCGGGGCGAACATGGGCAGCTCGCTCGGCAGCAGCATCAACATATCGACCGACGCTGGGGCGCAGCTCGCCTCCGATCTGGGTCGCGGGGCGATACAGGGCATCTCGCAGTACATCTCGAAAAGGATGCGCACGGTCAAGGTGCATCTGAAATCGGGATACAGGGTGCTGTTGTACCAAGAAAAGGAATGAACAGCCTAAAAACATAAAGGCGAAAAAAGAAAAAATAATCAACAAACCAATTTTTATTTACCACTAAATCCAACGTAAAATGAGTATCAAGAAAGTAATGACAATGTTTGCCCTGCTGATGGGCATCGCCTGTGCGACCTACGCGCAGGGAGTGACGAACGACAGCACCGCCACCGCCAAGGAGGACGGGCTGGAACTGGTGAAGGACGTCTATCCGCAGACGGAGGAGGACGGCGACCTGTACCACGGTCTGACGAAGAAGCTGATGTTCGACCGCATGATACCGCCGCACGGTCTGGAAGTCACGTATGACAAGACCGTCCACATCCTGTTTCCGGCGGCGGTGCGTTATGTGGACCTGGGTTCGCCCAACCTGATAGCGGGCAAGGCGGACGGCGCGGAGAACGTCATCCGTGTGAAGGCGACGGTCAGGGACTTCCGCAGCGAGACGAACATGAGCGTCATCACGGAGGATGGCAGCTTTTATACCTTTAACGTGAAGTACGCCGACGAGCCGCTTATCCTGAACGTGGAAATGAAGGACTTTATCCACGACGGCAGCACGGTGAACCGCCCGAACAACGCGCAGGAAATCTACCTGAAGGAATTAGGCAGCGAAAGCCCGATGCTGGTACACCTCATCATGAAGTCGCTGCACAAGGAGGACAAGCGCAAGGTGAAGCACATCGGCTGCAAGCGTTTCGGCATCCAGTACCTGCTGAAAGGGATTTATGTCCACAATGACCTGCTGTATTTCCACACGGAAATCAAGAACCAGAGCAATGTGCCGTTTGACGTGGACTACATCACGTTCAAGATTGTGGACAAGAAGGTGGCGAAGCGTACCGCCATGCAGGAACAGGTGCTGTTCCCGCTCCGCGCCTACAACTACGCCGTCCGTGTAGCCGGGAAGCAGTCCGAACGCACGGTGTTCTGCCTTCCGAAGTTCACCATCCCCGACGGCAAGCAGCTCGTGGTGGAGATGAACGAGAAGGACGGCGGACGCCACCAGACGTTTACCGTGGAGAACGAGGACTTGGTACAGGCTGAAACCATCAACGAACTGCGCGTGCGATGAAAGCGAGAGTCTTTTTCCTTGTAACGCTTCTGTCCGTCCTCCTGGCAGGACGGGCGGAAGCCCAGCGGTGCCTGCCGAAGATGCGGGGCATCGAACTGAAAGCCGGGCTGAACGGGGCGGACGGCTATGTACTGGGAGCCACTTTGTCAAGCTACGCGAAAGGCGGGAACAAGTGGGTGTACGGGATGGAATATCTGCAAACCAACCATGATTATAGGAGTACGACCATCCCTGCGGCGCAGTTCACGGCGGAGGGCGGCTTCTACTACAACTTCCTGTCGGACGCGAAAAAGGTGGTGTTCCTCTATGCGGGCGCGTCAGCCCTTGCCGGATATGAAACGGTGAACTGGGGCGAAAAGACGCTGTACGACGGGGCGAGGCTGAATAACGGGGATGCCTTCGTCTATGGCTGCGCCGCCACGCTGGACATGGAGGTGTACCTCGCGGACTTCATCGCGCTGACGGCTTCGCTCAGGGAGCGTTTCCTCTGGGGCGGCAGCATGGGGGTGTGCCATACGGAGTACGGGATAGGTGTCAAGTTCATCATCAACTGACGGATGCCTATGGACATAGAAGCGATGAAACGGTTTCCGATAGAGGACTTCCTCGCACGGCTGGGGCATCATCCCGTGCAAAGGCGTGCCAATGCAATTTGGTACAGGTCGCCTTACAGGGAGGAGCATACGCCTTCCTTCAAGGTAAACCCGGAGAAGAACCTCTGGTTTGACTTCGGCGAGGGCAAGGGCGGCAACATCTTCGCATTGGCAGGCGAGTTCATCAAGACGGGCGACTTCCTCACGCAAGCGAGGTATGTGGCGGAAGTGGCGGGTATGCCGGCACAGGACTATGGACCGCAAAAAGCCGTTGATACGCACCGTTCCGACGGGCACAGCTTCGAGGATGTGGAGGTGCTTCCCTTGCAAAACCGGGCGCTGCTCCGTTACCTGCAAGAGAGGGGCATACCGTCCGCCGTCGCCATTGCGAACTGCAAGGAGATGCGCTACTCCACGCACGGCAAGCGGTATTTCGCCGTGGCTTTCGGCAACGAAAGCGGCGGCTACGAGATACGCAACCCGTTCTTCAAGGGCTGCGTGCCGCCGAAGGACGTGACCCTGCTGCCGGTCGGCTCGACGACCTGCAACGTGTACGAGGGCTTCATGGACTACCTCTCCGCCCGTGCGCTGGGCATCGGCGGCAAGGAAGACCACCTCGTGCTCAACTCGGTGTCCAACGTGGCGAGGGCGTACCGCCAACTGGACGGCTACGGGCGGATAAAGTGCTACCTTGACAATGACGAAGCCGGTCGGCGGACGCTGGGGGCTTTGTTTGCACGCTACGGCGGAAGGGTATCGAACTGCTCCGGCATCTATGACGGGTGCAAGGACTTGAACGAGCACCTGCAAAGGGTGCTTGCCGAAAGGCAGGCTCAAAGCGAGAACGAAAAGAAAAACAAATCCATCAGACTATAACAGATTATGAACATGAATAAATTGAACCAAAAGGCGAAAAGAAACATAGTAAGAACCTTTGCTGCCCTCTGTGTGGGTATGCTCTCCTTCGGCTTCACCGCCTGCGATGACGAGCTGGACGTGACGCAAGCCTACCCGTTCACGGTGGAGACCATGCCCGTGCCGAAGGAACTGGCGCAGGGTGAAACGGCGGAGATACGCTGCGAGCTGGTGCGTGAGGGCGAGTTTGACGGGGCGGTCTATACCATCCGCTACTTCCAGTTTGACGGCGAAGGCACGCTGAAGCTGGACAACGGTCTGGTATTCCTGCCCAACGACCGCTACTTGTTGGAGAACGAGAAGTTCCGCCTGTATTACACCTCGGAGTGCGACGAGTCGCAGAGCCTGACCATCACGGTGGAGGACAATTTCGGCAATGCCTTCGAGTGGGAAGTCGAGTTCAACAACGACTCGGATGCAGCGGTGTCGGACACCTTGAACGTCAGCCGATGATGCGCAAGGCGTTGCTTCTGCTGCTGGCGGCTGTCCTCTGTGGCAGCCTGCCGGCACAGAATATGGAGGAAACGGCACGGCTGCTGGCGCTGTTCAACAGCCACCCGAAAGCGGACATAGCCGTTGAACTGGTGAAGAAGTACGAGGGGCTGCATGACCGTTCCGACTACCCGTATTACGGCTACGGACACCGCAGGCTGCCGAACGAGAAGCTGTCCTACGGCATGACGGAGTCGGAAGCCGAAGCCCTGCTCCGCAAGGATTTGGCGGTGCGTTACAGGCTGTTCCGCAAGTATGGAAAAGACGCGCTCCTGCTTACGGTTCTCAGTTACAACGTGGGGCAAGGGGTGCTGCTCGGTCATGGAGGGCATCCGAAAAGCGGGCTTGTCCGCAAGCTGGAAGCCGGGAACAGGGACATTTACCGTGAATACACAGCCTACTGCCGGTATAAGGGCAAAACCGTCCGCTCGATAGAGCGGCGGCGCAAAATGGAGTTCCTGCTGCTATATGAGCGTGATGAAAACTGACATTATGGCGAAAAGTGTGTCGTTATATAGAACGGCACACTTTTTGTAGTATTAATTATTGAAATCCTTGGATTTTCTCGTTCATTGATTTGGTTGAACCTCTTTTGCCTTTGGAGTTCCAATGTGTTTGGTTTTTGATAAACGCAGTAGAGAATTGTTACAAACTTATGTCAAACTCTAAAATTATGCTGACTATGGTAAGGACGTTTTTTATAAGAGTGAAGAAGGAAAAAGTGATGAAACTAATCAACGTGTTGAGGGGTATGGAGACAAGGCAGAAATGCAGTAGTTCAACATGACGAGAATATCATCCCCCTCCACCAAAAACAATGAATTCACCATATTATCATCCGCAATTTTTTTTTGCGGATTTTTTTATTTATCGAAGATGGAAAGCAACGGTTTCTTTGCTACTTTCTTATCCGCCTGTCCTGCTCATGAAAGAAAGTAGCGGGCGGCAATTCCTACCACCCGCCAAAGGGTCATCCTGCCGTCATCCGCTTCTGTATGCGTTCAAGGGTACGCTCGGCAATGGGGCGTGTGTCCTTTGTCCAAAGGTCATAGTCATGCACGGATATTCCCACGCTCCGCAGGTCACGGATATAGCCGGACACATAATCTCCCGAAGGGAGGTAAACGAACTGCATCCATGCGTCCTTGCCGTCTGTCAGTATAAAATAGTATTTCATTGATGCTTCTTTTAATGGTATTGGACGTGTGGGCGGTGGGTGTCCACCGCCACGCACTCAAAATTCTCTCATATCAGCGATAGTCGTACAGTGTGTGAGCCATTCCTTTACGCAGGGCATGTTGTATTCGGAAGTGATGACTGCCGTATGCCCGTTTATCTGTGTAAACCTCGTACTTTCATAGTCCTCTACCCATCCTTTGAGGGTATCAGTTCCCCATGCGTCCGCATCGGAAAACATATTGTCCAATACCTTGATTGGGTCGCTGAACGTAACTATCAGCGTATCATAGCCTGCTGTCATAGCCTGTCCTCCTTCGCTTTAATCCATTCGTCACGTAACCGCCTACACTCGTCCAACGTGGGCTTCACGCAGGAAAACAACTCTCCGTCTGTATGGCGGTAGTCGTATTGCACGAAAGTGCGCCTTTTCCTGCCGATACTCATTTGGAAACTCTCGTATTTCTCCGTTCCTGCCGCTTGGCAGGTGCTTACTCCGTTAATGGTCATTCTCGTTGTCATAGCCTTATCAATTAAAATTCAACAATCAGTAATCTGTTCTCCAAACATTGGTCGGGGTCGGATGCCTTCTTCTGCGTCACCCATAAATGGTGTGCGCCATACCCAAAGGCGAAAAGGACATTGAAAAGTTCCTTTCGGGCGAACACCTCCATTACACCCCTTACATCCTGCTCGTTCTTTGTCAGTACAAGCGTGTTCAACAGTTCGATGAATATTTCGGGCAGTTCCTCGTGCCATCCGAAAACCATATTTTCTATTTTCACTTCCATATCTGTATTTATTAGGTTGTTATACAATCATGCCGCTTCCATCCGCTGCCGTATCTGCTCGGCATTGTCCTCCACCAATTTGATGATACGGTCGTGGTATTCGGTGTTGGAGTTGCATACGCCACGGCTCTGCACCACTTTCAACGTCTGTAAGTCCACCTCCACCGTTTCGATGCGCTCTCCGTCAATCGTGGCGGAAAGGATAAGGGAGTTCACCCTCTTGTGGTATAGCCCCACGCAATGGTGCATCGCCCTGCCTTCGGCAATCATTTCCGCCACGCTTTCTATTACCTTAATATGAATGAGGTTGTCTGTGAACATCAGCCCGAAGAACATCCCTTTGGCTTTCAGATAGTCCTTCTCGTATTCCAATGCCTTTTGCCTTTCTTCTTCTGTCTTTTCACGCTCCCTTTGCCGTTCACGTTTCTGTACCAGCCTGTCATGCTCGGCTTTGAGGTCGGCAGGGCAAACGTATTTCGGATTGCCCAAGTCTTTTCCGAAATGACGCAACAAGTCTGTCATGTCACGCCATGCGGAGCCGTCAGGTATGATGTAGCCGTTGCGGATGCAGATTTTTACCGATTGCCAATACTCCGACAAGTTGAAATGGTGGTGGACATAGTAACGCAACATCGGGTATTGCCCTGCTTTCAGCAATGTTTCCGCCTTGCTGTCCGAAAGGATAGCCTTGAAGAAGTCGTAAGGCAGTATGCCGTGCAGGTTACCGTCAAACCCGTTGCGCTTGATTTCGGGGATAATCCGCTGCCGTGGGTAGGTGCATATCGGGTCTATGTCGTACACCCTATGCCAATTGTTCTTGCGGATTTCCATCGGGCTGTCCTCCATCCACAAGTCGTAGTAAAGGATTGACATGCCACGCAGACGTGCCACCGTCTCGGACTTGCCGTCGGGGGCTATCCACCGTTGTACCACCTCACAGATGGAATACTCTGCCTTTTGCCCGACTTTCTGACGGCTTCTGACGAAAAAGAAACGTATCACTTGGTAGCCTTTGCAGGTGGTGAGGATAGAGAAATACTCGCCAGCCGTGAACACCCTCTTTCGGGTGTCCACGATTTCCAATGCTGTTCCGCAATTCGGGCAGGTGCATCCGCAAAGGGTGTCGGCAAGGCTGTGCCCGCTCTTCCATGCGTGTCCGCACTCCGTGCAGGTGATGATACCTTTTGCCGTCCGTCTGCCGTAGTGCTTGAAGCAATGCCGGAAAGCGTAGGTTCTCTGTGTGTCTGTCAGTTCGGGCAGGTTTGCGCTCAAACGGATGATTTCTTTCTGTATGCGTGTCTTGGGTTTCATAAGTTCAGAATAATGAAAGTTCAACTTGTTGTGCGTTTGTCTTTTGGCTTGCCTTAGCCTTGTTTCGGTTCTGCAACTTGCGCAGTTCCTCGGCTTGGTATTGGCGGATGGCTTGCTGCCGTGCTTCCGCCTTTTCCTCGGCAGTCAGTTCCATGTCGTGGCATACCATCACTTGGCATTGCAGGGGCTTGCCGACTTCGATGTCGTCCTCGTCAAAATAGTGTACCGCTTGGGATATGACCTCACCCCCTGTCATGCCGATGGCGTTGCCTCCGTCACATTGGCTTTTCGCCCAATGCAATAGATAGGTTACACACTCGTCAATGCTCTTGTTCGGTTTGCTGTAACTTGCCGCAAACAGCTTGTCCTCGGCTGCACGTTGTTCCAGATAGGCTTGGATTGTACGCTTGAAATGGTCTGTTGTCTTGTTCATATCGTCAAATTTTAGATGTTGTCATTTGTGTAAAGTATGTCGCAGTCCTCCACTTCGGCTGGAAGTCCGAAAAGGGGATAACGTGAGAAATAGGGCTGTGCGTTGCCTTCTTCGTCCGTAAGGGGTGAGACAACCTGCACGTTCCACTTGCTCTGCCACTCGTCAATCATGCGGATTTCCTCGTCCGTCAGTCCCGTCATGTCACCGTTGATGATGTACCCCAAACTCCATGTGGGTATCTTTTCCGTTGTCTTGTTCATAAGGTTCTCTTTTGATGGGTTGTCAAATGGTTTCTTTCAAAATCTCTCTCCAATAGATTGGCTCTACCTCGCTTAAAAGGAAGTCAATGAAGTCCCTTCTTGCATCCTTGCACAACTCCTTGTACAGTTCTCGGAAAGTGCTGAAATTGCCGTTGATGTACGTTTCCACCATATACTCAAAGATGTTGTCCACCTCGTAAAACCTGCATTGCTGCGCTGCCGTCTTGCTGTTTCTTTTCGCCATATCCTTATGAATTAAAGGGTTAATAACCAAATGAATGTCCAAATAATTGTCACTATTGAAAGTAAGGCGGTGAGGATGCCGAACATGAAGTTCAACACGCCCAATAGGATTTCCCCTGCGATGCCTACCGCCAAACCTCCTGCGCAAAGGGTAATGCCCCATGCCGCTCTCGCTACTGCGGACAATACTTTCCGCAAAGCCTTTCCGATGTCGTTCAATGTCATTCTCATATCTTCCAATTTTTAAGTTGTTGTTACTTGTCTTGTTCGGATGGGGAGGTCGGGTCGAGTCCTTTTTCTTTTCGCCTCTCCGTATGTCCGATGTTTCCTTGTGACGTCTTCCGACCGCGCATCGGTCGTTTTCGTTTCTGGGGCCATGCAAAGGTTAGGGAGTAGATTCTGCAAATTTTTTCGACAGAATACTACCTGAGCCTGCGAAGTGTGGAGATTGTGGCTAAAAAATTTGCTGAACCTAATCCCGTCTTTACCTTTGCCCCTGCAACGAAAATGGCCACTGATGCCGTCTGGAATGGCGGCATGGGAATATCGGCATACTTGCTGGAGAGGCGGGAAGGAAAAGGAGGAAGCATAGAAGATGGCGCAATGCGCCACGGGGAAGTTCAAAGGGCGGCGCAACGGACAAGGGGAAAGCCCCGCTTTCCTGCCGCCGTGACAGAAGTCCTGCAACCGTCATTGTCATGCGTGCATGGCTTGCGGTTGCAAGTTTTCTGCCGACGGCACATGTCTTCAAACGGTCTTGTCTGCCATGCCCGGTTTGGCAAAAGCATGGCAAGACGGTTTGAGGACAGGGAAGACATGACAGCCGGAAATAGTCGCAGGTGCAGATTCACGCTTGCCGTGCCCTGCATCCGGCGGCATTTCGGCTGCTAAAAGAAGACGAGAAAAAGAAAATGGATAAAACGGACTTGTCCGTTCTGCACAAGCATATAAAAGAAGTGCCCACGACGATGGCGGTGTCACTTGTGACATTGTGGTCGTCGTGGGCTTTTCTTTGCTTGTGCCGTTTCTGAAATGGGCTTACGCACATCAAGCCGGAAGCCGTTTTCAGAACGAGGTAACGGCAATATCCCTAAAAAATAGGTAATGATTTGGTGCTATGGGATAAAAAATGTATCTTTGCAAATACGAAAGAGCTGTTTGAATCTATGAGGTAAACCGCAGCAAGTCAGAGCGTTCTGAATGTCGCTAAATCGTTACCTAAAATCTCACACTCTTCAATTCTATTCTGTGTATCAATCAGATACAGCTTTTTTAATTATCCGCAGGCAAAGATAATGCAAGCGAGCGGCAAGTGAACTTGCTCACAGTTGCCCGAGTGCAGCTTGTCTTATGCAAAGATACAAAGTTTTTCCTGCTTTGGTTGGCAAGAGGGCAATTTTTGTTTTTCCGTATAAATAATACGGCGCGGGTGGGAGGCAGTCGCATTGATGTTGTATAAAGAAAGCCGAAACAAACAGCCTGCGGTTTGATGGCCCTTTGGGGTAAAAATGCAGGCGGGCCCGACGCCCCGGCAAGGCGGCCCCGGCCGGCGCCCACACCCGCGTCAGGCCCAGCCTGCATGGTGTCCAAGCCCCCTGCATATTGATTTGGGTGGGGGCTGGTAGACGTTATGCCCGGCTTTGCTTGCTGTTGTCAACGCAGTGGCAGCGCCAACGCCGGCATCCAGAATATCCATGAGCAGTCAGTCGGCAAGTGGTATTGTGCCATTGTCACCCATGTGATTTTCAAACAGCCATAGCGGGCAGCAGCTCCATCCGGGCATGCTGTATGGAGTTAAGTAGGTGTTCAAAATTAATTGCCATCAAATTGTGCGCTATTTCGGAGATGCATGCCAAAGTCCGAAGAGAGAGCGTAGCGGGCTACGCGACCGATGAGACTTTGGCATGCGGCCCGAAAGAGCACACAAGATGGTGGCAAAGATATAGAGGACACCTGCAAGGTCTATTGTATCGGTTAATTTTGAACAGCTACTTATCTTTTCAAGACTTTCACGCCGTTTACAATGTACAGGCCTTTCGGAAGGTTGTCAGCCGAATTGCCTGAAGATACTTTGCGCCCATCAATGGCATAAACACCCTTGTCATTTGCCGGCATTGCCGCAGATGTGCCTTTGATGCCAGCAGTTTGGTCGATGTCTATAACCATGGTTGTCACCGAGTTCTTTCTGATTCGGAACTGCCTGCCGAGCCTCTGTGGGGCGTAACTTGTGTTTTTGTTCAGTGTGAGAGTGCCCTTTTGCGTGCTTAGCTCGTAGGTCTCATAGCACTTTACCGAATGGGCGTCGCTGATGCCGACAACGTTTGGCACTATGCGCCTGACGCTGCCCATGTTTACGAACACCAGCACTATGCGGTTGCCGTCGGGTGACAGGTAAGCCGACCCCATGAGGCCATTGAGGTCGGTGTCGTCGATGGCCATGTCAATGCGCTTGAAGCCGGGGCGGATGAAGCGGCTGTAGTTGCCGAGAACCCAAAGGTTCATGTCGGCAGTTATGCGACCGCCCTCTGCCAGGTCGCCATAGCTCTCGTTGCCGTTGTCGCCTTTTGCATTGAGGCGCAGCAGGTAAAAGCGGTTTTTTTGGCTCCATCTCTCCTGGGCCATCGCCGTCCAATAGCTCCACGACGCCATGTTCCCGTATACAAGGTCGCAATGTATGAGCTTCGCCATATACAAGGCTATGTCCATGTGTCCCGCGGCATCGTAGCTTGCGGGGAAGCCGGCATCAGCCGACGGCGCCTTGTCAAGCATCGACCACTCTGTCTGGTATACATCAAGTCCATACTTGGCGGCTTTTTCGGCAACAGATGTGCGTATGTTCTTCAGGTCGGCATTGTTTCCAAAAGTCCAGTAGCTGTGGCCTGCAATGGCCTTGCCGAGATGGGGCAGGTTGCCGATGTAGGTGTTTGTGTTGGCAGGGTTGAAGAACGCTTCCACCTGGTTGTTTGCGCGTTGCTCCGTGCCCTCCTTGATGAGCGCGTTCCATTGGCAGGCCTCAGGTATGAGTATTTTCTGCTGAAGGCCATAACCTTCCAGGGCGGCATCTATATGGCGCACCAGCCTGGCAATGCACTCATTTGTCCACGGCGACCCTTCCTGGCCGTCGGTCCAGTTGTATTGAGGCTCGTTGACGGGTGAAATGAAAGAGATGTTGTA
>OHUK01000974.1_pt1:0-10000 | contig 11020 bp, 6 predicted proteins | sample 1579201 | NCBI WGS metagenome assembly OHUK01 (sample SAMEA3879528, study PRJEB24766) | human gut metagenome | biome: human-associated habitat; feature: feces | place: USA | collected 1985/1987 | reverse complement strand
CCGTCACCGTAATATGAAAAAGATAGTATTACGGAGGGAACCCGGTGAACTGAAACATCTAAGTAGCCGGAGGAAAAGAAAGAAACATCGATTTCCTAAGTAGCGGCGAGCGAAAGGGAAAGAGCCCAAACCCGGCCTCTACGGAGGGAGGGGGTTGAGGACCCGCGTAAAGCGAAGCGACATAGTAGAAGTTGGATGGAAAGCCAAACCGAAGAGGGTGAAAGTCCCGTACACGAAATGGAGCGGAGCAGGCGGGGATCCAGAGTACCACAGGACACGAGGAATCCGGTGGGAAGCAGGGGGGACCACCCCCCAAGGCTAAATACTACTTGGTGACCGATAGCGAATAGTACCGTGAGGGAAAGGTGAAAAGAACCCCGGGAGGGGAGTGAAAGAGAACCTGAAACCCTATGTTTACAAGCAGTGGGAGCGAAAGCGACCATGTACTTTTTGTAGAACGGGCCGGCGAGTTGCTGTGTGTAGCAAGGTTAAGGCGTAGAGCGCTGGAGCCGAAGGGAAACCGAGTCTGAAGAGGGCGAAGAGTTGCATGCAGCAGACCCGAAACCGGGTGACCTATCCATGGACAGGATGAAGCGGTGGTAAAACAGCGTGGAGGTCCGAACCACACGTACGTTGAAAAGTGCGGGGATGAGCTGTGGATAGCGGAGAAATTCCAATCGAACTCGGAGATAGCTGGTTCTCCCCGAAATAGCTTTAGGGCTAGCCTCGATTGAGAAATTACCGGGGGTAGAGCACTGAATGGGCTAGGGGGCCACAAAGCTTACCGAACCCTATCAAACTGCGAATACCGGGGAATGGATAATCGGGAGTCAGACAGTGTGAGATAAGTTTCATTGTCGAGAGGGAAAGAGCCCAGACCCACAACTAAGGTCCCCAAATACAGGTTAAGTGGAAAAGGATGTGCAATTGCACAGACAACCAGGATGTTGGCTTAGAAGCAGCCACACATTTAAAGAGTGCGTAATAGCTCACTGGTCGAGTGAAGGTGCGCCGAAAATGTACCGGGGCTAAACCTGATACCGAAGTTTGGGAATAGTAGAGATACTATTGGTAGGGGAGCAACGAATACGGGCAGAAGCCGAGGCGGGAGCCGAGGTGGACTGTATTGGAGAGAGAATGCCGGCATGAGTAGCGAGAGCAAAGTGAGAATCTTTGCCGTCGAAAGCCTAAGGATTCCTGAGGAAGGCTCGTCCACTCAGGGTAAGTCGGGACCTAAGCCGAGGACGAAAGTCGTAGGCGATGGACAACAGGTAGACATTCCTGTACCGTCTTTAGCGCAAGACAGAAGCAGTGACACAGAAGGATAGGCAAGCGGAGTGATGGAAAACTCCGTCCAAGCGATGAGGCTGGTAAGTAGTGAAGTACGCTTACCGAAAGGCTGGGTCGTGATGGGCTACGAAAACAAGTAGGAAACTTGCTGAATTCACGCTGGCGAGAAAAGCTGCTATGGAGCGAAAAGGCGCCCGTACCGCAAACCGACACAGGTAGGCGAGGAGAGAATCCTAAGACGAGCGGGAGAACCCTTGTTAAGGAACTCGGCAAAATGACCCCGTAACTTAGGGAGAAGGGGTGCCTCGAGAGAGGCCGCAGAGAATAGGCCCAAGCGACTGTTTACCAAAAACACAGGTCTGTGCGAAGTAGAGATACGACGTATACGGGCTGACGCCTGCCCAGTGCTGGAAGGTTAAGGGGAAATGTTAGGGCAACCGAAGCATGGAACTTAAGCCCCAGTGAACGGCGGCCGTAACTATAACGGTCCTAAGGTAGCGAAATTCCTTGTCGGGTAAGTTCCGACCCGCACGAATGGCGTAACGACTTGGGCACTGTCTCAACAAGGGACCCGGCGAAATTGTAGTATGTGTGAAGATGCACATTACCCGCGATAGGACGGAAAGACCCCGTAGAGCTTTACTGTAGCTTGACATTGGATTTTGGTAACATATGTACAGGATAGGTGGGAGGCGGAGAAATCAGTACGCCAGTACTGATGGAGCCGACGTTGGGATACCACTCTTATGTTACTGAAGTTCTAACGAGTAGCCGTGAACCGGTACTTGGACAGTGTCAGGTGGGCAGTTTGACTGGGGCGGTCGCCTCCGAAAAGGTAACGGAGGCGTTCAAAGGTTCCCTCAGAATGGTTGGAAACCATTCGCAGAGTGCAAAGGCAGAAGGGAGCCTGACTGCGAGACCGACAGGTCGAGCAGGGAGGAAACTCGGACTTAGTGATCCGGCGGTAGAGAGTGGAATTGCCGTCGCTCAACGGATAAAAGCTACCTCGGGGATAACAGGCTTATCTCCCCCAAGAGTCCACATCGACGGGGAGGTTTGGCACCTCGATGTCGGCTCGTCGCATCCTGGGGCTGTAGCAGGTCCCAAGGGTTTGGCTGTTCGCCAATTAAAGCGGCACGCGAGCTGGGTTCAGAACGTCGTGAGACAGTTCGGTCCCTATCCATCGTGGGCGCAGGAGATTTGAGAGGAGCTGTCCTCAGTACGAGAGGACCGGGATGGACGCACCAAGGGTGAATCAGTTGTCGCGCCAGCGGCATGGCTGGGTAGCCAAGTGCGGGAAGGATAAACGCTGAAGGCATCTAAGCGTGAAGCCAACCTCAAGATAAGATCTCCCATCCGAGAAGGAGTAAGACCCCTGGTAGACTACCAGGTTGATAGGCCGGAGGTGCAAGTGCAGCAATGTATGCAGCTGACCGGTACTAATAGGTCGAGGGCTTGATCAATGTGAATTACTTCCCTGTTTCGTGCGGTTGTCAAGGTATTCTTCTATACCTTGCCATACCGGTGGCTAGGCTAAGGGGTCCCACCTGTTCTCTTACCGAACACAGAAGTTAAGCCCTTATTCGCCCACAATACTTGGCTGGCGACGGCCCGGAAAGATAGGTAGCTGCCGGTTCCCACCTTCGAGACGCTTCTTGCGTCTCTTTTTTTTCCCCTGTTTTGAAGTCGGAATATTAAAAATAATATCGATTAATATATTGACATTACATAAAATGCCTATTACAATTATTGCGCAAGAAATATTTTGAAGGGGGGAACATGTGAAGATATGAGATTTTGCTAAGCTCATTCAATTAAATTGCATTTATGAAACTCTATAGCCAACGGCTGACATGACATATTAACAAAACCATTTTTTGCGAGTGATTGTATGGTTTCGGGTATCAAATCCGGTTTTGCATTTTTTTTGCTATCCATTCAATTTATTAAAGGAGTATATGCAAGTGATCGATAAAACCGCCAAGAATTATCCGATGAAATATACTATGATAGATGAAGACAATGAAAAGAATAAAATAGCGTTATGGCCAGACGCCGCAATTTGGCTGTTTTTACAAGACAAGCTTTTGCGTCTTACATATAAACACCGATTGTGTATCCAGTATTATTTAGCTTAAAAAATACTTGACTTTATGATGAGTGATTTGAGAAAACGCATTGTGAGGTGTATAGTTTGTGTTTAGAAAAACAATAAAATCAATTTCAATAGTTTATGTATACGCTCCTTGGTTAACTTTTTTCAAGCTGTTACAAATCATAATTTCAGCGAGCCTATCGGCAGCTTCGCTCTTCTTTATTCAAAAGGTAATCGACTCGGCTAGTTCTTATGTTTTACATAACACCAATTTGAATACGTTGTTATTGTGGGGAGGGTTACTGCTTTTCTCCATGTTATTTGGAGCTATAGGTACGGATTTTTTAGAAGGCATTTTACATATTTCGCTTAAACGCCGCCTAAATGCCGGTATGACGCCGGATGTGCTTAATAAGTTCAGGCGCTTGGATTACGCCTGTTTTGAAAGCAAACGCTTCCATGATACGCTGAACCGTATGTCCAAAGACCCCGCGGACAGGATATTACAGCTTTTTATATCAATGACTGATGTAATTAAATACTCGGTTCGCCTTATCGGCGCTACGCTTGTTTTTTTGCAGACGGCCTGGTGGCTCGCATTGGGTTTCGCCGTGCTGTTTGTACCCTTGACATTACTGAACTTTAAGACTGCCGACATGATGAATGGAATTTACATCAAGCAATCCGTTGATGATCGTAAGCTGCGTTATTACGGAGAATTGTTGTCGAACAAATCGTCGCTGTTTGAACTGAAGCTATTTCGCGCCGTGCGCTATATAGCACAAAAATCACGGATGCTTGCCAAAACCGTATTAAAAGAACGGGTCAGGATAAAAACACGTGCTCATAATTATTTGCTTTGCGGCACTATCCTGTCCTATTCCTGGCTGTTTTTCATTATTATGAGTCTTGTTCGCTCCGTTGCTATTGGCAATATAACCATCGGTATTTTCACGGCGCTAATCACTGCAACCGGAACGGCGCTTGATAGCGCCGATGCGCTATACCATTCGCTACAGAGCATACGTTGGCGCTATTTATTAGCGGAGCATTTTTACAACTTTATGTGTATGCCGGAACTAGAGGAAGGGTGTGAGAATTTTGTAATCAATAACCCTCGCATTGAATTCGATAATGTGTGCTTTACCTATCCCGAAACTGAAAATCAGGTGTTAAATGGGGTAAGCTTCACAGTTGAGCCGGGCGAGCACGTCGCGCTTGTAGGGGAGAACGGCGCGGGTAAATCAACGATTATTAAGCTATTATGCCGTTTATACAAGCCGAACAGCGGGAAGATATTGATAGATGGCCATGATATTGAGATGTTGAGCAGAGAAGCTTTGCGCGGAGTCTTTTCCGTAGTGTTTCAGGATTTTTGCAAATACTCGCTGACCCTGCGTGAAAACGTCGCATTAGGCGATATTTCAAAGCTTAACGACGATAATGCGCTCGAATGCGCGCTTGATATGGGCCTCGCAGGTGATATTGCGGATTTGGACGCGCCGCTTGGCAAGCTGGAAAACTCGGGTGTGGATTTATCGGGCGGTCAGTGGCAGCGTGTTGCTATTGCCCGGGCTTGCTTGTCTCAAAGCAAATTTACTATCCTGGATGAACCGACGGCCGCGCTTGACCCGGTAGCGGAAAGTGAGATGTACAACAGTTTTAGCCAAGTACTAAAAAATAGCGGATGCATCATGATTTCACATCGAATGGCGAGCGCGAAAATGGCTGACAGGATTTTCGTCCTTTCAGGCGGAACCGTTGCAGAAGAAGGCAGCCATTTTGAATTGCTTGAACGGAATGGTCTGTATGCCAGTATGTATAAAGCGCAAAGTGCTTGGTATGTATCAGGGGGGAGTATTTGAATGAGAAGTATTGTGCGTATCTATAATGATATTTTTAAGCTGGCGCCGTTTTCAGCAATAATTACCATACTGCATTTTATCGCGAACGCTGCGGCGCCTGCTTTTGTTACGATAGTATTCGCAGAGCTTTTTGATGCTGCTGAAAAGGTACTTAATAATGGCTCGTCGAATAATGAATTATATTTTTATGCCATTTTATACCTTGCAGTGCGATTCGGCATGGATCTGCTGAACTATCTATTTAGTGTTACGGTAAATACGGGCGTTTTTGAAAAAGGGACGATGCATTTTCGCATAGCGCTTTATGAAAAAGCGGCAAAGCTGCCACTGATTTTATATGAAGACGCTGAACTTTTGAATTGCAAACAACGTGCCGAACAAGCCGTAGACATGAAATTCTGCCGATGATTTTTTACCAATCACTAGAGGTAATGTCGTCGGCGGCAGCGACGCTATCCGTTGCTATTGTGCTTACGCAATACAGCATCTGGCTATTTCCATTAGCTTTTTTATCGGTTTTACCTTTTTTGGCGGCTCGGCTTGTTCGCGGCAAGGAATTTTTCCATGTCAAAAGCGCACAGGCTAAAAAAACGCGCTTGTTGTCTTATTTGTGGGGTCTATTTACGACAAAGCAAAGCATGAAGGAAATGCGTGTTATGGGATTTGACCATTACATTACGAACAAATGGCATGAAACGCGCGATGAAGTCAATGAAGAGATATGGGCAGTTGAAAAAAAGGAAGCAATTTCACTCATGCTTTGCGACGGGTTTCGTATTTTGGATTATGGCGCATCGATTGCCATAGTGCTTTTGCTCGTCGCTAAAGGCGATGTTCGTTTAGGCGTGCTTGGCGCATCCATAACGGCATTTTTAAGTTTACAAAATACGATGAAATCCTTCTTAATCAGCTTTGGACAAATACCGGAGATGATTTTATTTGCTAAGAATTATTACTCCTTTCTCGATAGAAAGAATGAGCATGACGGAACAACCGTTTTCACCGGTTTACAAAAAGAAATAGTATTAAAGAACGTTACTTTTTCTTATCCAAATTCTAATAAACCAGCGCTTGACGGCATTAATTTAGTCATTAAAAAGGGCGAAAAAGTGGCCATTCTTGGTGAGAATGGCAGCGGCAAGACGACGCTTGCAAAGGTTCTTTTAGGTTTATACCCAGTGGACAAAGGCAGTGTTTTGTACGATGGAACCCCGGCAGCGGACTTTACGGGGGACAGCTTTTATAAGCGAGTTACAGCTATTGCTCAAGACTATGCATCCTACAGCTTAACGTTACGTGAAAACGTTGCGCTATCCGACGTTTCGCGCCTGCATAATGATATCGATATTCGAGCTGCTCTGCAAAACGCCGGCGTAGAAAAAATCGGCGAGCTTGATGATATGATGGGCCGGGAATTCAGTGGTCTGGAGCTTTCCAGCGGACAATGGCAAAGACTGGCCATAGCGCGCGGTCTGTTTAAAAACAGTGAAATTATATTGCTGGACGAGCCCACAAGCTCTTTGGATCCGCTTATAGAAACTGAGATTTTAACGAAATTTGTTGAGGCGGCGAAAGATAAGACCGCGCTATTAATATCTCATCGCGTAGGGCTTTGTAAACTAGTTGATAAAATCATTGTATTAAAGGATGGTAAAGTAGTGGAAATTGGAACGCATGATTCGCTATTGGATTCCGGCAGGGTCTATGCCCACCTGTATCAATCACAGGAATTTTGGTACATAGCTTAGATTAAAGGGCTTTCCATGTTCGCCCAGGGTATAATACACAAGCGGCGAGCTTTGTTCAAAATCCAATCAAAAAACCCCTTAAAGGAGCGTTAAGAAACCGACTTAGCGCAAAAATGCAAGGTAAGCTCAGGAAGCGGATCAAAAGGTTTAGCTAATTTTAGTTTATAGGATACAAATTCAAAAAGCACTATTGAGAAAGCCTTGATAAATTTAGGGAAATAAACAATAAAATACAGGCGGTTTCCGTAATGAATGGTATACCGCAAATATGTAGATTCAGCATAAAATAGACTCCGCCCCGTAACCTAAGCAGGTTATTATGTTATCATATTAAATTGCATGAGCACATGGAAGGCGACCGGCCGGCAGTTGTGAAATTATAATACACCTTGCTCTGATCCGCTGCTTTATCATTCTTGTAATTTGCCAAATAAGGCTAAATATTACTTTTCCTAATAAATGATACGAAAGCTACTTGACGCGCCAGGCATGCCGCCGTTAAGATTTGAGCAAGCTAAGAAGACGCTATCTGTAATGCGCGAAAGATTGTTGATTTTGCTGCTCAATAGCGCGGCAAACATATACTAAAAGGCTAATGTGATGAACATTAGACATATTGAAAAATGCTGAAGAATTAACGAGGTGTAAAAATAATGTGGATTGTTTTTGCTTTTGGTTCTGCTTTTTTTGCAGGCGTTACCGCTATATTGGCGAAATGCGGAGTAAGGAAAACGGATTCAGATGTGGCTACGGCTGTAAGGACAATTGTTGTTCTGGCTTTTTCTTGGCTAATGGTTTTTATAGTGGGCTCGCAGGATTTAATTGGCGAGGTTAATAATAAAACGTTGCTGTTTCTTTTGCTGTCGGGTCTGGCTACGGGCGCATCCTGGCTATGCTATTTCAGGGCGCTTCAGCTTGGGGATATCAATAAGGTTGTACCCATTGATAAATCCAGTATTGTATTAACGGTTATAATGGCTTGGATTTTTCTGGACGAGCAGATAAATATATTCAGCGGTCTTGGAATTGCCCTTATAGGCGCAGGAACTTATTTTATGATACAAAAAAAAGAGCATTCGCAAACGGGCGTTAAGGATATCCGATGGCTGATTTACGCCGCTCTGGCCGCTGTGTTTGCCAGCTTAACCGCTATATTCGGCAAAATTGGTATAACTGATATTGAATCAAACTTAGGTACGGCTTTAAGAACGATTGTTGTGCTTATCATGACATGGTTGATTGTATTTATAAAAGGAAAGCAGGTTAAAATAAAGGAAACGCCCAAAAGGGAACTGATGTTTATACTGCTATCGGGGATTGCGACGGGCGCGTCTTGGCTATGCTATTACAGGGCGCTTCAGGATGGACCAGCGAGCGTAGTGGTTCCCATAGATAAATTAAGCATCGTCCTCACAATTATATTCTCCAGGGTATTTTTACGGGAAAAGCTGTCCAGAAAGGGCTTTGCGGGCCTTGCCATGATAGTTGTCGGCACGGGTTGTATGTTGTTTGGCTAATTCAATTTAAAAAATTTAGGCATTAAATCATATCGTATTTGCCCCATCTGAAGCATATTAAGTTCCGCCTTTTGTCGACAAATAATTCTGAAGTAAGCTTAGTAAACGACCATTTTTAATATGGTAATTACAAGAAACTATGTATAATAAAATTCATATAACAATATTCTGTTTAATCGGAGCATAGAATATGTCTGTGTTTTAATTGAGGGTTCTGTTTAATGAACGAATCAGGGAGATTAAAAATAGAAATTTCCTATGGACTTCAAATTTTACGATTAAGCGGGGAAGCGGTTTTAATTATATAAAGCTTTATTTTATTGTTTGAATAATGCAGATACGAGTATTCTGCGGTTTAGTATTGCGGAATTAGGCGCGCCATATATACAAAGATAAAGCAAATAAAAAAGCAAATAGAAATGTAGCGAAGATAAGCGTGCACGTTAAAGGTTTCCATATGCGTTTTCCAGATTGGACAGCAGCTGCGGCGGAACGCATTGCGCCAATTCCGCATGCGCAAAATAAAACGGCCCAATACAGCATAGCTTCTCTCCCCCAATACTTCATCATATGGGCTCCATCATCTCTTTGTGCTGTTGAAACCGAGCCTTCAACTCAAATATTAGATGTTATTTGAAGCAGAGAAGAAACGGGTTACCATCGTTATCATACTTGAAACGAATTATATATTAAAAAAATAAATGCAAAGTGAGATAAAAGGCGCTTCTTATCCATTATCCATATGAAAGGCTTTTGAAGCCGCACTGAATTGAGGAGGATTTGATATGGTTTTTGCGAAAAAATGGGTAGGTATTGCTTGCGCGGCAGTATTATTTATTGCATTGGTTGTTGGCTTGGCGGTTTATCTCACATCGCCTTCGGGCTATCTGGCTATCGACGTTAATCCGAGCATGGAATTAACGTTAAACCGTATGGAGCGTGTGGCGGTATTCAAACCGCTAAATGATGAAGCGCAAAGCTTAGCTCAGGGACTTAAACTGGAAAACGAACCGATTGAAAGCGCGGTTACCGCGCTTGTTGAAAGAATGCTGGAGAAGGGCTATTTTGACGATACGGCTAACAACGTTATTATGCTAAGCCTTGACGAGAAAACGATTTCATCAGATACGCTCGAAAGAATAAATAATGCGGTAAATCAGGCGCTCGGTAACCGTTTGCCCGGTATTCGGGTAATTAATCAAAAACTGGGCGAGATAGACGGCGCTGCGAATGAGGCGCATTCAAATTGCATATCAGTGGGCAAATACACGCTTATTAGCAAATTGATCGAAAATGGGGCCATATACAGCATGGAAGATTTGGCGAAATACAGCATGTCTGAGCTGTTGGCCTATGCTCATGATATGGGCATTGAAATGGACGGGGTATCAACATATGAAGATATGTACTGCGACGACTGCGGCCGCTTGAACAGCGAGTGCAAGGACAAGTGCAACGGGAACGGGGATTACTGCGAGCATTGCG
>OHUK01000960.1_pt1 | contig 11125 bp, 5 predicted proteins | sample 1579201 | NCBI WGS metagenome assembly OHUK01 (sample SAMEA3879528, study PRJEB24766) | human gut metagenome | biome: human-associated habitat; feature: feces | place: USA | collected 1985/1987 | reverse complement strand
GTCGGTGTGCACCATATCAACCCACGACATGCCCACGCTGAGGCAGTGGTGGGACGAAGACTGGCCACAAACGCAAGACTTCTTCAACAACACGCTCAACCACCAGGGACCGGCACCCCACCCGCTGCCCGGATGGCTCGCCAAAGACATCGTGTGGCGCAACCTGTCGAGCCCGTCGATGCTCTGCCTGCTATCGCTGCAAGACTGGATGGCCACCGACGAAGACCTGAGGCTGGCCGACGCCGACGCCGAACGCATCAACATACCGGCCAACCCACGGCACTACTGGAGGTACCGGATGCACATAACAATAGAGAACCTGATGAAGGCCGAAAGATTCAACAGGCAGATTGGCGACATGATTGCCGCCAGCGGAAGGAAATGACCGGCAGCCGGCCGCGCCCGAAATGGCTGCGGCCGACGCCCCGCACGCTCATATCGCATCGCTAAGGTAGCGGGAGTGGTTGCCCACTTATTGTCAAGTCAAGGCAGCAACACAGCTGTACTAAACACGTAGCGGCCATCGCAGTTAGTTTGGTTTCATCGGGCAATCACCCCGCTACCACTTGCCGGAACAAGGAAACGCCACACAACGGCACACATAGGGCCACAAGCCGGCAACAACGACAGACAGTCATGATAATCAATTATTAACTGATAACTAAAGACAACATAATGAAACGCAACATCATGCTATCAATCCTGGCTGCACCTCTCATGGTGGCAGCACAGACAGTAACATCACCCAACGGCAACGTGGAAGTGAAGTTCTCGCTCGACGGAGGCCGCCCAGTCTACGAAATGTCATACAAAGGCAAGGCTGTGGTAAAGCCGAGCCACCTCGGGCTGGAGCTGGCCAAGAGCAAACACGCCAGCAAAGGCATGGAGGAAACCGACCTGATGGACGGATTCACGGTCAAGTCGACCGACACGTCTTCGTTCGACGAGACATGGAAACCGGTGTGGGGCGAAACGGCCACCATACGCAACCACTACAACGAGATGGCCGTCACGCTGTCGCAGGCGGCCACCAAGCGCGACATGACCATACGCTTCCGCGTCTACGACGACGGAATGGGACTGCGCTACGAGTTCCCCCAGCAGGAACAACTCAACTATTTCGTCATCAAGGAGGAGCGCACGGAGTTTGCAATGGCCGGCGACCACACGGCCTACTGGATTCCGGGCGACTACGACACGCAGGAGTATGAGACGGTAATCTCGCGACTGTCGGAGATAAGGGGCAAGATGAAGGAGGCCATAACGCCCAACTCGTCGCAGACGCCATTCTCAGACACGGGCGTGCAGACGTCGCTGCAGCTCAAGACCGACGACGGGCTGTACATCAACATCCACGAGGCTGCATGCGTAAACTATGCCACCATGCACCTGAACCTTGACGACAAGACCATGACTTTCACCTCTTGGCTCACCCCCGACGGCCAAGGCATGAAGGGATACATACAGACTCCGTTCAACACTCCGTGGCGAACGGTGATGGTGAGCGACGACGCACGCGACATGCTTGCCTCAAACCTCATCCTCAACCTCAACGAACCATGCAAGATTGAAGACACCTCGTGGATAAAGCCGGTGAAGTATTGCGGCGTGTGGTGGGAGATGATTGTGGGCAAAGGCACGTGGAGCTACACCAACGACCTGCCGTCGGTGCACCTCGGACAGACCGACTACGCCAAGTGCAAGCCCAACGGCACTCACTCGGCAAACAACGAGAAGGTGAAGAGATACATCGATTTCGCCGCCAAGAACGGGCTCGACCAGGTGCTCGTCGAGGGCTGGAACGAAGGCTGGGAAGACTGGTTCGGCCACTCTAAGCTCGACGTGTTCGACTTCATCACGCCCTACCCCGACTTCGACATCAAGATGCTCAACGACTACGCACACTCAAAGGGCGTGAAACTGATGATGCACCACGAGACGTCTTCGTCGGTTTGGAACTACGAGAGATGGATGGAGCAGGCCTACTCGCTGATGAACAAGTATGGCTACAACGCCGTGAAGAGCGGCTACGTGGGCGACATCATACCCCGCGGCGAGCACCACTACAGCCAGCTGATGAACAACCACTACCTGCGCGCGGTGACCGAGGCCGCCAAGCACAAGATAATGGTCAACGCACACGAGGCCACCCGCCCCACCGGCCTGTGCCGCACATGGCCAAACCTGATAGGCAACGAGAGCGCCCGCGGCACTGAATACGAGGCCTTCGGGGGCAGCGCACCCTACCACACGGTAATCCTGCCGTTCACACGCCTGCAGGGCGGCCCGATGGACTATACCCCGGGAATATTCGAGACGCAGCTCTCGACATGGAGCGACAACCCGTCGTTCGTGCACACCACGCTCTGCGGACAGCTCTCGCTCTATCTCGTCATGTACAGTCCGCTGCAGATGGCGGCCGACGAGATTGCCAACTATGAGTTTCACCCGGCCCTTTCGTTCATCGAGAGTTGCCCGACCACATGGAGCAAGACCGTTGTTCCCAACGGGGTGATAGGCAGTTATGTCACCATAGCCCGCAAGGAGCGCGGTGGCGACACCTGGTTTGTGGGCAGTCTCACCGGCTCCGATAGCAGGGAAATAAGCCTTAAGCTCGATTTCCTCGACCGGGATGCCGTGTATGAGGCTTTCGTCTACGAAGACGGCGAGGGCGCCGACTACCAGGCAAACCCTTACTCCATGGGCTTCAGGCAGGTGGAAGTGACGGCAGACTCTGTCTTGGACCTAAGGCTTGCGCGCGGAGGGGGTGCTGCCATACGCATAGTAAAGGTGAGATGACCGTGGCGCGGCAGCCCCGGCATCTTGCCTGCGCGGTGGCTTTTGCTGTGGGCGGCGGTATTGTTGCCCGTCCGTGTCGCTCGCGCTGGAGTGCACACGGCCGTTTGGCGATGGCATTATGAGGCCTTTCGGCCCATGGCAATGGCTTTTTTGAGAAGCCGGTTTATGTCTGTGAGTGCTCGAGAAATATCCTTTTTTTCATATTTTGCATGCCTACGGTGTTATGATGGCGTTCTTTTCACTTTTTTTATTGCACGACATCCGACTATTATTAGTATCTTAGTCGCCGGTAACATGTTCAATATTGATATGAAGAATAGCATCGTTTTATTGTTGGGTGTGGCGCTGTCATTAGGCTCATGCGGCACTTATACAGGCCAGGGGGCAGCCACTGGAGCCACGTTTGGCTCTATACTCGGCTCTGCCATAGGCGGTATCACCGGAGGGCCGCGGGGCAGCGACATTGGCACCGTTGTAGGCATGGCAGGCGGAGCGGCTGTCGGTGCAGCTGTGGGGGCGTCGGCCGACAAGGCGAAGCAAGACGAATACCGCAGGTATATGGAGTACCGCGATTCGCGGTACGGCCGCAGCGGCGACGACCGCATTGTGTTTGATGACGGAGGCGCACAGGTGCCACCGTATGGCGGTGGCGGCGACAGCGGGGTGGGCGTGGCAGGACGCCAGGTGGCCCCCTCGGTGTCGGTAGACGAGTTGCGCAGCAGCATGCCGGGCTACAAGCTGGCTGTCAACAAAGACGTGGAAGTGCGCAATATCACTTTTGTTGATGCCAGCGGTGACGGCGCCCTGAGCCGCCGCGAAGACGGCAAGGTGTCGTTCGAGATAATGAATTGCTCGGGCATTACGCTCTACGACGTCAACCCAACGGTGGTCGAGGTGACCGGAAACAAGCATGTACACGTGTCGCCACCGCTAAGGGTAGAGAGCATCGCCCCGGGTCGTGGCGTGCGGTATACGGCAACTGTCTATGCCGACTCGCGCGTAAAGGATGGCGAAGCGGTGGTAAGGGTGGCCGTGGTGCAGGGCAACAAGGAGATAACATCGCAGGTTAGGGAGTTCCGTGTGCCGCTGAGGCGGCGCTGACGGGCGCCCGCCTTGCTGTCTGCCATTGCCGCGTGCCTACGGCCTTTGCCCGTTGCCGGAAGGTGCCGGCGGCAAAGCCGTTGCCGGCCATAGCTGTCTTTGGCTGCTTAAAGGTGTGGTGCTGCAATGCGTCTGTGCCTTGTCTCTGTGGCCGGCCCATGCTGTCGGCAAGTGGTTATGCCGTAGGCCGGCTTTCATTTTTGCTTGCCCGACGCCTGTTGCTTGGTGACTTTGGAGGTTGGCCTGTGCTTTTCCTTGCTGTCGTTTCGCTTGGCCTGATGCCTGTTTTGCTGCCCGGCGCTGGTTCGGCGGTTCACTTCCTTCATCTCTTGCCATGTAGGGCGCAGCATCTCGGCCACGTTGCTGCTTTCAAAATCGAATTCAATTACGTGCTTTTCTTCGCTCGGTTTGAACGGCACGACTATCTTGTCGGCCCTCACCACCTCGACCATGGCCACTCCCTGGGCCAGCATTCCAAGCTCTTTTGCCGCCTTCCACGACAAGTCGATGATGCGTCCGCGTGCGAACGGGCCCCTGTCGGTAACCTTGACAATGACCGACTTGCCGTTGGCGGGGTTGGTAACCTTGAGCTTCGTGCCGAAAGGATAGGTGCGGTGGGCGCATGTCAGGCTGTCGTGGTGAACCCTTTCGCCGCTGCTTGTGCGCGCCCCGGTGGCTCGTTTGGAATAATAAGTGGCTTTGCCCCGTTGCACGTACTGGGCGTGCAATGAGGCAAAGCCTGTTAAAAGTGTTGTTAGTGCTATACCTATTAACCTGTATCTCACGTTGAAAATTTTGTCTTAAACTATGCCTTGGGCCATCATGGCGTTGGCAACCTTCATGAAACCGGCAATGTTGGCACCCTTTACGTAGTCAACATATCCGTCGGCTTCGCGGCCGTACTTCACGCACTGGTCGTGTATGTTGTGCATGATGTAGTGCAGCTTGTCGTCCACTTCGGCCTCGCTCCAGTTCAGGCGCATGGCGTTCTGGGTCATTTCAAGGCCCGATGTGGCCACGCCGCCGGCGTTGACAGCCTTGCCCGGGGCGAAGAGTTGCTTGGCGGCAACGAATTTCTCTGCGGCTTCGGCCGTGCATCCCATGTTAGACACCTCGGCAATGCAGATAGGCTTGTTGGCCAGCAGCAGGTCGGCGTCTGCCCCGTTGAGCTCGTTCTGTGTGGCGCATGGCAGCGCGATGTCGCACTTCACCTCCCACGGCTTGCGTCCGGCGCGGAACTCCGAGCCCGGGAACTCGTCGGCGTATGGCTGGCAAACGTCGTTGCCGCTTGCGCGAAGCTCAAGCATGTATGCAATCTTCTCGTCGTCGAGGCCGGCCGGGTCGTAGATGTAGCCGTCGGGTCCGGATATCGTTATCACCTTGGCACCAAGCTCTGTGGCCTTCTTGGCTGCTCCCCAAGCCACGTTGCCGAATCCGCTTATGGCGACGGTCTTGCCTTTTATGTCGTAGCCGTGGGTCTGGAGCATCTGGTTTACGAAGTAGAGCGCTCCGTAGCCTGTTGCCTCCGGGCGTATGCGCGAGCCGCCCCATTCGAGGCCCTTGCCCGTCAATACACCGTTCCAGTGGTGCGTCAGTTTCTTGTACATGCCGAACAGGTAGCCTATTTCGCGTGCTCCCACTCCGATGTCTCCTGCGGGTATGTCTTCCTCCGGGCCAATCACTCTGTATAGCTCTGTCATGAACGACTGGCAGAAGCGCATTACCTCGTTGTCAGAACGGCCGCGGATGGAGAAGTCTGAGCCACCCTTGCCACCGCCCATGGGCAGTGTGGTGAGCGCGTTCTTGAACGTCTGCTCGAATCCGAGGAACTTCAGTATCGAGAGGTTCACCGACGGGTGGAACCTTAGTCCGCCCTTATACGGACCTATGGCGCTATTGAACTGAACGCGATAGCCGAGGTTTACGTGCACCTCGCCGCGGTCGTCGACCCATGGCACACGGAACGTCACGATGCGCTCCGGCTCCACTATGCGCTCAATTATCTTGGCTTTCTCGAATTCAGGATGCTGATTGTAAACGTCCTTTACCGAGATTAGCACCTCTCTTACTGCCTGTAAGTACTCCAGCTCGCCCGGATGCTTCTGCTCCAGCGACTGCATTATTTTCTCCACCTCCATAGTAATCCGATATTTAAAGGGTTCAACTATTACTGTGTCATTGTGTCATTACAACGTCACAAAAATAAGAAAAAGCCCTTGAAACACCAAACGAAAACCGGAAAATTTTGCTGTCGATGCTTTCTTTTTGTTAATTTTCTGCTTCCGTTTGGCTCTTGTCTTCGCTGTCTGCGAACACAGTTGCCATTCGGCCTCGCGCGGCTTGCCGGTGTTTTGCGCCTTTTGTGTCTGTCGTGAGCATTTGTAATGGCTGTTGACAGCCTTGCCGTTGCTGTTTGGCGCTGTCGGTTCGCTTCGGATGTTTGCATGCCGCCAGGTGTTCCGGCGGCTGCTGGGTCACAGTCGGGGCGGCTGGTTCACCCTGTCGGTTGCGGCGTGCCGTCATGCCGTATCGTTGCCTCAGCCATTCGGTGGTAGCCGGGCAGTTCCACCGTTGAGGCCCATGTTTTGTTCCACATTAATATAATGTAATGCAAATCCACCCGTTGCCTTGCCTCAATCCGGCCCGCCTCCCGGCCATGATGCATCCCGATTGGCCTTGTTTGGTTGACATGTAATTAATCACTTGTGCCTTCGTTTGGCAGATATTGCACCAATGTCACCTTAGATCCCCCTCTGTCCGGTTTTCTGCCCCTTCGTTTGTTTCAATGCCGTAGGCTTCACGTGGGGTGGTCAGTCCTGCCTAATAGTCACCTCGTTGCCACCTGTGCGCCGATTGAGGCAGGCATGGCAGAGGCCTGTGACAATGCTTGGATGTATTCAGTCAAAGCCTATGGGTTGAGCCAAGGCATAGTCGTTGCTGATGGTTTCGAGTGCCGCGGCTGCCGCCGGGGGCCTGTCGCAGCGGCGGCCGCACGGTGGGCATTTTGGTGCGAAGGCGGAGCCGGGCGGCCAAACGTGCCATATTGCATTGTCAAACGGCCCATTTCGCAACGCCATACGGCCCGTTTTGCAGTATAAAACGGCCCGTTTTGCAAGTGGCTGTGGCACAGCGCATTGTACGGGGAGACCAAGACGGCGGCACAGTACGGCAAAACATGGTGGCATAGAGCATCGTGCCGCAGTGGCCCGGGGGCAGCCGCAGTATGCCGTGACGGGCCGTGCCCCTTGGCCGGAAAACAAAAGCGGATGCGGAAAGGCTCCGCATCCGCTTTCGCTTACGGCCCGTGCTGGCTTTTGCCTCAGGCCGTTCGGCCCCGATGGTTTTCTGCGTTCAGATTTTGTCGAGGGCCTGGCGTATGTCGTCGAGAATGTCTTCCACGTCTTCGATGCCCACCGACAGGCGTATCAGGTCGGGCGCGATGCCGGCCTCCCTCAGCTGTTCGTCGGACAGCTGGCGGTGGGTGTGGCTTGCCGGGTGGAGCACGCAGGTGCGCGCATCGGCCACGTGGGTCACGATGTTAATCATCTTCAGCGAGTCCATGAACTTGATTGCGGTGTCGCGGTTGCCCTTCAGTCCGAAGGCAATCACGCCGCAGCTGCCGTCGGGCAGGTATTTCTCGGCCAGCTCGTGATACTCGTTGCCCTTGAGCCCGGGGTAGTTTACCCATGCCACGCGCGGGTCGCCGTCGAGGAACTCGGCCACCGTCTGCGCGTTGGCGCAGTGCTGCCTCATGCGCAGGTGCAGCGTCTGCAGCCCGATGTTGAGCAGGAACGCGTTCATCGGCGCCGGTATGGAGCCGAGGTCGCGCATGAGCTGTGCCACGAGCTTGGTGGTATAGGCCATCTTTCCGAAGGCTTCGGCGTAGACAAGTCCGTGGTACGACTCGTCGGGGCGGCACAGCCCCGGGTAGCGGTCGGCGTGGGCCATCCAGTCGAAGCGTCCGCTGTCTACCACACATCCGCCCACCTGCGTGGCGTGGCCGTCCATATACTTGGTCGTGGAGTGTGTAACGATGTCGGCACCCCATTCAAACGGTCGGCAGTTGACGGGCGTGGCGAAGGTGTTGTCGACTATGAGCGGCACGCCGTTGCTGTGGGCCAGGCGTGCAAACCGCTCAATGTCGAGCACCTTGCAGCCCGGATTGGAGATGGTTTCGCCAAACATCACCTTGGTGTTCGGGCGGAAAGCCTTCTGTATCTCGTCGTCGCCGGCTTCGGGATTGACGAAGGTGCACTCTATGCCGAGCTTCTTGAGCGTCACGCCGAACAGGTTGAACGTTCCGCCGTAAATCTCGTTGGAGGCCACGATGTGGTCGCCGGCCTCGCAGATGTTGAACACCGCGTAGAAGTTGGCGGCCTGGCCCGACGACGTCAGCACAGCTCCCATTCCCCCTTCGAGGGCGGCAATCTTGGCCGCCACGGCATCGTTGGTGGGATTTTGCAGCCGTGTGTAGAAGTAGCCTTCCTTCTTCAGGTCGAAGAGCATGGCCATCTCGTCGCTGTCGTCGTACTTGAATGTGGTGCTTTGGATGATGGGCGGCTCCACGGGCTCGCCGTTCTTTGGGCTCCATCCTGCGCGCACGCAGAGTGAAGCCGGTCGTAGTTTCTTTTCCATTTCGTGTTGATTGTGATGATGGCCGCGCCCCGTTGGCGCGGCTCGTTGTTTCTTTTTGTTTGCCGTAAGGCGGTGGAGGATGGTAGATGAGGGTTGGCCGAGGCGGCCACAATGCCTTGTGGCCCTCACTTTCCGGCGCCCCAGCGCTCCAGCCGCTCGTATTCCTCCTTTGTCAGGCGCATGAACGAGCCGTGCTGCGGGGCCTCTACCCCCTTGATGTCTTGCGGCGAGTGGAAGTTGCGCAAGTACTTGTCGGCCCGGCATATACGGTATCTCTTGGGCTTCGACGAGTATTCTATGTAGCCGATGAGCCACGTTGAGTCGCCCGCCAGCTGGAAGGCCGACACGCCCTCACACTTCTTCTTGCCCTCGAAGTCTACGTAATCGTCGTCCACCGGCTCGCTCCACGGGCCTGTTAGCTTGGGGGCGGTGGCCGTAAACAGGCCCGGCGTGCCTCCCTCTTTCTTTATCATCATGTGGTAAAGGCCGTCGCTTTCAAGGTAATTGATGTCGGCGTCGATGGTGGCGTAGCCCCAGTCGAAGAGCAGTCGCGGCTTTGTCAGGGTGGTAAACGACTCGTCGGCATACGAGTAATACATCCTGTCGTACTTCTCTTCGGCCTGGTTCCACATCGAGAAGTATATGAAGTATCCGCCGCGGCGTCCGTCCGGCCATGTGTATGTGGGGTTCCAGAATATCTGCGGGGCCCATACGCGGTTGACGGTTGAGTAGTCGCGGTATGGGTCGGGGCTGTCTTTGTCGGAGAATATGGCCGCCCCCTTGCGGAAGTCGAACGTCGTCGACTTCCAGTTTATCATGTCGTCGCTCGTGAGCAGGTTGATTCCGTAGTTGTTCCACACCTTGCTCTTGCCCACGCACATGTCGGTTGTCACCATGAGATAGCCCGACAGGTCGTGCTTGCGGCAGATGTAGGCATCCCGTGTGCCCCCTTCGATGGCGGCAAGTGCCTTTGGGTCGAACACAGGTCCGCCTCCGCGCAGGTCGTGGTAGTTCAGTCCGTCGCGGCTGATGGCGTAGGCAGTCCATTCACCCCGTCCGCTCATGTGGCAGAACAGGTAGCCGTAGTCACCCTTCTGCGGGTTTTGCGCCGTGGCGGTGGTGGCGGCAGCCATTGCCATCATGGCCGCCATTAACGCTTTGAGAGTCTTTTTCATAATCCTTTACGTTGTTGGTCTATTTCTTTAGAGTGCTTCCCGCCTTCGCCCTTATCACCGTAAACGAGTAGGGTTCCAGGCTTATGGCCTGCTCTTTGCTTATCGTTCCCGTGGTCTTCGACGGCTTGGCTCGGGTGTCCGACGGCTCCCCGGCCATGCGATCCACCTCGGTTGGCGTGCCGTCGGCCACCATGTCGCCGAGGTTCAGCCTGCATTCCACGCCCACGGGCAGCGCGTTGACGAGCTTGATGATTACGTCGCCAGTCTCCTTGTCGCGCACCACCGACTGCCCGAAGCGCAGGTTGACGTCTTCGCGGTCGTTGTCTGAGGCCACCGTGGCGGGTATATAGTCGTCGCCCGCGTTCTGTCCGTACATGCGCTGCACGTAATAATCAGTGGTGAGCCTCACCGAAGTGTTGTCAAAGTACATCATGTCGGGAGTCCACTGCGTGTTGCCCCGTCGCGCCATGAGCGGTGCAAAGCTGCTCAGGCTCACCACGTCGGCGTTGCGCTCCAGGTCGGTCAGGTAGAGCGCCACGCTCAAGGCGGTCTCCATGTTGTTAGGCCTGCCGGGGGCGTGGGCGGCATATTCGCCCAAGTAAACCTTCGGCCCGCGGCGGTCGTAGGCGTCGTAGAAGTCGCGGTTGTGTATGAACCACCCCGGCGGGCAGTAGTAGTGCTCGTCGACGATGGGCACGTCGAGTTCCTTGGCAAACTGCCATCCGTACTCATAGTCGGAGCCCTCGTAGAACGGCCCCACCGTTCCGATGACAGTGATGTCGGGGTATTTCGCCTTGACGGCGTCGTAGATGAGCTTGAACCTCTCCTTGAACACCTCGGAGATGAGGTCTTCGTTGCCTATGCCGACATACTTCAGGTTGAACGGCTTGGGGTGTCCGGCCTCGGCGCGCACCCGTCCCCACTTGGTGGTCTTGTCGCCGTTGGCCCACTCGATGAGGTCGAGCACGTCCTGTATGTATTCGTCCATCTCCTTGCCCAGGGGTATTCCGCCCTGCTGCCCGTCGCCTCCCCACGACGAGTTTTGGCACGGCACTCCTGCGGCGAGCACCGGCAGCGGCTCGGCCCCCATGTCTTCGCAGAACTGGAAGTACTCATAGAAGCCCAGGCCCACCGACTGGTGGTAGCGCCAAATGTTGGCCATGCCCTTGCGGCTCTCCAGCGGTCCGACGGTGTTTTTCCACCTGTAGATGTTCTGTATGCCGTTGCCGTGGGCCACGCATCCGCCTGGGAAGCGCACAAAACGCGGCTTGAGGTTGGCTATGGCCTCCGCCAGGTCGCGCCTGAGGCCGTTGCGCCGCCCTTTGTAGGTGTCTTTTGGAAACAGCGACACCATGTCGAACGCATATCGGCCGGCTGCTTCCGGCATTATGGCCAGCTCGGCGTCGGCCGCTGTT
>OHUK01000958.1_pt1 | contig 11136 bp, 10 predicted proteins | sample 1579201 | NCBI WGS metagenome assembly OHUK01 (sample SAMEA3879528, study PRJEB24766) | human gut metagenome | biome: human-associated habitat; feature: feces | place: USA | collected 1985/1987 | reverse complement strand
CACCGTCGACCTGTCGGCCGACATTGACCCATCGGCCCACGGGGGCAGCGGGGTGCAGCACACGGGCTCGTGCGGCGAAAGCACCACTATGCTACACTACATGAAAATAGAATACGACACCGACTGAACAAGCTGACATTATGCGGCGTGCCCCGTGAGCGGCCGGGCCTTTGCCGTCAACCGGATGTCCACGGCCCGAATGCCGTGGCAAGGGGGCAAGCGGCTATGCCGGCACTTGCCACGACGCGCCCATTTGTAAACAAAACGCAGGCCATGGCCATTTGCGCATGCCGCACCTCACCCTGGCGCAACACGCTGAGTGCCAACAATTTCCAAACGACGCCCTTCCTTGCTCGCAAAACGGCTCCTGTTGGAGCCTGAAAAAGGCCATACGGCAACACCAGACGGCCCGTTCGGCAACGTCAAACGGCAGTTATTTTTTCGCCGAAGCGCGGTTGTAAACATAATTCCGCAACGACCCGCAGCCATTCTTACGGGCGCGCAACACTGGCACAACGCCCGCAGGCACCAGTCCGCAGGGCTTGGCAACACTACGGCAACGACGCTACACAGGGCAAGAAAAGTGAAGACATAAAAAGAAAAACAACGGCAAGACTACAAACTAACGAAAATTTTGCTACCTTTGTGGCTAATTCATAAAGACCGACTAAACAAATGCCAACGATGAAAATCGGACTGTTTATCCCTTGTTATGTCGACGCCCTATACCCGCAAGTAGGCGTAGCGACATACAAATTACTAAAGAGTCTTGGCCTTGACGTGACCTATCCGCTGGGCCAGACGTGCTGCGGGCAACCCATGGCCAACGCCGGATTCGAGAGCATGGCCGAAGGATTGGCCAACAAGATGGACGAGCTCTTCGCGGGCTTCGACTATGTTGTGGCGCCATCGGCCAGCTGCGCCGCATTCATAAGGCTCAACTACCCCCACGTGCTCAAGGGAAAGCACGAGTGCCAGACGGCAAAGAAGACCACCGACCTGGTGGAGTTTCTCCACGATGTGCTCAAAGTGACAAAACTGCCCGGGCGATTTCCCCACGTGGTCAGCGTCCACAACTCTTGCCACGGCGTGCGCGAACTGGGCCTGTCGTCGCCCAGCGAGCGCAACATTGAGCGCTACTCGAAAATAAAAGACCTGCTAAGCCTCGTCGACGGCATAACAGTGCGCGAGCCCGAACGAGTAGACGAGTGCTGCGGCTTCGGCGGAATGTTCGCCGTGGAAGAGCCCGACGTGTCTGTAAGGATGGGCACGGAAAAGGTTGAACGCCACATGGCCACGGGGGCGGAATACGTCACCGGCCCCGACAGCTCGTGCCTGATGCACATGGAAGGCATTGCCCGCAGGCTGGGCAAGCCCATCAAATTCATTCACGTAGCCGAAATATTATCAGCAGGACTATGAGCACATTACATTCAAAGGCGGCCGCGGCATTCCTTGCCAACGCCAAGAAAGTGACATGGCACGACGAGACCTTCTGGTCGCTGAGGGCCAAGCGCGACACCATGGCCCACGAGACAGGCGAATGGGAACAACTGCGCGATGCCGCAAGTGCCATCAAGAAGCACACGCTTACACACCTCGACAAATACCTGGAGCAGTTTGCCGGCAACGCCGAAAAAAACGGGGTCACCGTCCACTGGGCCAAGGATGCCGGAGAGTTCAACGCCATCGTGCTCGGCATACTGCGCGACCACGGCGTGAAGAAGATGGTGAAAAGCAAGTCGATGCTCACCGAGGAGTGCGAGATGAACCCCTACCTCGAGCAGCACGGCATAGACGTGGTGGAGACAGACCTCGGCGAGCGTATACTGCAACTGATGCACCAGAAGCCCAGCCACATAGTGATGCCGGCCATACACATCACGCAAGAAGAGGTGGGCAAGCTGTTTGAGAAGGAAATAGGGAGCCAGCCGGGCAACTACGACCCCACATACCTCACTTACTGCGCACGCCAGAGCCTGCGCAACGAGTTCCTTACTGCCGATGCAGGCATGACCGGGGCCAACTTCGGGGTGGCCGAAACGGGCGAGATTGTGGTGTGCACCAATGAGGGAAACGCCGACATGGCCACCTCGGTGCCTAAGCTGCACATAGCCGCCATGGGCCTCGAGAAGGTGATACCCGACCGCCGGTCGCTGGCCGTGTTCCAGAGGCTGCTGTGCCGCAGCGCCACAGGGCAGCCCACAACGACCTACACCTCACACTTCGCCAAGCCGCGCCCGGGGGGCGAGATGCACATCATACTCGTAGACAACGGCCGATCAGACATTCTTGCCGACACCGAACACTGGCAGACACTGAAGTGCATCAGGTGCGGGGCGTGCATGAACACGTGCCCCGTCTATCGCCGAAGCGGAGGCTATTCATACACCTATTTTATACCCGGACCGATAGGAATAAACCTCGGTATGGCGCACGACAAATATAAATATACCGACAACGTGAGCGCATGCTCGCTGTGTTGCTCGTGCGACAACGTGTGCCCGGCAGAGGTTAACCTGTCGGAACAGATTTACCTGTGGCGCCAGAAGCTCGACTCGCTGGGCAAGGCAAGCCAGGAAAAGAAATGGATGAGCCGGGGGATGAAGCTCGTGTTCGACCACCACGCACTGTACAGCACCGCGCTGAAGTTTGCCCCGCTGGCCAACCACGCGCCGCGCTTCGCCCTCTACAACAACCTCAACGCATGGGGAAAAGGGCGCGAACTGCCTGTATTTGCTAACGAATCATTCCAAACCATGTGGAAAAAAGGTAAAGTGAAATGAGCAAGAAAGAAGACATAATAGGAAAAATCAGGGCGGGAAAACACATGGAGTACGACATGCCCGACCTCAGCCTGCTGAACGCCACGACCTTCGCCGACCCGGTGGATGAGTTCCGCCGGATGAGCAAACACTCGGGGGCAGACGTTGTCGACGCGGCCGACGGCGACGACATCAACGAAATCGTCAGACGGGCTTACCCCGACGCCAAGGCCATTGCATCAAACCTCGACTGCGTGACCATAGCCAACAGGAACCCCGACACCGTCGACGAGGCGCAAGACCTGAACGGTACGGACGTGGCCGTAGTGAAAGGCGACCTTGGTGTGGCCGAAAACGGATGCGTGTGGATACCGCAGACAATGAAGGAACGCGCCGTGTGCTTCATAGCCGAGTATCTGGTCATAATCCTGAAACGCAGCGACATAGTAAGCAACATGCACGAGGCGTATGCCAGGATAAAGACAAATGACTATGGATACGGATGCTTCATCAGCGGACCATCGAAGACTGCAGACATCGCCCAGGCTCTCGTCATGGGGGCGCAGGCCGCAAGGGGAGTAACCGTTGTGCTCGTCTGACTCTACACATCAAATGCCCCGAACATGCACACTCACTCAGGATAATGTGCAAGTCGGGGCATTTCTATCATGAAAAAAGGCTGCAGAAGGTTTAAAAAGTTAAAAATTCACATCAGAATAATGTTTTTATCGAAAACTATTTTGAACGAGATATTTTTGTAGTAACTTTGCAAGCCTATAACAATATGCATGATATAATGAAGTTACATAAGCTATTCCTGCTCGCCACGGTGTGCTGCACGCTGTCGGCATGCTTCAAAGACGAGCCTGCAAACGCTGAATGCGACATTGAAAAAGCATGGATTCACGCTGAGAATCCACAAGACATGTTCTATAATCTCAGCGACACTCTGGTAAATGTATTATATACTGACAACTTGATTACATTCGATGTAAAACCCCAAACCGACCTGACAGCGATTGCCCCGATATTCCAGGTGACGCCGGGAGCAACGGTCTCGCCGGCCAGCGGGTCGGTACAAGACTTCAGCCACGGCCCCGTGACATACAAAGTGAAATCGGAAGACGGCCAATGGGAACGGGAGTACTATGTATATTTCAACATCGTGACGCGCACAGAGACCGACACGATAAGGTACGACTTTGAGGATTTCACAATAAACGAGCGCCATTACTACGCTTGGAACCACACCCTCTCGCGCTGGGACACCGGCAACGGCGGCTACGCAATGACCGGAATGGCAACCAAGTACGACCCTGACCAAGGCAAATATGTCACCGATTCGATGGCATTCCCAACCATACCGTATGCCGACGGCTACGACGGCTATGCCGTGAAACTGACTACCCAGAATACAGGAGCGTTCGGGGCAATGATGAATATGCGCATTGCTGCCGGCAACCTGTTCATCGGTGCGTTCGACGTTTCGATGGCGGTGACCGACGCAATGAAGGCCACAAGGTTTGGAGAACCCTTCGACCGCACACCGTCAAAGTTCAGGGGATACTACCAGTATGAGCCCGGAGAGCAGTACCAGGACGAGAATGGAAGCATAATTGCAGACAAGACAGACCAGGGCGACATCTATGCCGTGTTCTACCGCAACCACAACGAAGCCAACGAAACCATAGTGCTCAACGGTGACGACGTGAAGACGAGCCCCTACATCGTGGCCATTGCACAAGTGACAAACATCGTCCCCACCAACCAGTGGACTGAGTTCGAGGCCGACTTCGTATTCAGTAAAGACATAGACCAAACTTTGCTCAACAACCGCGGATACAGCCTGACCATCGTATTCTCGTCGAGTGTCGACGGCGCATACTTCAAAGGGGCTATAGGAAGCACGCTACTCATAGACAAAGTGGAACTAATATGCACAGACATACAGTAATGACAATGAAGAGAATCATCATATCTGCTGTTGCCATGGCAGCCTTTTCGGCATCTGCAAAGGCGTTTACGCTGAGCTTACCCGAAGACATACGCTACAGCGTAAAGCTGGGATACAACATCGGAGGCACCGCCCCGCTTGGAATACCGGCCACGATACGCAAGATGAACAGATACAAGATGCAGTCAAACTACTCGCTCGCGTTCGACATGCAGAAGCAAATCAAAGGACGATGGGGGGCGATGACGGGCATCAAACTGGAAAACAAGGGCATGGAAGTAGACGCCACGGTGAAGAATTACCACATGTCCATGGTGAAGGGCAGCAGCAGGCTGACAGGCTACTACACCGGCAACACGGTGATAAAGGCTGAAGAGTGGGCCCTCACACTGCCCATACAGGCCACCTATACACCGGCGAAGAACGTGCTGGTAAGGCTCGGCCCGTATGTGTCGTACGTCACTTCGCGCAAATTCGACGGCTATGTCTATAGCGGATACTTACGCGAAAACACACCTACAGGGGCTAAGATACTGATGGGAGACAGCGAAAGCGAGGGGGCAACGTTTGATTTCAGCGACGACATGCGCCACTGGCAGTTTGGCATTGACGCCGGGGTTGACTGGTATGTGTATAAGCGCTGGGGTATCTACGCCGAACTTTCATGGGGCTTCACAAACATATTCAAGAAGGGGTTCGACACCATTGAACAGAAGCTTTACCCCATTTATGGAACTGTTGGGGTAACTTATAATCTCAAATAATGACTATAACAAAGTAAAACCAATAAGAAAGAAGCAAATGAAAAAACTTTTAACATTAGCTGCATTGGCCTTTGCGGCCTTTACAGCCCAGGCAACCGACTACACTGACGTGTTGAAAGTGACAGTCAACGGCAATGCCTTATCAGACCAGGAAACGACGGTCTCGATTGACGCTAACGAGAATCAGAGATACAAACTGAGCCTCAACAACCTGGTGCTCCAAATGAACGGGCAACCGATGGGCATCGGAAACATCGTTGTAGACGACGTTCCCGGAATCGTGGATGGCGACGTCACCACAATAAGAACCTCTCAATCAATCAACATTACCGAAGGAACATTGGAGGGAATTCCCATCTGGATGGGCCCCAACTTAGGCTCGGTACCAATTGAACTCACCGCCGAGATACGTGGAAGCCAACTCTATTTCATCATAAACATAGACATGACAGCCTCTATCGGGCAGACCATCGACGTGCAGTTTGGCGACGGCGGCTACCAGATAGGCAATTCCGGATTCGAGAACTTCCACACGGCTACAGCCGGTTCGGCCACAAGCGACGAGCCAAACAACTGGCACTCGTTCATGAGCTGCACCGGAATGCTTGCCGGCATCGTAAGCAGCGTGCCCCACACATTCATCAGTGACGACGTGCGCCCGGGCTCCACAGGCACCAAGAGCGTGCTCATCAAGTCTGGTCTCGCCCTCGGCTCTATCGTAGCCAACGGCACCCTGACAACAGGACGGCTGAAAGCCGGCGGCTTCTCGGCCACAAGCACCGACAACAATGCGTTCCTCGACATAACCAGCACAGAAGTAGACGCCAACGGCGACCCCTTCTACGCCCTGATAAACGGCAAGCCCGACTCTCTCGCCGTATGGGTTAAGTTCAAGCAGGAGACACCCGTCGAGGAGCATCCTTACGCCACCATCACAGCCGTGATAACCGACGGCTCATACTATCAGGAGCCTGTCGACAAGGATTACACCGACATAATAGTGGGCCGCGCCGCCGACACAAAGATTGCAAGCAACGGCTTTGCATGGCAGAAACTTGTTATGCCGTTTGACTATTCGGCATATACGGAGAAAGACCCGAAGGCTATTCTCGTCACAATATCCACCAACGCCGACCCGGGCGAAGGCACAGGGGCCGACTCTTTGCTCGTGGATGACTTTGAACTGATATACAACGGCACAGCCACCGGCATCAGCGTGAAGGGCAATGCGATAGAGAACTTCGCCCCCGCAACAAGCGATTACACTCTGAGCATTAAGGGAATCGGTGAGATTACAGCCGAAGACGTAGCCGTGACCACCAATGCCAAAGATGCCAAAGTGACCGTCGATGTGGTTCATACCGACGACGGCGCCGGCACAAGCATCGCCAACATCACTGTGATGTCGGCCGATTTGAAAAAGGTTTCAACCTACACCGTTACAGTGACCGACCCGGACATTGCCGACGGCATCGACAACCTGGCCATCGACGACAATGCCATTGAAGGCATATACAACCTCAACGGCCAGCGCATCGAGACGCCTGTGAGCGGCCAGGTATACATCACCAAGTATGCCGACGGCAAGACTGTGAAGACCATAATGAAGTAACAACACAACCAAACTGACTCGACAAGGGGGAGACGGCACAACGACGTCTCCCCCTTTTTGTGCTTGCTGCAGGATGGATATGGCGTCGGAAAGGCCTATAGCAGCCGCAAGCCTTCGGGCAACAAGCAGCAGTCTTGAACCACAAACAGACTTCGGCAGGGCCTTACGGCCAAGAAAGATGTTTACAAAATGCAGCCCCACAGATGGCCAACACCACTATCCGGCTGCCACAACGCCCGTTTTGCGGTGCCAAACGGCCTGTTTTACCATGCAAGACGACCGATATCGTACGGCAAAACGACCTCCGTCGCAATGTGCTCACAGCCAGGCTATTGGCATGGCGACCCGCAAGGCGACTTTGTTTTTACAAAAACGCCAGGCAAACGAGCCCACGCTGACATTGAAACATGGCCCGGCAGCAAACAGCCAACAACCGACAGCGCCCCCGGGAGGCCCACATGCCACCCGGGGGCGCTGCATTGCGCGGGCAGGAAACACTTCCCAGCCTCAGCGACCGAAGCTGTTGAGCAATTCTATAATGGTAAGGACTTCGCGCTTTTCGAGCACCTGGTTGCACGGAATGCTCAGTTCCCGGGCATGTATTTGCTCTGTTACAGGCAGGCTCATGCCAGCCCACTCTTCATAGCACTGCTGCCGGTGGGGCGGTATCGGATAGTGAATCATGGTCTGGACACCGTTTTCTGCCAGATACTCCTGCAGTTCGTCGCGCCTCTCGCACATCACGGGGAATATGTGGAACACACTGTTTCGCCAATAGTCCTGCCCAGGCAAAACAATCAGCGGGTTGTCCACATTCTCTATGTAATCCAAGGCCACACTGCGCCTAAGCATGTTCTCCTCGTCGAGATGGGCCAGCTTGACGTCGAGCACAGCAGCCTGCAGCTCGTCCATACGGCTGTTCATGCCCTTGTAACGAAACACATACTTGCGCGAAGAGCCATAGTTGGCCAAAGCTCGCACGGCGGCCGCCAGCTCCACGTCGTCGGTAGTAACTGCCCCTGCGTCGCCAAGCGCCCCGAGGTTCTTGCCCGGATAGAAGCTGTGGCCGGCAGCGTCGCCGAGCGCTCCCGTGCGTTTGCCGCCATACCTAAGCCCGTGTGCCTGTGCGTTGTCTTCTATCAGGCGCAATCCCCGGCTGCGGCATATCTCCCCAATGCGTTCGGAGTAGGCGCACCTACCGTAGAGATGAACAATCATGACAGCCTTCGTACGCGGCGTGAGAGCCTGCTCTATCAGTCCGTCGTCTATCTGCAAGGTGTCGGGACGCGGCTCTACAAGCACAGGCCTCAACCCATTCGCGGTGATGGCGAGTATTGATGCAATGTATGTGTTGGCCGCCACAACAACCTCGTCGCCCGGCTTCATCACCCCCATCTCAATGTATGCACGCATTATCAGCGTCAGAGCATCGAGCCCGTTGCCGCAAGCCACGCAATGCTCCGTGCCGATGAACCCGGCGTAATGGCGCTCGAAGCGCGACGTGGCCTCGCCCTGCAGATACCACCCACTGTCAATCACCTGCTCAACGGCGGCCTTGATCTCGCCCGAGTAGACCTCGGTGACTTTCTTCAAATCCAGATACTTTATCATCTCGAAATATGTTTTAAACTGTCTGCGGCCATGCAATGCCGCGGTTTGGGCCTGCCGGCGGGCCCTCGGCTACAAGCTCCACTCATACCAGTCGTAGCACACGCCGCGCCCGCCGAACCCCTCTTTCTGGTAGATGAGCGATTCGTTGAGCACGCGGCCGCAGTCTTCGGTCGACTTGCCGAAGTCGAAATACAGGCAGTCGGCAAAGTCGCCGTTGAGTATTCGGTCGTATATCGCATCGATGACACGCAGCGCCTTACCCTCGGCCGACGCCGAAATATACTGTGCGTGCACCACCTGTGGCGTGACATAAAGCACGGTTCCGCCGAGCACCCGGCCGTCGCGGCGCGCCACATAGAGCAATATGTTGTCGGGGAACCGCGACTTGAGCAGCCTGATTTCACCAAGCGAGTGAACGGGTCGGGCCCCGTGGCTGCGCATCAGGTTGTCTTCGAGCACCGGCCAGAAGCCTTCGAAGTCGTCGCTGAGCTCGACCGCCACCCCGTTATTGCGGCAACGGTTGATGCCATAGCGGCGGTCGCGGTGCCACTTCAGCCGGTGGGGCTGCATGATGGCCGACGAGATGTCGCGCGCCACGAGCCTTGCCCGGCATACGCGGAACAGCGCGTAGAGGTCTTCTTCGGCCGGTACACGGTGGTATATCCACGGAACGGCCTTGTAGACCACGCGCCGCAGTCCCTCGCCACGCAGGTAAGCGTTGACAGCCTCAAACGCCTCGACCACTGCCGACGCCGTTGCCGACGGGCCGGTGACCAGCCCCCCGTATGTCAGTCCGCGGTGGGAGCAAAGCACATCGCCCTCCCTGTTGGCAGGCAACAGTGCAAACAGCCGCCCGTCGCGGTAAACCATGAGCGACGAGTCGGCAAACCGGTCGCTGTGGTAGTCCATATACCGGCGGTCGAAAAGAAACGTACCGTTCTTCGACTCGGCCACAAACGCATTCCACTCTGACGCGCTCTGTGGTTCGTAATGCCTTATGTCTATCATCTGCCGCGCAAGTATTCCAGGTAGTCGCCGTAGTCGCGGATGTAGTCTTCTTCCTCGAATGGCTCTGAAGCCATCACCAGGCACACCGCGCCCGACGAGAAATCGTCGAGCGTCCGCCACACTCCCGTCTCGACGAGCAGCCCCTGGTATGGATGGTTGAGCAGGAACGTCTGCTTCTCGCGGCCGTCGTCGAGCGTCACCGTGAAGCTCCCGCTCACGGCGACGATAAACTCCCGGCACGCCTTGTGGGCATGGCCGCCGCGCTGGGTGCCCTGCGGCGCGCCGTGGATATAGTAAATGCGCTTGATGTCAAAGGGCACATCATGGCTGCCCTCAAAGACCGAGAGGGTTCCCATCCCCTGCGCCGTCACGCTTTTGATACTGATGGTCTGGATGATCATAGTGGTTGCCTTTCTGTGTATTACTCCTTGCCTCCCCTAGCAGGGGAGGTGGCCCCGCAGGGCCGGAAGGGTTGAACCTTGCCACAGCCCGAAATATTTCGGGCTACGTCAGGTTCTCTCCCCCACCCGCTGCGGCGGGAGCCCCCTCGCAGAGGGGACCAAGGGCTGACTCATAAATCTGCTTTAATTCCTGAATATCTCCGTTCACGGGAGGGACCCAGGCGTGCTGGGCTTTTTTGAAGGGGGCGTTCTGCGGCACGATGAGCCGCCCGACCAGCCCCCGGACCAGCCGGGATTTCCTGCGGTCGTTGAAGTAGTATTCATAGGCCAGCCGCACCGTGAGGTCGCGGGGGAATTTCTCCCGCAGCAGCGCAAGCATGGCGCGCCATTCGCCCAGCATCCGCTCACGGGCGCGGGCATCGGTGGAAACGCCGGTGCCGACCTCATACCACGCAATGCAGCGGTCATAGCCGACCATCGGGATGTTTTCCACGGCAAAGAGCCGCGCGGCGAAATCCTCGGCCAGCAGGACGCGGCCCGCCATCCTTTCCAACGCTTGTACGAGCAATTCCCGCTCATACACGAGCCCCGCGCCGCTGATGCCGTCATCATAGAGCAGCATATTGCGCTTGGCGGTCTTGGCGTCATACGCGCCGGGGCGGTAGGGCGTGCGGTCAAACGGCGCGTCGCCGGGGCGCCGGATCGGTGCGCCGTTCCGGTCTGCGTAGCAGGCCAGGCGGCCAAAGGCGACCCGCGGGGCATCGCGGCGCAAGACTTCCAGCAGCCACGCCACCGTGTCGGCGTCGTAGAGATAGTCCCCCGGCGAGACGGTGAACACCCATTTTCCGGCTGCCTGCTTTGCGCCGTTCAAAACGTTTTTGACCGTGCCGCCGTTGGGGGTGAGCTTGACAAATTTTGCGCCGGTAAAGCCGTTTTCTGCAAGAATTTTGCGCGTCAGCGGGAAGAAGTCCTCATCGGAGCCGTCATCCGCCCGAACGTGAGCTGGAACAAGAGCGCATGG
>OHUK01000951.1_pt1 | contig 11196 bp, 9 predicted proteins | sample 1579201 | NCBI WGS metagenome assembly OHUK01 (sample SAMEA3879528, study PRJEB24766) | human gut metagenome | biome: human-associated habitat; feature: feces | place: USA | collected 1985/1987 | reverse complement strand
ACCCCGCCATCCTCGATCCCCGCGACACCTACGCTGATGCCGCTCAGTGGGAAGAGAAGGCAAAGGATCTGGCTGGCCGCTTCGTGAAGAACTTCGCTAAGTACGAGGGCAACGAGCACGGCAAGGCTCTGGTCTCCGCAGGCCCCCAGCTGTAAGCTGAATCCCGCATTTTTCTTCTGAACTCCATATAAAATAAGCGCCCGCCCCGTGGTTCTGCTCGAACCATAGGGTGGGCGCTTTGTTGTTTGCATTCAAGCTATCCAAACACTTTTTGCCCGGGTAAACAAAGCGTCGATTGCGTTTTGCGCGGCCGTATGCTATGCTTTTTCCAAGGGAGCTGATAAAATGGATGCCAGAACTTTCGGAAATTATCTGAGCCGGATGCGCAAAGCGCAGGGGCTGACACAGGCTGAGCTGGCTGAACAGCTGCACGTTACCGACAAGGCTGTCAGCCGCTGGGAGCGGGGCATCGGTCTGCCGGATATCAACACACTGGAACCGCTGGCAGGTGCGCTGGGGCTGACCCTTGCCGACCTTATGCACTGCCGCACCCCGGAAGAAGCTGATGCCGCACCGACCATCCAGCTGGAAGATTTCTTTACCATGCTGCGCCGACAGCACACCGTAGATTGGCATTCTGTGCGCACCGCCCTGCTTGGGCTGAGCATTGCGCTTGCCTTATGGGGCGTTTTGGCTTGCCCCGGCACTATTGCTGTGCACTGGTATGGTCTTGGCGATGGCTCTTTTCGGGCAGACGGCTGGATGCCTTCTTTCCTCATTTTCCCGTTGTGCGCAGGCATTGAATTTTTATCGCTGGAAATCTGGAACAGCTTTGAACAGACAGGCTATTATCGCCGCTGGGGTGAGATCAATCTTTTCATCATTCATGCCATGTCCTTCGGTACACGTTCTGCCAGATGGATGAAAGTTGTGCTGGATCTTTTGTTTTTCTTTTGCTTTGGTTTTGTGGTTCCATTTGTAGAAGCGTGGATGATTTTTTTGAATTGATGCCAACCATTTCCGTAAAAAAGAGACAGCGGAGCGCCTGCAGGTGTTCCGCTGTACCACAATCAAAACGATATTTTAGCCCAGCAGCTCCAGCACACCGGCCTTGGGGCGTGCGCCCACGGCCTGACGCACCAGCTTGCCCTGCTCGAACACCAGCAGGGTGGGGATGCTCATTACCCCAAACTGCGCCGCCAAGTCCGGCTGCTCGTCCACGTTCACCTTGCCCACCTTTACATCGGCGCGCTCTTCGGCTACTTCGTCCACCACGGGGCTCAGCATCCGGCAGGGGCCGCACCAGCTGGCCCAGAAGTCCAGCAGTACGGGCTTTTCGCTGTGGAGCACTTCCTGTGCAAAGTTTTCCTTGGTAATGTTGATGACTGCCATATTTTTTCCCTCCTGAATGGGTGTTGTGTTTACTGACACCATCAGTATACCCCATACGCAGCCCGCTTTTCCGTGACCGGGTCACGCAGGCGCAAAAAACAGCCGCTCCGGGCGCACCCGGAGCGGCTGTTTTTGAAGGAGGTAACGAGGTAAATGAATAAGGATATCTCCCAACGCTTATCCCAAGGTGCAGGCCCCGGACAGGCGCTCAGGCAAAGAAGGAGATGATGAGGGCTACCAGGAAGCCCACGCCGCCGACCAGCGTTTCCATGATGGTCCAGGTCTTGAGGGTGGTCTTTTCGTCCATACCCACAAGGCTCTTCACCAGCCAGAAGCCGGAGTCGTTGAAGTGAGAGCAGACGGTGGAACCGCCTGCAATGGCAGCGGTGACACAGGCCAGGTACAGCGGGCTCAGCGTGCTGAGGCCGGGCATGGCGGAGATGATGCCGGCTGCCATGGTCATAGCCACGGTAGCGGAACCCACCGAGATACGCACCAGAGCAGCCACGATGAAGGCCACCAGAACCAGCGGCAGGCTGGCGTTTGCCACGGCGTTGCCGATGACATCGCCCAGACCGGAGTTCTGCAGCATATAGCGCAGCACGCCGCCGCAGGCAGTGACCAGCAGGATCATGCCGGTGGGCTCAAGGGACTTGGTCATGATCTTTTCCAGCTGGGCATTGTTATAGCCGTGACGGGTGCCCAGCAGATACATAGCAGCGATGGTAGCCAGCAGCAGCGCCATGAAGGGCTCGCCGAGGAAGGCCAGAACGGGCTGGATGCCTGCCAGTGCGGGCACTACCTTTGCCACGGAGTTTGCGATGATGAGCAGCAGCGGGATCATGATGATGCCCACAATGGTGCCGAACTTGGGCAGCTTGCTCTCGTCAATGTCTGCCTGCTGTGCAACGTGCTCGGGGACTTCAACCATGTACTTTTTGCCGCAGATGCTGCCCCAGATGGGACCGGCGGCAATCATGGCAAAGATGCCGCAGAAGATGCCGACGAGGATGACCCAGCCAAGGTCAACGCCCAGCATGGTAGCCACCAGCACGGGGCCCGGCGTGGGCGGGATGAAGGCGTGGCCGACCGCCAGACCGGCCAGCAGGGGGATGACGTAGTACAGTACGGAGCGCTTGGTGCGCTTTGCCAGAGAGAAGGCCAGCGGGATCAGGATGATCAGACCGGCATCAAAGAACACCGGCATGGCCACCACCAGACCCGTGATGCCCAGTGCCCACGCGGCCTTTTCGTCACCGAACTTCCGCACCATGGTCACAGCCAAGGTCTGTGCGCCGCCGGATTCTTCCAGAATGGCGCCGAACATGGAGCCCAGACCCACAAGAAGGGCGATGCCCTTTAAGGTATTGCCGATGCCCTCGTTCACCGAGCCGATGATGTCGGACAGGGGCATACCGGCCATCAGGCCGATGCCCACAGCACCGATCAGGATGGAGATCATGGCGTGTACCTTGAACTTGATAATGAGAATGAGCAATAGGATCAGGCCTGCCACGGCAGCAAAAACCAGCCGTGCCGCATCGGGCGTTGCAACTGCTGTCATAGAAATTTCCTCCGTTTCGTGATTTTTGGTTGCACTTATCCAAGCCGTCCGGAAAAACGCACCGGGCGGTTTACTTTTTGTTATTTATGCGGAGTGGTTTACTCCATGTATGCGCCCTTCATGGGGCTGACAGCGTGCTGAGAGTAGAGCTTCAGCAGACCCTTGGTGTACTTGGGAGCCTTGGGCTTCCAGTTGGCGCGGCGCTCGGCAAGGATGGCGTCCATCTCCTCGGGGGTCTTGGGCTCGCCCTTCACGCCTACGATGGCCAGCTTGCGGTTATGCACATCGATCTGGATCAGGTCGTCCTGCTCCACCAGTGCGATGGGGCCGCCCACCGCAGCCTCCGGGCTGACATGGCCGATGACCGGGCCGCGGCTTGCGCCGGAGAAGCGGCCGTCGGTGATGAGCGCTACGCTGGAAGCCAGCTTCGGGTCAGCGCAGATGGCCTCGCCGGTGTAGAACATCTCGGGCATACCGCTGCCGCGCGGGCCCTCGTAGCGGATGAAGATGGCGTCACCGGGCTTCACCTCACCGTGCAGCACAGCGGAGATGCACGCCTCCTCACTGTCGTAGGGCTTGGCGCGCAGGGTGGCTTCAAACATATTCTTGGGGCAGGCGGTGTGCTTGATGACGCAGCCCTCCGGGGCCAAGTTGCCCTTCAGGATGGCGATGCTGCCGTCGGTGCCCTTGGCGTTGTCAAAGCTGTGGATGATGTCCTCGCGGGTGACCTTGATGCCCAGACCCTTGGTCTTTTCCTGCAGGATCTCGTCGCAGTGCTCGTAGAAGCCGTTCTTCTTCAGGTCTTCCAGGTTTTCGCCCAGCGTCTTGCCGGTGACGGTCATCACGTCCAGATGCAGCATGGACTTGATCTCTTCCATCACGCGGGGCACGCCGCCTGCATAGTAGAAGTACTGTGCGGGCCAGTCGCCGGAGGGACGGATGTTCAGCAGGTAGTGTGCGCCGCGGTGCATCCGGTCAAAGGTGTCGGCGTCGATCTCAAAGCCGAACTCGTGGGCGATGGCGGGCAGGTGCATGGTGGCATTGGTGGAGCCGGAGATGGCGGCGTGCACCATGATGGCGTTCTCAAAGCTCTTCTTGGTCACGATATCCTTGGCGGTGATGCCCTTCTTGACCAGCTCCATCAGCTGCTTGCCGGCATCGTAGGCGGCCTGCTTCAGCTCCGGAGCGGTGGCGGGCATCAGGGCGGTGCCCGGCAGCATCAGACCCAGTGCCTCGGCCATGATCTGCATGGTGGAAGCGGTGCCCATAAAGGAGCAGGCACCGCAGCTGGGGCAGGCGTTGTGCTTGTAGTAATCCAGCTGGCTGTTGGGGATGACGCCGGTCTTTTCCCATGCGTCGAACTTGCCGATCTGCTCCAGCGTCAGCAACTCGTTGATGGCGCAGGCGGGGTCGTTGACCACATACTCCTTGGGCAGGGTGTGGGCTTCCATGACGCCGCCGGTGACCACGATGGCGCTCATGTCCTTCAAACGGCCGATGCTCATCAGCATGGCGGGCACGGACTTGTCGCAGCTGGCGATGAACACGCCGCCGTCATAGACGCTGGCGTTTGCCTGTGCCTCCACCAGATTGACGATGGCGTCACGGTGGGGCAGCGAGTAGTTGATGCCGTCATGACCCTGTGCGATGCCGTCGCACATATCGGTGGCAAAGTAGCGGGCCGCCTTGCCGCCGTTATCGTTGACCGCCTGCACGGCCTCCTTGACGAACTGATCCAGATGGGCGCTGCCGGGATGGCTGTCGCCGAAGGTGCTCTCCACCATGATCTGGGGCTTGGAAAGATCCTCGACCTTCCAGCCCATACCCATCTTCAGCGGGTCGTTCTCGGGTGCTAAAGTGCGGACTTCCTGTGAACGCAACTCCATATTCATTACCTCCAAATACTGCTTGCTTTCGTCCTTTTTTCTGCGGAACCTTTTGTGATTTTATTGTAAAACCGCAGACGTCTTTTTGCAAGTTGTCACGGGTATGTCCTACTTTTTGTGCAAAAACTCTGGGATACATCATGCACACTGCCCAAATCCGGGCGAATTTTGCCCAAAATCAGCCGTCAAAGCAGCTTTTGAGAAAAAAGAGAAGAAAAAGTCATCTGATGAATTTGCAAAAAACCTCTCAGTCAAAGCCTTTCCGGCAGCGCCGCGCTTTCGCAGAAAGCGGCGCTGCAGCTGCCGCTTCCCTTCACGACCCCACCTGTGAAAATGCAATGCCGGAGCGTCCGCAGACGCTCCGGCATTGCTCTATAAAAAATATTTTTCCGCTGACTATGCGCAGAGCAAAGCGGAGCGCATTTTCAATCAGTTTTGTGTATCAATTGACATACGCCGCCATGCCGATGGTGCCGTCATCCGGGTCCTCGCCATCGTAGACCTTTTTGATGTAGCTGCGGTTGAAGTTCAGGTGCATCACCATGGCAGATTTTGCGCCGAGGGGGTCGTGGTTGGCAATGGCTTCGGTGATCATGCGGTGGGTCATGATGGTCTCGTCGATGAGTTTTTTGTGGGTGACGTTCACGAACATCATCACCGCTGTATCGATGACCGGGATCAGCTGCCCCACCACCAGATTTTTGCTGCTCTCGGCGATGCAGGTGTGGAAGGCGATGTCGTCCTCGATGTAGCGGTCGCCCTCGTGGATCTTGGTCTCCACCCGCTCGCAGAGCCGCCGCAGTCGCTCAATATCCTCCGGGGTGGCGTTCTGCGCCGCCATCTCCGCAATGCCCGGCTCCAGCAGCAGACGGACGTTTACCAGATCAAAAGCCAGCGCATTCTTGTCCTGCACGCTGCGCAGGTTCAGCGGGTCGGAAAGCCCCTTGACCGTGGTCACCACATAGGTGCCGGAGCCCTGCCGCACCTCCACGATGCCCTTGCTGGACAGCAGCTTGACCGCCTCGCGGATGGTGCTGCGCCCCACCCGGAACTTTTCGCCCAGTGCGAACTCGTTGGGCAGCTTTGCCCCCGGCTCCAGCGCTTCGTCCAGAATATAATGGTAGATCTGGTCCTCCACCTGCTCGGCCAGCAGCTTGTTTTTCAGGTGTGAAAATTCACTCATGGAAGCTTCCTCCGCGCCCTGCGCATCTGATGGTTTGGTTACCCGCACACGCTGCCGTCCGGGGCAAAGAACTGAACGTGCTTTTGCCACTGGGTGGGGCTGATGGTGCGGCGGTAGCAGTCGGCCAGTGCCTCTACCACAGCCTCCGGGGCAAGGGAGGCGCAGCCCGGGCAGTCCAGCACCAGAATGCGGAACCATGCGTCAAAAAGATGCTCGGTGTAGTGGGTGTCCCATGCGCCGCAGCGGGCGTAAAAGCCCAGCCGCCGCACCGCCATGGCGGCGTCTCCGGCCTTTTCCGGCATTTCGGCTTCAATAAGGATCGCTTCGGCATCGCCCTCTTGGGCGGGCAGCTGTGCCAGCAGCTGCGCCCCGATGCCGTGGGCGCGGTAGGCGGGCACTACGGCGAAATAGTCCAGCTGGCTCACCCGGCAGCCCTCTGGCCGCACCATCAAAAGATAAGCCGCCAGCGTGTCGCCGTCAAACACGCCCCATGTGTGGGCGGTGCCCTCCGCTTCGCTGGTCAGGATCATGCTCAGGGGCTTCAGCTCCCCGGCGGGAAAGTCCCGGCGCATCTCGTTCAGATACACCTCGGTCAGCTCGGGGCCGGTGAGCAGCCGCCATGTGAAGGTTTTGGTACACATACGATAAAGATCCCTTTCCGATGCTCCTTTGCGCAGCATCACGTTTTTTGCCTTGTCCAGTATAGCATACCGGATGTTTTGCCGAAAGTCAATCTGTGCAAACATTGTACCAGCGCCGCCGGTTTTGCCAAGGGGCTTGCATCCGGGCGCAGAATCGGGTACTATACAGGTGACAGAATTTTTCCCTCCGGCGCTGCCGGAAGGGCAAGCATACAAAAAGGAGACTTGTACTATGGAATGGACCGATATCCGCCTGACCGTGGCCAAGGCTGATGCCGAAAACGCCGAAGCCGTTGCCACCCTGATCGCCGAGGGCGGCATCTACATCGAGGATTACAGCGACATCGAGCAGCAGGTGGCCGAGATCGCCCATGTGGACCTGATCGAGCAGGAGCTGCTGGACAAGCCCCGGGATACCGTGATCATCCATCTGTATCTGGAGCCGGGTGCTTCTCAGGTGGAGACGCTGGCGCTCATCGCCGCCCGCATGGAGGCCGCCGGCATCCCCTACACCGTGGAGACCGAGGGCGTGGAGCAGGAGGACTGGCAGAACGGCTGGCGCAAATACTACCACCCCATGGAGATCGGCAGCCGTCTGGCTGTGGTGCCCTCGTGGCAGCAGTACGACACCGACCGGGTAAAGCTGATCCTTGACCCCGGCCTTGCCTTCGGCACCGGCGGCCACGAGACCACCAGCCTCTGCCTGGAAGCGCTGGACGAGCGGGTCAGGGGCGGTGAGCGGGTGCTGGACATCGGCACCGGCAGCGGCATCCTTGCCATTGCCGCCCTCAAGCTGGGCGCAGGCAGTGCCGAGGGTGTGGACATCGACCCCGTGGCCGTGCGCACCGCAGGCGAGAATGCTGCCCTGAACGGCGTGGCTGACAAGCTGACCGTTCTGGTGGGCGACCTGTCCGACAAGGCCAGCGGCAGGTACGATATCATCACCGCCAACATCGTGGCAAACGCCATCATCAGCCTTGCCCCCGCCGTGCCCGGCCTGATGGCCGAAAATGCCACCTTTATTGCCAGCGGCATCATCGACAGCCGCAAGGACGAAGTGATCGCCGGGCTGGAAAAAGCCGGTCTGTCCGTCGTGGAAGTCAAGGAAAAGCGCGGCTGGGAGTGCATCATCTGCAAAAAGGCCTGAGATTCAAATATTGTAAGAAGGAGCGCACAGTATGCCGCACCGCTACTTTACCACCGAGATCTCTGACGGCACCGCCACCCTGCGGGGCGCGGACGCCCATCACCTTGCCCGGGTGATGCGGGCAAAGCCGGGGGATACCGTCATCCTCTGCGACGGCAACGCCGTAGAGTACACCGCCACCATCACCGGCTTTGGGGAGGACAGGGTAGATTTTGCCGTAGAGCCGGGCTATCCCAGCGCCGCAGAGCCCACCGTGGAGGTGACGTTGCTGGCGGGCTATCCCAAGCAGGACAAGCTGGAACAGATCATCAAGCACGGGGTGGAGCTGGGCGCTGCCCACATCGTACCCTTCTTCAGCCGCTACTGCGTGGCTGCACCCAAAAAGGAGGAGCAGAAGAATGAGCGCTACAACCGCATTGCGCTGGAAGCCGCCAAGCAGTGCGGCCGGGGCGTTCTGCCGGACGTAGCCCTGCCGCTGCCGAACTTTGGGGCGGTGTGCCGCAGCTTTGACCAGTACGACCTTGTGCTGTTCTGCTACGAGTGCGGCGGCGCACCCCTGCGCCAGCTGTTGGCAGAGGCAAAGCCCGCCGACGGGCAGAAGCTGCGCCTTGCCATCGTGACCGGCGCCGAGGGCGGCTTTGCCGCCGAGGAGGCCGAAATGGCCGCCAAGGCCGGGGCAAAAACGGTAGGCCTTGGCCCCCGCATCCTCCGCTGCGAGACCGCCCCGCTGGCGGTGCTCTCCGCCGTCATGACCCTGACGGGGAATCTGGAGTAAGACGCTTGACGATTTAAATGGTCTCCGCTTTGCTCTGACCATCTTCAGCGGAATAATTATTTAAAATTGGCACCCCGGGAAAATCTGCGGATTTTCCCGGGGTGCTTTTTCACGGAAGGGGGTCGTAAAGAAAAACGACAGCTATAACAAAAAAAGAGTGAAAGAGGCTGCTGCACAGGATTTCGTGCAACAGCCTCTTATTATTTTGCGTTATATTACGTTTTGTAAAAGCATTTTCAGCCGTTTTCCACTGCATCCGGGTGGGCATCGGTGTCCAGCAGGGCTCGCTTTACCTTGAGCAGGTTCTGGGGGCTTACCGAGAAACTGCGCAGACCGAGGTGCAGGTACTGCGCCGTGTTGGCGGGGTTGCCAACGGCAAGGCCGCAGATGGTCACCGGGACGTGGTGTGCACTGGCGGCATCCATCACCATGGTGATCAGCTTTTTCATGGCCGGGCTGGCGGGGCGGTAGTAGTGCTCCGCGCTGGCAAGCTCGCGGTCGGCGGCGTGGGTGTACTGGGTCAGGTCGTTGGTGCCGATGACCAGAAAATCGCAGCCGTGGGCTACAAAGTCCTCCACGGTCAGGCAGGCGGCGGGGATGCTCAGCATCACGCCGAACTGAGTATTCTCGTTAAAGGGCACGCCCCGCTCCCGCAGGCTCTGGCGGCAGTGCTCCACAATGCTCATGGCGGCGTCCCAGTCCTCTACATCGGTCACCATGGGGAACATCACCCGCAGCGGCCCCCGGGCAGCGGCGCGCAGCAAGGCGCAGATCTGGGTCTGGAACTGCTGGGGCTGGCGCAGGCTGTTGCGGATGCCGCGCAGGCCAAGCTTGGAGGACTGCGGCCCCTGATTGGCATCGGCCACGGTGCGGTCGGAGCCAAAGTCGAAGGTGCGCACGGTCACCGGGCAGCCGTTTGCGGCGGCCAGACAAGAGCAGTAGAAGAAATACTGCTCCTGTTCGTCCAGAATGCGCCCGGGCAGCATCATATAGCCGCTGCGCAGCAGCCCCACGCCCTTTGCACCGGACTGCATGGCGGTGTCGATATCCTCCGGGCCGAAGCAGTTGGCCAGCAGCTCAAAGGGTTCGCCGTCCCGCGTTTCATCCGGCAGGCTGTGCAGCTGCTTCATCTCCGCGTCCTCGCGCTGGAGCTGGCAGATGCTGGCCTCCGCCTGCTGGCGGGCGGCGGCGTCCGGGTCAAGGATGCAGTTGCCGTTGGTTGCGTCCAGAATGACGGTGCGGCCGTCGCAGTCGTCCAGAAAATCCTTGCCCACCTGCACGATGCCCGGGATGTTCATTGCCCGGGCAATGATGGCGGCATGGCTCTGGCCGCTGCCCTCGGCGGTGATGACACCCAAGATCATGCCGGAGGGCACACTGAACAGGTCGGTGGGCATCAGCCGGTCGGCGGCAAGGATCACCGGATGATCCAGCGCCAGCCACACCCGGGGGCGGTTGGTCAGGATGTTGATCACCCGGCGGGTGGCGTCCAGAATATCCACGCTGCGCAGCTGCATATAGGGGTTATCCTTCATGTTGGCAAGCTGGTCGGCGTAGCGCTGTCCCACCTGATGCATCGCCGCCGAGGCGCTGATGCCCGCATTGATGCAAAAGCGCACCTCGTTCATCATGCCCTCGTCGTCCAGCATCATGCTCTGGAACAAAAAGATGGCCTGCTCGGTGGGGGCGGCGCGCTCCGCCATGGAGTCCAGTTCATTCTGCGCCGTGTGCACGGCATTTGCCAGCAGCCGCAGTTCCCGCTCCGGGTTGAAAGGGCCGTGGCTGAAGGTCTCCACATGGTGCTCCAGCCGGCTCACCTGACCCAGCACCAGTCCGGGGGATGCGGATACGCCTTTATAAACCTTCATCTTTTGTCACCTCCGGCAAAGCCGATGTGGTCAAAGTGCGCCACACCAGCGCCTGTAAGAATGTATTGGGCAGCAAAGCGGCCAGCGCTGCCTGTCCGGCGGTGCTGCTGCCCGTGAACAGCGGGGCAAAGCTTTCCATACGGTCCTTATCGCACGCTGCAAGAAACGCCTCGGCCAGCGTCCGGGTGGTGTAGAAGTGGGTGGGATCTACCCCGGCGTCCTCGGCGGCGGCTTCCAGCGGGGCAAGCTGGGCGTCCTTCATCCGTGCCAGCAGCAAAGCGGCATCGGCGGTAAGGGTGACAGGGTACTTCTCCCGCACCTCCTTCTGCACTGCGTCAAAGGCTGCGCGGAAGGCTTCGGCATCGGCGCTGCTGTCCGCACCGCTGTCCACCGCGTAGGCACAGCCCCGGATGCGCCCAAAGGCGCGCAGGGTGTCGTAGTAGCCCAACTCCATGTTGCGCTTGGCGGTGTCGGGGTCGAAGTGCAGGATATCGCCCAGTTCCCAGTAGCTGCGGATCATGGTGGTGGGCAGGCCGGTCAGGTTGGGGCGGGTGATGCCCACGCCCTCAAGGTCCACACAGACCAGTTCCTCTGCGCCCATGGTCTTGGCAAGGCCGGTGGGCATATTATCGCTGTACCCGCCGTCCAAAAACTTTACCCCGTCGATCTGCCGCGCCCGCAATGCGGGGAAGCAGGCCGCCGAGGCCATCAGGTAGTCCCGTACCTGCCCGGCGGGGATA
>OHUK01000950.1_pt1 | contig 11217 bp, 7 predicted proteins | sample 1579201 | NCBI WGS metagenome assembly OHUK01 (sample SAMEA3879528, study PRJEB24766) | human gut metagenome | biome: human-associated habitat; feature: feces | place: USA | collected 1985/1987 | reverse complement strand
AAAATCTTGTGTAATTCAGGATTTGGCTCGTAACCATAGTTCTTGCATGATTCCTCTGCCATCTTGATACCACCATAAGGCATAAATGCTCTCTTTAATGGCTTATCTGTCTGAAGACCTACAATCTGTTCAAGGTCTTTCATAGACTCATCTATATATCCAGGACCGTAAGCTGTAAGACCTGCAACTACTTCTGTTTCCATGTCAAGTACGCCGCCCTTAGCTCTTTCTTCCTTCTGTAACTCCTGTAATCTGCCCCAAAGCTTATTTGTTGCCTCTGTTGGGCCTTCCAGGAAACTTTCATCTCCGTCATATGGCTTGTAGTTATTCTGGATGAAATCTCTTACATTGATTTCTTCCTTCCAAAGTCTACCTTTGAAACCGTTCCACTGATCCATCTGTACCATTGTTCCTTGTTCCTCCTTGTTTTAATTTTGTACACTGTATACAATCCGCATTATAAAAAATGCTGTCAGCTATTATAATCAACAAAATATCTTATTTTAAATGCAATGCATTGATTTTAACTAAGATATTCTTCTGTGACAAAAATGCGTTTGTAACAACTTTGATAAATAAGTAACAATTACTGACAAGAGCATACTAACATTTTAACAATGTAAAATCAAGAGTAATTTTCATATTATTGAATTTAGTACAATCCTTGAATTTATGCGGTTATTTTGTACTTTTATCTGTACAAAATGCACATATTATTTACATAATTAACTGAAGCTGTCAAAAATGCACCTCCACTTAATTATCTTCAGTCTGACATATATCATCCTCTTTTACAGTCTCCGTTTTTACATTTTCTTCGGCAATAATTTCCTGTTCACGAAGTGCTTCATCAAGACCTTTCAGTGCTGAAAATGGCATAAACTGCTTGGCACGTTCTTCGACCGACATCTTTTTTCTTGTATTATTTACTGTACTTTTTCTAATTTCCACTTCTGTGTCCCCCAATCTGATGATTTCTTTCTATTGCAGTTGCACCCTTTTCAAGATTCATGCCTTTCAATACCGCATCTCTGCCATACTTCTTCTTCAAATCAAGCACTACATGCTGTAATTTATTTTCCCTGTCACCATCTGTATCGTCATCAAACAGCCCAACCTGTCTGTAAGCTTCATCTGTCAGCCTGTTAAATATAAGATTGATTTTACGCACAGGAATATTTTTATCCTTAACCTCATCATAAAGCTTTGAAATAAACGGAAGCATCTTTTTAGATGAACTTGTCGCTGACGGAAGCATAATTGAACCACGCACGGACTGCGGCACTCCTGCGGCTGCACTATATTCTTTTGAGTAATTTATATAGATTGTCACCGAATCCGTAACCATTCCCTGCTCAACAAGCTGAAGACACATTCCGTCAGCCATTTCCTTGACGATAAGCCTTCCCTCCTCATGTTCATAATCCCTTGCAAGAACCTGACCGCTCGTTATGCTGCTGCTTCTCGGCTTATATTTCTTAATATCCGCAATAGTAACCGGTTCTATCCCCCATGCGTGGTCAATGAGAAGTTCAGCATCAATGCCAATCATATCATACAGGATCTGCTCATCTGCCTCTGCAATCTGTGCCATATCATATATCCCTGCCTGTGCAAGTCTTCCGGCAAGTCCATGCCCCACTCTCCAGAAATCTGTGAGTGGTCTGTGATGCCACAGCGTCCTCTTATAACTTTCCTCATCAAGTTCACCGATAAAATCTTTCGCATGTTTCGCAGTTATATCAAGTGCAATCTTTGCAAGATAAAGATTAGTACCTATGCCGCACGTTGCCCTAATTCCCACTGTATCAAATATATCCTGCATAATACGTATGCCCAGTTCTTTCGCAGTCATTCCATATAAAGAAAGATACTCTGTTACATCCATAAAAACTTCATCTATAGAATATACATGTATATCCTCTTTTGAAATGTACTTCAGATAAATGCCATATATCTTTGCCGAATAATCAATATAAAGCTGCATTCTCGGCTGTGCCATAATATAATCAATACCTTTGGGAATCTCAAACACACGGCATCTGTTCTTCACGCCAAGAGCTTTCATCGCAGGCGACACAGCAAGACATATTGTTTTCTCACTTCTGTCCGGGTCAGCAACAACAAGATTAGTTGTCATTGTATCAAGACCACGCTCAACACACTCAACCGATGCATAAAATGATTTTAAATCTATACATACATATATCCTGCTGCCCATACCATTGTTTCCTTTCATATTATTCCCATATACCATAATTTTTTTTCATAAAAATATTATACAACAAAAAATCGAATGTATGTACTGTTTTTTTATTTTTTATATGCAAAAACAACGTCATATTTTTGTTGATAAAATAATAAAAACATGATAAAATTTTAGTTGTTTAAAGCGTTGAACTTTAAAGGGGTAAATTCAAAAGAAACACAGGAGGATTTTTATGAAACTATTAATTTTGATTATCTATTTTGCGGTCATGATTGGAATCGGTCTTTACTGCCGCAAACATGCAACTGATGTCAACGGATTCGTACTTGGCGGCCGTTCGGTTGGTCCGTGGCTTACAGCTTTTGCCTACGGAACTTCTTATTTTTCTGCTGTCGTATTCGTAGGATATGCTGGCCAGTTCGGATGGAAATATGGCATTTCTGCAACATGGGCAGGCATCGGCAATGCAATTATAGGTTCACTTCTGGCATGGGTTGTTCTCGGACGACGAACAAGAATTATGAGCCAGCATCTGAATTCTGCAACAATGCCGCAGTTTTTCGGAGAACGATTCGGAAGCAGTGCGTTAAAAATAGGTGCATCCGTAATTATATTCATTTTTCTCATTCCTTATACAGCATCTCTTTATAATGGTCTTTCAAGACTCTTCGGAATGGCATTTAACATTGATTATTCAGTCTGTATTATACTCATGGCAGTTCTTACAGCTATCTACGTAATTGCAGGCGGATATATGGCAACAGCTATTAACGATTTCATTCAGGGAATAATAATGCTTTTTGGCATTGCAACCGTAATAGCTGCCGTTCTTAACAGTAAAGGCGGATTTATGGCGGCACTTGATGGTCTTGCAAAAGTGAGTGACCCTGCTGTAACAGATACACCGGGAATATTTGCTTCATTTTTCGGACCTGACCCTCTCAATCTTTTATTTGTCGTAATACTTACATCACTCGGTACATGGGGACTTCCACAGATGGTTCAGAAGTTTTACGCAATAAAAGATGAAAAATCCATCAAAAAAGGTACAATTATTTCAACTATATTTGCACTTGTTGTTGCCGGAGGCAGTTATTTTCTCGGTGGATTTGGACGTCTTTTCTCAGATGAAATTGATGTTGCTGCCAACGGATATGACTCAATTATTCCGACAATGCTTTCAGAATTAAGTCCTATGCTTATCGCACTTGTTGTTATTCTCGTTTTGTCAGCGTCAATGTCTACGCTTTCATCACTTGTAATTGCATCAAGTTCAACACTTACTATCGACTTCTTAAAAGATAATTTTATTAAAGATATGAGCGATAAAAAACAGGTTTTATCAATAAGAATTCTTGTCGTTGTATTTATTGCAATTTCATCAATTCTTGCACTTATACAATATAAGAGCTCAATTACATTTATTGCACAGCTTATGGGTGTTTCATGGGGTGCACTCGCCGGTTCATTCCTTGCACCTTTTATGTACTCATTATATTCAAAGCGTGTCACAAAGGCTTCATGCTGGATATGTTTCATATTCAGTTCAGTTCTTATGATTGCAAATATTTTCTTCAGGAGCTCATTTCCGACAATTATGCAGTCACCTATCAACTGCGGTGCTATTGCAATGCTTGCCGGACTTGTAATTGTTCCTATAGTCAGCCTGTTCACACCAAAGCCTGACAAAGAGCTTGTGGAATCAGCTTTTAAATGCTATGACAAAAAGACAACCGTTGAGCAAAAAACTGCTCTCGGCGACTAAAGGTAAATATTGTTTTGAATGTAACCATCGTTTTGGCTCGCTGTCCTATAACCCTAAATATAAATCACTAAACAAAATGCTCCGTTCGGGATTCACAGCTTAACTGTTATCCTAAACGGAGCATTTTTATTTAATTTAATTATGCGTTTCTTCCCGCTTCAAATGCCTTTCTGTTCAAATCAAGGAATTTCGGAGGTACTATTTTTTCAATAGCATCCTGCCACTGTTCATCGCTTATCTCAGGAAAATATGTTGATAATCTTCCCATGAGTGCTATATTTACAGCTTTTGCGGAACCGGCCTCCTGTGCGATTAAAAGAAAATCTTTTGCATCAACCTTTGCACCTGCTGCCTGCATTTTCTCGATAAGATTTTCAGGATATGCAGCCGCACCCGTTATTACAGGCATTGGCTCTACTTCCTGAGTATTTGTTATAATTGTTCCGTCTTTTTTGAGAAATTCAAGCCATCTTGCAGCTTCAAGTTTTTCAAATGAAATGATAACATCTGCCTCACCCTTATCAATTACAGGTGAGTATACTTTTTTACCATATCTTACGTATGTTACAACGCTTCCGCCTCGCTGGCTCATTCCGTGAACTTCCGATACCTTTACGTCATATCCCCGCTGTAAGAGAACATAACCTAACATTTTACTTGCCAGCAGTGTTCCCTGTCCGCCGACACCTACTATCATAATATTCTTTGTATCCATATCAACCCTCCTTATTCTGCTTTCAATGCATCAAATTTACACATCTGTGTACATACCTTACAGCCAATGCAGAGTGTAGGGTCAATCTTTGCTTTTTTATCTCTTACAGAAATTGCAGGACATCCAATACGCATGCATGATTTACATCCGACGCATTTATCAGAATCAACTTTGAGAGGCGGTTTGTGAACAGTTCCTTTTATCATTACGCACGGACGGCGGCTTATGATAATTGATGGTTCATCTGCCTCAAGTTCCTCTTTCAATACAGTATCTACCTCTTCAAGGTTATATGGGTCTACAACACGAACCCTGTTAAATCCGATAGCACGGCAAAGTGCTTCAAGATTAACCTTTCCTGCCGGCTCACCACGGAGATTTTTACCAGTCGTAGGATTCTGCTGGTGTCCGGTCATGCCGGTAATTGAATTATCAAGAATAATAACTGTTGAATTACTCATGTTGTATGCAATATCTGTAATTCCTGTAATTCCTGAATGTATAAATGTTGAATCTCCAATAACGCCGACGCTTCTCTTTTCACCTTCTTTGCCCATTGCCTTATTAAATCCATGAAGTCCTGAACATGATGCACCCATACAGACATTTAAATCCATAGCATTAAGAGGTGCAACAGCACCGAGTGTATAACATCCGATATCACCGTAAACCATGCAGTTATTTTTCTTTAATGTATAGAAAACTCCTCTGTGTGGACATCCTGCACACATAACAGGAGGTCTTGGCGGAATTTTGTCATCTATATGTAAGCTTTCCGGAACTTCCATTCCCATACACTTTCTGACAAGATTCTGTGAGAATTCTCCACATATAGGAAATGTATCTTTTCCCTTTACTTTTATGCCAAGCTGTTTACAATGTTCCTCAATAAACGGGTCAAGCTCCTCAAGAACGATAACCTCATCTACAGAAGCTGCGAAATCAAGTATAAGCTTTTCAGGAAGCGGATAAATCATTCCAAGCTTTAAAATGCTTGCATTTTCACCAAAACACTCCCTCGCATACTGATATGATGTTGATGATGTGATAATTCCAAGCTTTTTATCACCATATTCAACTCTGTTAAAATCACAGTTTTCGGCAAGAGCAATAAGGTCTTTTGTACGCTGTTCAACTCTTACATGTGCATTTCTTGAATTTAATGTCATCATGACCTTTGCCGGGTCCTTTACATAAGGTACCTGCTCAGGCACAACACGCACTCCTGTCTCGACGACACTCTGTGAATGTGAAACTCTTGTACACATCTTGATAAATACAGGGGTGTTGTATTTTTCTGATAATTCAAATGCCTTCTTTGTAAATTCAAGTGCTTCCTGTGAATCTGAAGGCTCAAGCATAGGCACTTTTGCTGCCTTTGCATAATGTCTGGAATCCTGTTCATTCTGTGAAGAATGCATCCCCGGGTCATCTGCAACGCATATTACAAGACCTGCGTTGACACCCTGATATGATATTGTAAAAAGCGGATCAGCAGCTACATTAAGACCTACATGTTTCATTGCACATGCACTTCTTCGTCCGCCTACAGTCGCTCCGTGTGCAGCTTCAAGAGCTACCTTTTCATTCGGAGCCCATTCGCAGTACACTTCATCATATTTTGCTGTTTCTTCTGTAATCTCTGTACTGGGTGTTCCCGGATAACTTGAAACAACCATACAGCCAGCCTCGTAAAGCCCCCTTGCAACGGCTTTATTACCAAGCATTAACTCTTTCATAAATCCTCCTTGTTTTTGCGGAGCAAACAAGAAAAACAAAGTTTTTCTTGTTATCGCGGTATTCGCCAAGGTTTTAAGCAAGCTTAAACTTTGGCTCATTACTCGCGTAAATCCGACTCCCATAATAGGCATAGGATTTTAGCCTCCTTGTTTTTATTCCTACTGTTTCAGTATGATTGCTATGTTTTGAATTATATTCCCTCTATTCCTAGTTGTCAAGTAGGTTTTTGATATTTTTTTATTCTCTTATTTAAAATGAGCCACTTGTATTTCTATACTTACCGTAATACCACATTTTATACACACTATATCTGTCATTTGAACAGTCAAGCAAGGCATTAAGTTTATCTTCTCCACGCAGACCGCCATTCATTGCCGAAACACGGAATGTAACTTTAATATATGGTCTGCCATCACACATTACCAACTCTTTGTCGCATGATTCTATGTCCAGCTTTAACATTTCAGATTTTTTGATATTCTTGACATTATAAAATTTGTTATTATACCACTTTTCTATTATTGATGTCATATCAGCCTTCACATCATCCGTAATTAATTCTTTTGCATCCGAATTGCCATTATATATGCTTATAACTTTTGATAATGTTTCATCAACAGCTCCCGACATATCAATATTGCTATCATACAATGGCTCTTCTTCCCATATATACTTTGATTCCGATTTTGACGGCACATTATCATTATCGGTCCGTGACTGCATCTGTGACTCATTCTGTGAATTATTGCCGGCTGGTTTATTATCATTACCACTTGTGCACCCTGTCACCATAAACATTGCAAGACATATAATAAATATTAATTTTTTCATGATACCCTCCATTTCCTCAGAGCAATAATATAAATAACCAGCCCTGATATAATCATCATAACAGGCATAACAAACATTCCTATGCCTCCTGCAAACCTTATATAATACCTGTTAAAATCAACCGGTATTACAACAGAAAGATAATACATAAATGGAACTTTCAATATATACAGAACGTGTGGCAATAAAATTACCACGGAAAGTGCAACTGACCTCTTATAATCCATAAAAAATGAAATTCCCAATACCATAAATCCTATGACAATAAACATTATCAGCCTTATAATCTGACACAATGCCATATACCCACGGATTGAAACTTTTAGTGGAAATGCTGCAAACGTAATAAGGCTTTGAACCGGTGCATTTATATTGTTAAATGTATATAAAGATACTTCATTAGTGTAATTAAAAGCTAATGATATCCCCCATATTACAACTGCTGTCAATGCCACTTTCACAGTCTTATTAATCCATGTAATATTCCTCTTTTTTGATGTTCTCGAAAGTACATACATTCCACATTTTCTTTCATATGAAAAATCCCCGGCAGTCATCAGTATAATTGCAATTATACAAATAAGATTAATGCTCTCCTGATTATTATAATTACGCTCTCCCAGAATATCATTATAAGTATCCGGCTTTACAATAACTGCATTGATAGATTTTTCATTGCTGATTTTTCTTACATGTTCAACAGTTGAAACCATGACAGCATATGCACTTTCCATATCTGAAACAGACTTTTTCTGGTTATATGTAAGATTTTCAATCTTTTTTAATTCATCTATATTATTTTTTAAAGCAGATATATATGTATCACATTCTTCATCAGGTATCCGCCCCGAAAATTCATCATAAAAGTTTACAAGATATAAATTGTTGTTACTATAATTAACGCCTCTGTATATCTTACAATTTGCAAACAGATATATTGCCAGAATAAGAATTATAAATCCTTTCTGAATTATAAATGACTTATAAAATTCCATAAAAACCGAATTGGTTCTGCCAAAAATCTGCTGCCATAATTCTCTTAATCTCTGATATACTTTATCTAAAAATCCCTGTTTCCGGTCCGGATACATATAATATCCCGTTAAAAGCATGCCACAAAAACCAATACATGCAATAACTGCCGTCAACACAAATGTTGTCCCCGCTATATCGGCAATAAATCCCGTATATCCCCAATTTTCATATATAAAATACGAATATTGCGGTATTATCACATTAATAATATTTACATAATGTAATATACAAAGTGCACTATTCTTTTCAATATTGTTATATAAAAGATATTCACATAAAAATATTGCAAGAATAACAACCATTGCAATCTTATAATTCTTAAACATACTCACAAACAAATACGAAATTAAACCAAAAGATATCATTGCAACAGCGAATATCGCACAATACAGGATAAAAAACTGCCATATGCTTATTTTTAGCGGAAACATTGAAAACATCTGTGAACTTTGTATCGTAACATTCAGATACCTGATGCCTCCGTACATATAAAGAAACATTCCGTATATTAATGTATTAAAAATATATGAACATATAAAACTGAACAGACACAATATTCCACATCTTTTTAATATAAGATTGACTCTTCCGCAGGATGATGCATGTGTAAGATAAATCATGCGGTTATCACGCTCATCCATAAAAATAACAACGAGCATTATAATCATTATGGCAAATATAACAGAGCCTTCCTTAAAATCCATGAATTTCTCAATCGCTGCGGTATTTGCCGGAGTAACATCCATATCCGCCAGTTTTTTTATGTCTTTTGCATATTTTTTTGCATTTAATCTTCCGAAATTATCCTCGTCGGCATACAGGCTGCTATTTAATATCTTTTCATATCCTGCCATATCCGTTACTTTGCTTTTATAATTTTGTGCATATTCTATTTTATCTTTTAAGACTGCCCTTGCCTGACGTATATACTGTGCTTCTTCGTTATCTTCAAGTCTCACCGAAAACACAGACTTATAAGCTTCGTCCTGTGACATTTTATTAAGATTGCTTATATATTCATCAGTCAGGCTGCTATAATAATCATATGCCTTTTTATCATTATCATTGTTTGTTTTAAAAATGCACATGCCTGCAGCTATAACCAATATAACAATAACAATGCCCCAAATTTTACGAAAAACTCTTACAATTTCCATATACCACACCTCACTCCCCATATATAAAACTAAGGTGTAACATTAATAATCTTACAATTTCCTGTTCCTATATCTTTCTTGTCAATAACAGCATAAGAATATGTTGTAACAGTTTTTTGCTGTCCTCTTAACTTTTCAACACATTCTTTATATTTTTTTATATTCTGTTCTGAAAATTCAACCCCTGTTTTAGAATATCCTTCTACAGCAAACAACATATATCTGCTGTCTCCGTTAAAAAAATCAAACTGTAATCCATTCCCCTCTGTTCCCACTTGATTTTCTTTTGCATACTCGTCATTTGTTGTGAATTCTATAACGTCAACAATATTTCCTTTTGTATCCAATATATCAAGTTTATTTTTTAATTCTTTATTTTTTCTATTTTCAGCAATGGAAAAATCAACACGTTCAAGAATATAAATATACTTATCATCAATTCCGAGAAAGTCTGTATACGCTTCCTTTTTCCCTGTGTCCTGTGATAAATCAATAACAAATATCTCTTCATTATCTTTTGAAACTGTATTCATCTTATTAAGTATATATGAATCTTCTGTCAGTGAAATAAAATACATATTTCCCGATTCATCAATATATGCACCATTATTCCAATCATCAGCCTCGCCTCTGAAAATACTTCCATCAGACATGTAATCGTAAACTTTTGACACATTATTGTCATTAATATCTATACTCTCAAGTATATAATCATTTGTAACATCTGTAATGCCGCTTACAAGTTTTACATATACCTTTTCGCCAACAGGATACAATGTAATTGTCTCTCTTATACCATATACAGTCGAATATTCTTTTATAAACTGTGGCTGTGTATTTGTGCCAACCTGTACGTAATACAGATACTGCGTCTTTTCGGAAGTTAAAATATAATACAGCTTTCCGTGGCTGAAACATGCTCTCTGCCTGCTGCTTACAACAGACATTCCATTAACCGAAAGTACCGCTTCTGTCTTTTTGTCACGTCCGGTTTTATCATATGAAACAAGCAGGTCTTTCTCATCTGTTCTTTCAATCATATAAAGACGGTTATTATAATACCATAAACCTCCGGTTACTCTGCTTTTATCAGACACATATGCATCACAATCCTGCGAATTATGTTCACAATTAAGCTTAGTACAAAGAGGCATAACACTCTTATTAACCATATCAAAATAATACAAAAATCTTTCAGAGCCTGTAGATATTGCAGCATCACCTATAAAATAATACCCGCTTGGTGCCGCCGCACTGCTATTACTCATATAATACTGAGGTGCATCATTATCAAACACGTAATCACTGTATTCATAATCAACATTTTCAGACGATCTGCCTTTATTTGAACAGCCAACAAATATCATTACCGCAAATGCCGGTATTAAATAAAAAAGCTTCCTGCATCTTTTCATATATTTCCCTCACCATACATTAATTAAATTAATAATCACTATCTTCTATTATCTTTCTGTACTTCCCAAAAATATTATAAATATTCTTCCTCTTTGACTGACTTACAGGAAGAACAGCTCCGTCCATTAACTCAACATGATTATAGCTTGTATTTTTTATGTATTTACAATTTACCAGATAAGACTGATGTGTCCTCACAAATGGCACTTTACTCAAATCAGCTTCTATATCACTAAGTTTACCATAAAACTCAATTTTTTCATTGTCTGTTTTCACCATGCATATTTTTCTTTTATCGCTGAAAAAATACTTTATTTCATCGGTCATTATATTCTTTATACTTTTATTT
>OHUK01000945.1_pt1 | contig 11318 bp, 7 predicted proteins | sample 1579201 | NCBI WGS metagenome assembly OHUK01 (sample SAMEA3879528, study PRJEB24766) | human gut metagenome | biome: human-associated habitat; feature: feces | place: USA | collected 1985/1987 | reverse complement strand
AAGCGATTGGTACTTGTAACGAGGCTATCCGTAAATTGCAGAACTCAGAGATCCTTACCGAAGAGGAGAAGGCTCAAGACGTGGCAGACTTGCGTGGTGTCCGTGCTTTCTGGATCTATGTGATGATGGATTATTGGGGAAATATTCCTTTGCTGACGGAGTTCCACCCTACGGATAAAGTATTCCCGGGGAATTCTTCCCGTCAGGAAGTATTTGATTGGTTGATTCAGGAAGTAGAGGAAATCAAGGATATCTGTCCTCCGGCTACAACTGAGAATTATGGTTCATTTACGCAGGGTGCCGCTTATTCATTGTTGGCAAAACTGTATCTGAACGCTGAGGCTTGGGGGGTTACGTTCTCCGGTAACGCTTATCAGAAAGTTATCGATAACTGTGATAAGGTGATGGCTATGGGATATATCTTAGAGCCTAATTGGAAAGACAACTTCTCCGTGACAAATGAGAATTCAAAGGAGGCTATCTTGGCCGCTACGTTCTCTAGCAGTGATACGGGTAATGATGGAAACGTGAAGAATGAGTTGCACAATAATACGTTGCATTATAAAGATTATCTGTCTTTGGGTATTACCGCTAGTGGTACTTGGAATGGTATTTGCGCTCAACCGGAGTATGTACGTTTGTTCGATGAGGAAGACGCTCGCTTGGACGGTACGTTCTTGACTGGCTTGATGATAGACAAATCAACAGGCAAGCCGATTATGACCGATCATAACAACGAATTGAACCATACGATCGATGTGAACATGATTCCGGGCATGGAATATGATGGAACCAATTGGAGTGCCGTGGAACAGCATGATGGAGCTCGTTGCTTCAAGTGGGAGTTCGCTTCGGATTTGACAAGTTCTATGGGAAATGATTTCCATATTTTCCGTTTGGCGGATATCTATTTAATGAAAGCTGAAGCTTTGTTACGCGGAGGGGGAAGTGTTAGTGAAGCTACCGCTTTGGTGAATACGATTCGTGAGAGAGGATATGGCAATAGCGACCATAATTATGCGACTGTAACTTTGAAGGAAGTACAATTGGAACGTCGTTTGGAATTAGCGTGGGAGGTTTATTCCCGTCAGGATGATATCCGTTTCGGATGTTTCACTACAGGAATGTGGCCGCAATCTAATTGTGAGCGTAAAGCTGATGACTACTTGAAGTTGTTACCTGTATCGCAGGATGCTTGGCAGGTGAATCCGAACTTAAAACAGAATCCGGGTTATGCGGCATTCTCAAAATAAAAGAATCGGATAACTAAGAATAATTTAGGCCATCTCTTACTGTAAGGGATGGCCTTTTTATTGATTTACCATTCACTGTATAACTCCGCTTTTTTGTATACCTTTGCGCCATGAACAAACAAGCGCTACTTTTTTATCCGTTATTAGGGGTGGTTCTTTTGGGGCTTTTTGTTGGGGGGCTGGCGTATGGGGCCGTACCGATTCCTTTGGATCACGTGATGGATATTTTGCTGGGGAAGGGATCTGATAAGATCGCATGGCAGAATATCGTGTTGCAATCTCGTTTGCCTCAGGCTATAACCGCATTATTGGCGGGGGCTTCCTTGGCTACCAGCGGGTTGCTATTACAGACATTGTTCCGGAATCCGTTGGCGGGACCTTCCATATTGGGCATTAGTGATGGCGCTAATCTTGGAGTAGCCGCTATCATGTGGTACGTTGGAGCAGTTCACGGATTGGCCGATCAGCGGATATATGGCGGTAATCCTCGCGGCCTTTGTGGGGGCTTGCGTGATACTGGGACTGATTATCTATTTTTCGGCAAAAGTGAAGAATAATGTCATGCTTCTGATTATCGGAATCATGATTGGCTATCTAGCTTCTTCGGTTATTTCTATCTTGAATTATTATTCATCTACAGACCGGGTACATGCGTTCGTGATGTGGGGGCTTGGTAATTTTTCCGGTGTATCCTTGGAACAATTACCATTCTTTGGAACTTGTGCGTTAATCGGGCTGTTATTAGCAATCTTGCTGATCAAGCCTTTGAATGCCTTATTATTGGGAGAAATGTATGCTGCTAATTTAGGTATCCAGATCAAACGAACACGGATCGTGATTCTTTTGTGTACGGGAATATTAACGGCTACAACTACTGCTTTTTGCGGCCCCATTTCCTTTGTCGGATTAGCAGTTCCACATATCGCCCGGTTGATGTTAGGCTCTTCCAATCATAAGATATTGGTGCCAGTTACAATGCTGACAGGTTCCTGTGTTGCTCTTCTATGTAATATGCTGATGGTAGTACCGGGCAATAATACGATCCTGCCATTGAATGCCGTTACCCCTATGCTTGGGGCGCCTGTTATTATTTACGTAATCGTGAACCGGAAAAATATTCAATATTTTAATTAGTGGCTATGGAACGGATCCCTGTGATAAAGACAAGTGATTTAAGTATTGGGTATATATTGAAAGGCGGACAGAAAAAGTGCGTGCATGATGCGTTGGATCTGAATCTATATCCGGGTGAAGTGACCTGTCTTCTCGGATTAAATGGAGCGGGAAAGTCTACCTTATTGAGGACATTATGTGGTTTTCAACCTCCTCTGGGAGGAGAAATCGAGCTAATGGGGAAGCCGCTGAATTCTTATTCACAAGGTAATTTCTCACGGTTGGTGGGAGTTGTCTTGACAGAGAAGACAAATGCCGGTGGAATAACGGTTTACGAGTTAGTCTCTTTAGGAAGGCATCCCTATACCGGCTTTTTCGGACAATTAAGGCAGGAAGATCGCAGGATTATCGAGGAATCGCTTGCTGCCGCCAGTATCGCTCATAAGGCTTATAATTATGTGTCGGAACTTAGTGATGGCGAGCGTCAGAAAGCCATGATCGCCAAAGCGCTGGCACAGCAATGCCCCATCATATTGTTGGATGAGCCGACGGCCTTTTTAGATGTGACAAGTCGGATAGAGACTATGGTCTTGTTACATACTTTAGCGGTAGAGCAACAAAAAGCGATTCTGCTTTCTACTCACGACCTGGACCTGGCTATCCAAATGGGGGATTGCCTCTGGCTACAGGAGAAAGGACGTCCGATGGCTTGCGGAACGCCGGAAGACCTGATTATGGGAGGAGCGTTTGAGACGTTCTTCAGTAAGGAAGGAATCGTGTTTGATCCGAATACCGGGAAATTGAATACGGTAGCTCCAACAAAGCTTATTGGGGTTGCGGGGGATTTTATGACTTCTTATTGGGTTGGGAATGCCTTGATCCGGAATGGCTTTAAGCCCTCGTCGGTTAGCGAGGATTATATAAGTGTTTATTGTAATGCTCCGGATAGCCTGCGTATTCAGTTCCCTGCGGAAGAGGGCACGAGAATCGTAGGAAGTGTGGCGGAGATGATCTCAATCATAATTCATAAATCATAAGTTATATATGTCAAATGAGATTACATGGCGGCTGGAAAATGAGAATATAGGCCGTTTGTTGGTACATTATGCGATTCCCGCCGTTATCGGGACCATGGTTAATGCTCTTTATAATATCGTAGATCGTATATTTATCGGACAAGGAGTGGGTGCGCTAGCTATCTCCGGATTGACTTTGACTTTCCCGATACTACTCTTTATGCAGGCATTTGGAATGTTGATCGGTGCGGGAGCCGCTACAAGGGTCTCCATTCATCTAGGCCGTAAGGCGAATGATCTGGCAGATAACGTATTAGGAAACGCTTTCACTTTGACATTCATTATCGGAGCCTTGACGATTATCCCCAGTATGATTTTCTTGGATGATTTGTTAATGTGGTTCGGGGGAAGCGAGCAGACGATACCTTATGCGAAAGACTATTTATATATCGCTATCCCGGGTAATTTGCTGGCTACATTAAGCTTTAGCTTTAATGCCGTGATGCGTGCTTCCGGATATCCGAAAAAGGCGATGTTCACGATGATGATCGGTGCCGTCTTGAACGTGATCCTAGATCCGATCTTTATCTTTTGGCTGGATATGGGGATACAGGGTGCCGCTATCGCTACGGTGATCTCCATGGCTGCCGGTGCCGCTTTCGTGATGAGTCATTTTATCAGCAAGGATAGTATCGTACGTTTCCATACGAAATATTTCCGGTTGAAAGGTCCCATTATTTGGAATATATTTACGATCGGCATGTCTCCATTTTCCATGCAGCTGGCGGGCAGTGTGGTTGTGGTGATCATGAACCATGCGTTGAAAGAGAATGGAGGCGATTTGGCGATTGGTGCCAGCGGTATTATTTCCAGTATCGCCATGCTGCTGGTTATGTTGATTATCGGTATCGCCCAAGGGATGCAACCGATTGTCGGGTTTAATCATGGCGCTGGGCATCATGACCGGGTATTGGCTACCTTGCGGTTGTCTATTATAGTATCGACCTTGATTACAGGGGTAGGATGTATCGTCAGTTTATTATTCCCTAGACTGATCGTTAGCGTATTCTCGACGGATGCCGAATTGGTGTCGATTACGGACAATGGATTACGTCTGACGATGCTGGTCTTTTTCGTTGTCGGTTCCCAGATTACGATCAGCCAGTTTTTTCAAAGTATCGGTGTCGCATGGAAAGCGATGTTTCTGAGTCTAAGTCGGCAGGTTTTATTCCTGATACCGGCTATCCTGCTATTTCCTCCGATCTGGGGATTGGATGGCGTTTGGCTAGCGCAACCTTTCTCCGATTTCATTGCGGCGGTAACCGCATGGGGCTTTTTATGGTATCATGTTAAAAACGTGAAAAATAAGGGTTAAAGATGAACTTATGTCGATGTTAATTGTATTTTTATTGTATGTATAAAAGTACTTTTATAGACAAACCTTTAAAAATGAGTTAATATGAAGAAGATTGTATTATTGCTCGCCGTTTTATTATTTGGTGCAGGGTCGATGATGGCACAGCAGGACAAGTCAGCGGAGAAAGCTGCGAAGCAGGCTGAGAAAGAAGCAAAGAAAGCAGAGAAGGCAGCGAAGAAAGCTGCGGAGGAAGCCGAGGCTAACGCATTGTTTGAACAAGCGGTGCAAGCTTTGAAGAATAAGGATTTCGTATTGGAAGCGGATCGTATAGAGTTTAAGCGCGGTAGTTTTGTTTATGTTACTCCGAACACGAACTTCGTTTCGGTGAAGGGTGAGAAGGCTACCATTCAGTTAGCGTTTAATACTCCGGCGGCCGGTCCTAACGGAATAGGAGGTATAACGGTTGATGGAACAACTTCCGGTGTACAGATGAAGACTGACAAAAAAGGAAACGTTATGTACGAGATGAATGTGCAGGGTGTAGCGGTATCCGCTAGGGTTACGTTCCGTATGGCGAAAGGTACGAATAAATGTACTGCCACGGTATCACCTAACTTTAATAGCAACCGTATATCCTTTACGGGAAATCTCTATCCTTCGAGCGAGTCGAATGTGTTCAAGGGACGTTCTATTTAATGTAGATACAAAGAATCGTGAAGGCGGACTTTCTTTCGGGAAGCCCGCCTTTCTGTTTATAAGAAGGATGAGATTGGACTATTTCCAAGCATCATTTTGTACCAGATAAGCTTGGCCGTTCTCATCGTTTCCTGCGGTCTGGATCTCTGTCTCGGGAATCGGGAACATCGTCTTAGAAGCGGTTGGAGCGGATACACCATAGAATTTAGTTAGGTATTGCTTCTCATAATTTATATATGCCGTCAATTCCTTGTTCATATAATCACCTCCCCAACGAACCAGATCGAAAAATCGTTGTCCTTCCATCGCAAGTTCCAGCTTACGTTCCATATGAATCGCCTTGATACAAGTTTCCTTGTTGCTGAATGCGGCGTGACTGGATGGATAAGGTTTCACCAAATAATTGGCGGCAGGCGTTCCGTCTTCCAGATAAATGATATTGTCCGGTTTGGCTGCACGTTCACGGATATCGTTTACTTGCTGCATGGCGGCACTTAATTCTCCGTCGTTCGCTAGGCATTCCGCATATAACAATTTACAATCACGTAGGCATAGATATTGTAAATTCATGGCAGAACCGGGAGCCCAGCCGGATGAATAGGTGGAGCCAGCTAATCCGGCATCCTGTTCCGCTTTGCTATAGACATGCTTTTTGGGTAGGAATACCCCACCGCTGCTTACATTTCGTACCCAATCATTAGCGGGCAATCCCCAATCTTTATAAGGAATCTCCATACGTCCTACGGCGAAATCTAGACGAGGGTCTACGGCGATCGTCTTATCATTCTTAGAGATGTAATCATAATCGGTAACACGTTCTGTCACGGATTTTTTATTTCTGTACTCTCCCTCAAGATAAGGAAGCCCATTTTCGTCTACTTGGAATGAGTTTACCAATTCGTAAGAGGGTTGATAAAATCCGCAACATCCACCGGGGCCTGTGTTATGAGGATAATTCAGTAAAAATCCGTAATTCCCGTTATTATTGGCTCCGACAGAGAATTGTACCTCAAAGATAGACTCTTTCCCATTTTCGGTAGTTGCGTTAAAATTTGCGTCCAGATCATCTTGTAAGGCCAATCTCTCTCCTTTAGGACTTAATCCGTTTGCGATAATATCGGCCAAGATGGGTTTGGCGGCTGCCATATCACCTTGCTGCATCAGTATTTTAGCCTTTAACGCTTTTGCCGCTGTTTTCGTAGGACGTGCCACTTCGGTCTGTTTTTCGGGCAATCCTTCAATGGCCGCTTCTACGTCTGCTAAAATATTAGGATAGATATCCGTACCGTTATGAACTTTCGGATCGTTTTCTTCAGCGGCGATCGTCTCATCGATATAGGGCATGCCGGTCGGTCCGAAAATCTTTACCCCTTCGAACATGAATAGGGCACGTAAGAATTTCAGCTCCGCGGTCCGGTTGGCCTTGGTCGTCTCGTCCATATCTGCCGCTTCTTTCATCACATTGAGCGCTAAGTTGCAACGTTGTGCTCCATAATACGCGTCTTTCCACTTATTCAGTAAATAATCGTTTGTGGCGGTGACAGCATACGTCTCTACGGAGTTCAATACGGATTGGTCATTGGATTCGGAGCCTTTATTGGCGTCACCTCCGTATACACCGCCGAATACCCAGTTGAACATATTGTCATATCCGGTCGGCCGGGTCAAACCGGCATAAGCGTTGACCACCAATAACTCAACCCCTTCTGCGTTTGTTAATGCTTCTTGGTCAATACTGCCTTGAGGAGCTTTATACAGGAAATCTTCACCGCAAGAACTCAAGGTAAATAAAGCAGCTGCGCTTACTATTAATATTTTATGTCTCATACTAGTCGTTTTTATATAAAAATGGATTTAGAAAGTAAAATTCACGCCCAATAAGAACCGCATGGTTGTTGGCCAGCCTCCCATATCGACTCCTCTTTTTAAGTCTACACGTCCGGCTCCATCGTTGTCAGAATCGCTTTGCCGTAAATAAGCGTTGGTAAACTCTGGGTCTAAGCCTGTATATCCGGTGATCGTAAGGATATTCTCGGCTTGTAAGTACAGGCGGAGATTCTGGATACCGGCCTTCTTGAGTAATTCCTTTGGCAAGGAATATCCCAATACGAGATTTTTCAGGCGTAAGAAGGAGGCGTCTTCTACGTAATAAGAGCTAGAATAAGCTCCGGAATAGTTATCTTCCATATTCAGCATAGGAAGGATAGCATTACTGTTATCGCCATTCAATGTCCATGATTGATCTCTGAGGCGTGAGGATTTATTACCGTTGAAAGTCCAGAAATCGGTAAAATATTTTGTGTTATTATATAAGTCGTTGCCGATAGAGAAGTTCCAGAACATAGTAAAGTCCCAGTTTTTCCATGTTAACGTGGCGTTGAGGCCTCCGGTTAAGTCCGGATGAGGAGAGCCGATAAAGGTCCGGTCGCTATCATCCAATTTGCCGTCTCCGTTCAAGTCCTCGAAACGGAAGCGGCCGACATAAGCGGCAGCGTCTGCCTCTGTGATATCACTTTGTCCAAATGGCTTGGTTGCCATAACATCGGCTACGGACTCATAAAAACCATTTTGCTTCAACCCCCAGAATTCAGACACGGCATGTCCTTTTGTCGTACGGGTTACGTATCCTTCGATGCGCGTACCGCTAGCCCATAGAGAATAATCGTCAGCTTCCGCGAGTTTCAAGACCTCATTTTTATAATGGGATAAATTCAAGGATAGATCCCATGCCCAGTCTCCTTTTCGGTCACGGTAATTAAACATGAAGTCGAAACCGGTGTTCTTTATATCTCCGAAGTTGATATAAGGGCTTCCGGATTCTCCGGCCATCGAGGTGTAGGCCGCTTGTATCAACATATTGGATGTCTTCTTCGTATACCATTCGAATGAACCGCTCAATTTACCATTCTGGAAGGTCGCGTCCAGACCCAAGTTGACCATCTTGGTCATTTCCCATTTCGTATCAGTGTTACCGTAGGTACTGAGGCGGAATCCGGTTGTCTCGCTATTGTTCGCTCCGGTCATGTCGTAATTCGTATAGGAGGTGCTGGTCGTGAACAAATTGGCGAAATTAGTCGCGACAGGAATCTCTGAGTTACCCGTGACGCCGTAACCGGCTCGTATCTTTAAGTCGTCCAGCCAATCTCGGCTTGGTTCCATAAATGCCTCCTCTGACATACGCCAACCGGCGGAGATAGAAGGAAAGACTCCGTAACGATTACTTTCCGAGAAACGGGAAACACCGTCCCGGCGGATAATACCGGTTAATAGATACTTATCCTTATATCCATAGTCTGCACGGGCAAACATACCAAATAGCGCGAATTCTCCATTGTAAGTGGAAGAGTTGGTACGTTGGCTATTGTTCTCGCCCATATCCAAGGTGTATGTATTGGTATTGTCTTCGAATAAATAGTTATATCTACGTGCGTTGAGGGATCTGCCTAAACCATCCCGAATAGCCTCTGTTCCCAATAAGATGTTCAAGGAATGGATCTCATTGAATGTCCGGCTGAAAGATAGCGTATTGGTCCAAACCCAACGATAATTGAAGTAATTACTTTCGTAGAAATTATTTTGGCCACCGGACTCGGAGAACTCCGGGTTGTTCTTGGTCATCGAGTAAGAATAATCATTACGATAATCGATACCGAAGTTTGTTTTAAAAGTCAGCCCGGTCCATAGGTCTGCTTCTCCATACACGTTGCCAAATACACGTTGGGTAGTGGCATAATTATCCTTATTTCTTTCACGAATAGCTACAGGATTCTGGAAATTGCCGGTCCCGGCGAATAAGGAGCCTGCATAATTGCCCGCATAGTCATAAACCGGTACATAAGGAGAGGCCCGATAAGTCCATGAGTAGATGTTGGACTCTGTACCTGAGAAGCTAAGTCCGTTGTTTTTGCTAAAACTATAAGTTAGGTTCTCTCCGAATCGCAACCATGGGCGGACGTTATACGATGAATTAGCACGTGCTTGATAGCGTGTGAAATAAGATTCGATAGCGGTACCTTGCTGGTCGAAATAGTTCATGCTCATGGTGTATTGCCCTTTATCGGTACCTCCAGACAAGGACAACTGGTGATTCTGCATCCAACCGAGTTGGCTGATTTCATCCCACCAGTTCGTATCGCCTACGGGCGCATAGACTACGTTGTTCGCTTGATCGTAATCGCTAGGATCGATGGAGGTGCTACCACCGGCGCCGGTTACGGTCATGTAATTGGGTAGATGATTAACCCAAGAGTCGGAAGTACTTCCGAATTGCTGGTGGTAAGGTAATTCTCCATTGGCGCTGGCTCCCGTTAGGTCCAGATTGTTTTTCGAGGCTTGCCATTCGACATCAATACGGTCATAAGCGTTTAAGACGTCATAGCGTTTACCTGTTTTAGAGAAACCGTAATATCCGTCATAGGTTAATCTCGGTTGTCCCGTTTTTGTTCCTTTCTTGGTCGTGATTAAAATGACGCCATTCGCTGCTTGCGCTCCGTAGATCGCTGCGGAGGAGGCGTCTTTCAATACTTGCATACTCTCGATGTCATTGGGATTGATAGAGCTTAGGTCTTGGTCACGAGTGGATACGCCATCGATAACATACAAAGGTCCGTTGTCATTGATGGAATTAATACCTCGGATGCGTACCATCGTGGCTGAACCGGGAGCACCGGAGGTACCGATGTTTACGCCCGCCGCTTTACCTTGCAACTGTTGTGTGGCGGAAGAACCGGAAGACGCCAATAGCTCTTCAGTATCGATAACCGCTACGGAACCTGTGATGTCCTTTTTCTGTTGGGTACCGTAACCGACAACGACTACCTCGTCTAGATTTTGGGTGTCTTCCTTTAAGGTAATGTTCATGACGTTCCCGCTTGCAGGTGTTTGTTGAGTTACGTACCCGATGTAAGAGATGACCAGAATGGCATTCGGCTCTACTTCTAATACGTATTTACCATCCAGATCGGTGATCGTTCCGTTCGTGGTACCCTTTACGACTACGTTAACACCTAATAGGGGCTCTCCTTTAGCGCCGGTGATCGTACCCGTTATTTTCCGGGATTGTTGCGTAACGGAGGTTTCCGCTTTTAATACGGAACTTTGCGGTATGATAGCACCGCCTGCCAACATAAAGCATAAAGCTAGTCCCAGCCTGCTTCTAAAGATCGCATGTCTGTGTTTCATAATAAAATAGGTTAATAAAGTATAGTAAACTAGGTTCAATATTAAAGTTTGTTTAGAGTCTGAGCAATAAAAGTCAGTGAATGGGCGGATTTATTCTGTGAAATCGTGTTTTTTATCGGTGAACAACTTTTGATAGAATCCGATTGTTTTCTGATGGGGATAAATGAGAAAGGGCACCCGAAAGTGCCCTTTTCCTTAATGTTTACCTATTCTGCCGGTCTGTATGATGAACCGGATTGTTATGGCTTTCACAAGTTCTAACAGTGCAAATGTAAATCAAGGGAAAAACTTAGGAAAATATAATCTGTGAACGAGCGGATTTATTCAACGAACAGGGTTTTTTGTTCGGTAAACTTTCCGTAAGTTCGCGAAATAAAAATTTAACATCTTATAATCATGCAACTATCCATAGATCAAAAAGACATCGATAAATTCCTGATGATAGGCGATAAAGTATTGATTAAGCCTAAGAATCCACAGAGCCAGACGAAGACCGGATTGTATCTGCCTCCCTCGGTTCAACAAGGGGAGAAGATACAAGCGGGTTATATCATAAAGACGGGGCCCGGATATCCGTTGCCTTCTCAATCTGAGGAGCATGAGGTCTGGGAGAAAAAGAAAGGGGAGGAGGTGCAATACTTGCCGCTTCAAGCCCGTGAAGGTGATTTGGCTGTCTATTTGCAGAATGCCGCTTACGAGATC
>OHUK01000943.1_pt1 | contig 11359 bp, 10 predicted proteins | sample 1579201 | NCBI WGS metagenome assembly OHUK01 (sample SAMEA3879528, study PRJEB24766) | human gut metagenome | biome: human-associated habitat; feature: feces | place: USA | collected 1985/1987 | reverse complement strand
ATGCACTTGCGTGCCCACATGGGCGTGCAAAGAGTCACAAAGTGACTCTTTGTTCATTGTAGGTGGCTGGCCGGAATTCATGAGAGCATGGTAAAACTGGTGAATGCCGCGAATTAAAAAGGAGGCTATATGAAGAAAGTTTTAACGATTGCCGGAAGTGATTGCAGCGGCGGTGCCGGAATACAGGCTGATTTAAAGACTATGATGGCACATAAAGTCTATGGGATGAGTGCCATTACGTCACTCACAGCACAAAATACTACAGGCGTATATGGAATAAGTGATGTGACACCTGATTTTCTTGCAAATGAACTTGAATGTATATTTGATGATATATTTCCTGATGCAGTAAAAATCGGAATGGTATCCAATTCAGCACTTATAAGGACTATTGCCGATAAATTAAAAAAATACAAACCGAAAAATATCGTTTTGGACCCGGTTATGGTTTCAACAAGCGGGTCAAGACTTTTGGAAGAAGAGGCAAGTGCATCATTGATTAACATTCTTATGCCGCTTGCAGATATAATTACGCCAAATATACCTGAGGCTGAGGTTTTATCATCAATGAAGATAAGCAAGTCAGAAGATATGGTGGAAGCTGCTAAAGTTATAAGCGATAAGCTTGATGGCAGGACAGCGGTGCTGGTAAAAGGCGGACATGATCTTAATACGGCGAATGATCTGCTTTATTGTGACGAAAGAGCAGTCTGGTTTGAGGGTGAGAGAATAAATAATGATAATACTCATGGAACGGGCTGCACATTATCGTCTGCGATAGCATGTAATCTTGCAATGGAAAATGATATGGCATCTGCTGTAGAAAATGCAAAGAAATATATATCAGGTGCTTTAAAGGACGGACTTAATCTTGGAAAAGGCAGCGGACCTTTAAATCATGCCTTCTGGCTTGATATCAACAGATAATAAAAAACAGAGGAAAATAATATGGATAGTTTTATATACAGCATTAATTCAACTGTTCCGATATTTCTTGTCATGATACTTGGATGGGTTATAAAACAGCTTGGTATAATTGATGACAATTTTGCTTCTAAAGCAAATAAATATGTATTTAAGGTGGCACTTCCGGTGCTTTTATTCCGTGATTTGTCAGCTACAGATTTTAAAAGCCAGTTTGATGCAAAGTTTGTGATTTACTGTATGGTGGTTACAATTCTTATGTTTTCAATAATATGGATTTTAACAGAGATTTTTATGAAAGATGAATCTATGAAGGGGGCATTTGTTCAGGCATCATTTCGAAGCAGTGCGGCAATTCTTGGTATGGCTTTCATACAGAGCATGTATTCAAGCACAGGAATGGCACCTCTTATGATTGTTGCTGCCGTGCCGCTGTTTAATATATTTTCTGTTATTGTTCTTACATTTAAAGCAGTACCTGAGAATTCAGATGGCAAAGCAGCTGAAAAAGATAGTGCATCAAATATAAAGAAAGCATGTATTAATATAGCCAGAAATCCGATTATTATCGGTATTGTACTTGGATTTCTTGCGTCGGTTGCAGGGCTTAAACAGCCGGTTATCATGCAGAAGACGATTCAGTCGGTTGCCCAGACAGCGACCCCGGTTGCTTTAATATGTATCGGTGCCGGATTTGAGGGCAGCAAGGCTATAAAGAAGATAAAACCTACGCTTATAGCAACATTTATCAAATTGGTAGGAATAGCGGCCATAGCTATACCGGTGGCAGTTATGATGGGATTCAGAAATCAGGAACTTGTCGCAATTCTTATAATGACTGCCTCTCCATCAACAGTAACATGTTATATAATGGCAAAGAATATGGATAATGATGGTGTTCTTTCTTCAAGCATTATTGTTCTTACAACGCTTCTTTCAAGCATAACATTGACAGGGTGGATTTTTGCGCTTAGGAGTTTGGGCTTGATTTAGAGAGAAGGACATGTTATAATTATCGCTAGTTTAAAAACAGAAGGAGGAATTGTCGTGAAGCATATTAAGACAATCAGCAATCGTGTATTAAAAGATACAATGAAGCATGGCGGATGTGGCGAATGTCAGACATCATGCCAGTCAGCATGTAAGACATCATGTACAGTCGGCAACCAGAGCTGTGAGAATAAGAATAACTAAGTAACAGTTGTTGTGTTACAGCAGTAATCAGTAGAAAAGGAGAGCGTGTTAAGCATTTTCGACACGCTCTTATTTTCTTTAAAAAAGATTTGGACAGGAACGGAGAACAAATGGTACACCAGTATAAAAATAACGGATATAATATTGTTCTTGATGTAAACAGTGGTTCGGTTCATGTTGTAGATGATATGGTATACGATATTATTGAACAGTATGAGAACCATTCACTGGATGAAATCATAGAACTTCTGGAGAATAAGTATCCTGAAAGTGATGTGCGTGAAGCATATAATGAGATAGAGCAGTTAAAAGAAGATGGACAGCTCTTTACAGAAGATATTTATGAACCATATATAGATTCATTTAAGGACAGACCTACAGTTGTAAAGGCATTATGTCTGCACATTGCACATGACTGTAATCTTGCCTGTAAGTATTGTTTTGCCGAAGAGGGAGAATATCATGGAAGAAGAGCTATGATGAGCTTTGAAGTCGGCAAGAAAGCACTTGACTTTTTAGTTGCTAATTCGGGTTCAAGACGCAATCTTGAAGTTGATTTCTTTGGCGGCGAGCCTACAATGAACTTTGAGGTTGTAAAGCAGCTTGTAGAGTATGGAAGAAGTCTTGAAGAGGCTAATAATAAAAAGTTCAGATTTACGCTTACAACTAATGGAATTCTTCTTGATGATGATATTCTTGAATTTGCCAATAAAGAGATGGGAAATATTGTTTTAAGTATTGACGGACGTAAGGAAATTAATGATTTAATGCGCCCTACAAGAAACGGACATGGCAGTTCATATGATATTATAATGCCTAAGTTTAAGAAGGTAGCAGAGAGCAGAAACCAGAATAATTATTATGTAAGAGGTACATTTACACACAATAATCTTGATTTTGCAAATGATGTTCTTCATCTTGCTGATGAAGGATTTGAACAGATTTCGGTGGAGCCTGTTGTAGCACAGCCTACAGATGATTATGCGATAAGACCGGAAGATGTACCTTTTATATGTGAACAGTACGATTTACTTGCAAAAGAGCTTGTAAAGCGTAAAAAGGCCGGTAACGGATTTAACTTTTTCCATTTTATGATAGACTTAAACGGCGGACCATGTGTTGCAAAAAGACTTTCAGGATGTGGTTCAGGATGCGAATATCTTGCGGTGACTCCATGGGGCGATTTTTATCCATGTCATCAGTTTGTAGGAAATGAAGATTTCCTTATGGGTAATGTGGATGATGGTATTACCAGAACAGATATACGCGATATGTTTAAGAATAGTAATGTTTATTCTAAGGAAAAGTGTAAGAATTGTTTCGCTAAGTTTTATTGTAGTGGTGGGTGTGCTGCAAATTCTTACAATTTCCATGGGAATATTAACGATGCATATGACATCGGCTGTGACTTACAGAGAAAAAGAATTGAGTGTGCTATTATGATTAAAGCAGCACTCGCAAATGACTAAAAAAGAAGGGAGTTTTACTAAAAAAATGAAGTACAGCAAAGCTAAAAAAATAGTGTATTCAATTGTGATACTCGCTATGATTATCGGCTTTACACTGATTTCTGTTTTCGGTATTGACGAAAATGGTTCAGGAAGTGCCAAAGATATTAATCTTGGACTTGACCTTGCCGGTGGTGTAAGTATTACTTATGAAATACAGGAGGACAATCCAAGCAGTCAGGATATCAAAGATACAATCGCAAAGCTTGAAAAACGTGTGGAGGGTAAGAGTACAGAATCACAGGTTTACGAAGCAGGCGACAAGAGAATAACAGTTGAGATTCCTGGTGTTACAGATGCTAATGCAATTCTTGAAGAGCTCGGTACACCTGGTTCTTTGGAATTTCTTGACAGTACAGGATATACAGCATGGTCAAAGGGAGAGGAATATACGCCACTCCTTACAGGTTCTGATGTAAAGGGAGCACAGGCTTATACAGATACAAGTTCATCATCATCAACATCATTTGGTGTTCAGCTTACATTTACTGATGATGGAGCAGCAAAGTTTGAGCAGGCAACAAGAGATAACCTTAATAAGATTATCTATATTGTTTATGATGGACAGGTAATAAGCTATCCGACAGTTGAGTCTGTAATTTCAGGCGGAACAGCTTCTATTACAAATATGGAATCATTTGAATCAGCTGATAATCTTGCAGTATTCATAAGAATAGGTTCAATTCCTCTTACACTTAACGAGGTAAGTTCTAATGTAGTTGCTGCACAGCTCGGACATAATGCAATCCGTACAAGTGTTATTGCAGCTGCAATCGGTCTTATTGTACTTTGCATTTTTATGATTGTTTCGTATAGAATTCCTGGTGTTGTTGCAACACTTGCATTATGGATTTACACAGCACTTGTACTTGTACTCGTAAGCGTATATGATATAACACTTACACTTCCGGGTCTTGCAGGTATTATTCTTGGTATAGGTATGGCTGTGGATGCCAACGTAGTTATCTATTCAAGAATACGTGAGGAAATCGGTGCAGGAAGAAGCGTTGAGTCGGCTATTCAGGCAGGTTATTCAAAAGCTACATCAGCAATTGTTGATGGTAATATAACAACTCTTATTGCAGCAGTAGTTCTCTACATATTTGGTACTGGTCCTATCAAGGGATTTGCCATGACACTTGCTCTTGGTATTGTTGTATCAATGTTTACAGCACTTGTAATCACAAGAGTAATCATGAAGCTTTTCTACAACTTTGGTATTACAGATGTAAAATGGTACGGAAGAACTATTCATACTAAGAAGTTTGATTTCCTTGGTATCAGAAAATGGTGTTTTATCGGTTCCGCAGTAGTTATTCTTGCTGGTTTTATCGGTATGGCAGGATTTAAGGCATCAGGAAACAGAGCTCTTAATTACAGTCTTGAATTCGTAGGTGGTACAACAACTACTTACACATTCCAGCAGGAATATTCACAGGAACAGATTGAAAATGAAATTATTCCTGTAATCAGACAGGCTGCCGGTATTACAGAAGTACAGCAGCAGAAAGTTAAAGACAGCACAAAAGTAACATTTAAGACAACAGATCTCACACTTGACCAGAGAGAAGCAGCGGAAGAAGCTGTAAAAGCTAAGTTCCCTATTCAGGATGGAACAATTGTTGAATCAGATACAATCGGTTCTTCAGTTAGTGCTACAATGAAGCAGAGTGCATTTATTTCAGTTATTATTGCAACAATCTGCATGCTTATTTATATCTTTATCAGATTCAGGGATATCAAATTTGCACTTGCTGCAGTTATCGCACTTGTTCATGACTGTCTTGTTGTACTTGCATTTTATGCCCTTGCAAGAGTTCAGGTAGGTACAACATTTATTGCATGTATGCTTACTATTGTTGGTTATTCAATCAACAGTACAATTGTCATTTTCGACAGAATCAGAGAAAGCTTAAAGAATGCTGACAGAAAGACTAATATTGCTGAGCTTGTAAATGAAGCAATTGGTAATACATTTACAAGAACATTCAATTCATCTCTTACAACATTTATCATGCTTCTTTCATTATTTATTTTTGGCGTGACATCAGTAAGAGAATTTGCACTTCCACTTATGGTTGGTGTAATTGCCGGTGCATATTCATCAGTATGTATTACAAGTGCATTATGGTATGTTCTTGGCGGTAAGAAAATCGGAGCACAGGCTGAGGAAGCAGCAAAGGAAGAAAAGAAGAAAAAAGCTGCTATTGGCGAAGATGGCTCACAGGTTTAAAAAGTATATTCAATTGGAATATTGAGTGATTATTGAAAGGGGGAGCTTGCTCTCCCTTTTCTTTTATGGAGAAAAATTATGAGTAAATGGATGGTTTATGCCAAAAAGGCTGACTTTAAAGCAATTGCGGCCAGATATGGAATTGACCAGGTTATAGCCAGAATTATAAGAAACCGTGATGTATGCACGAATGAAGAGATTGATATGTATCTTGGCGGAGATATATCAAGTATGCATGATGCACATTTATTAAAGGATGCAGACAAAGCGGCGGATATTATTATTGACAAAATAAATCATAGAAAACATATAAGAATAGTTGGAGATTATGATATTGACGGCGTATGTTCTGTTGCGATATTATTAAAGGGTCTTAAAAGAGCAGGAGCAGATGTAGATTACACAGTGCCTGACAGAATAGCTGACGGATATGGAATTAATGAAAATATTATTAATCATGCTATTGAAGATGGCATAGATACAATTGTGACATGTGATAATGGAATTGCAGCAATACCACAGATAAATTATGCTAAAGACAATAACATGACAGTGATTGTAACAGACCATCACGATATACCTTTTAAGGAAGAAAATGGAGAAAAAGTATTTCTGGAATCTGACGCAGATGCGATAGTTAATCCAAAGCAGAAAGAGTGTAAGTATCCTTTTAAAATGCTTTGTGGTGCAACAGTTGCATACAAACTCATAGAGATTATTTATGAGCGTCTTAATCTTAATCCGGAAGACTTAAATGAATACAGGCAGCTCGCAGCTATTGCCACAATCGGAGATGTGGTTGACCTTGAAGATGAAAACAGGATTCTTGTGAAATTTGGACTTTCAACACTGAAAAACACGAAAAATACAGGAATACGTGCTTTGGCAGATGCATGTCAGATTGATATAGCCTCTCTTTCATCATATCATATTGGTTTCGTTATAGGCCCATGTCTTAATGCTGGCGGACGCCTTGAAACAGCAAGGCATGCGGTAAGCCTCCTTATGGAAGAAAATCCAGGCGAAGCCAGAGTCAAGGCAGAAAAGTTACGCTCACTTAATGAAGAACGTAAGGATATGACAGAAAAAGAAGCTGCAAAAGCTATTGATATGGTGGAAAATACGGAACTTATCAATGATAATGTTTTAGTTGTGTATCTTCCGGAGTGTCATGAGAGTGTTGCCGGAATAATCGCCGGAAGAGTGAAAGAATATTTTTACAGACCGACGTTTGTTATAACTGATGCAGCTGAGGGAGCAAAAGGTTCAGGCCGTTCCATAGAGGGCTACAACATGTTTGAGGAGATAACAAGATGTGGTTATCTTTTAAATAAATTCGGAGGTCATCCGATGGCGGCAGGAATATCACTTGACAAAGAAAATATTGATGAATTCAGGTGGCAGCTTAATCATAACCAGAAGCTTACAAAAGAGCAGCTTACACCTGTTACATGGATAGATGTTCCAATGCCTCTGGGTTATGCAGGATTTCCGCTTATTGAGCAGTTAAAGCTTTTGGAACCATTTGGCAAAGGAAATGAAAAACCTGTATTTGCAGATAAGAATCTTAGGGTAAGACAGGCTTCAATAATAGGAAAAAACAGGAATGTTTTAAAAATGGTGCTGGAAGATGCAAATGCATATTCGTATGATGCTATAATGTTTCGTGCTGACAGCATGAATGTTCCAAAGAGGGAGCAGAATATTTCAATTGTTTATTATCCATCCATCAATGAATTTAATGGGAAAAAGACTATTCAGTTTGTTGTTACGGAGTGGAAATAAAATAGGGAAGTTGAAAAGGAGAAAGAGAAAATGAAAAAGAAACTCATGGCATTGATTTTATGTATGGTAATGGCACTTGGGCTTACTGCGTGCCGGATGCCTTCTGACGGTAAAAGAGATGCAGACAACAGTGATGTGACACAATCACAGACACAGAGCTATGAAGCAAAAGATATTACAGTCGCTGCCTTGAAGGGACCTACAGCGATTGGAATGGTTAAGCTTATGGAAGATTCAAAAGAAAAAAAGACAGCCAATAATTATGATTTTAAGATTGCCGCATCTGCTGACGAATTCAGTTCGCTTCTGATAAAAGGAGATGTGCAGATAGCAGCATTGCCTTGTAATGCGGCTGCAACACTTTACAACAAAAGCAATGGCAAAATCAAGGTGCTTGGCATAAATACACTCGGTGTGCTTTACAACAGGAAAAGGTACAACACCGGAGTATACACTTAAATATCTTTTGAAAAAGGCGGGGCTTGATGCTGAAAAAGATGTGAATATTGAATTTAAGTCAGAGGCTTCAGAGGCAGCAGCAATGCTTGCTTCATCAGATTCAGGTGCAGTTGCAATGCTTCCGCAGCCATATGTTACAACTGTTATGGCGGCAAACAGCGATGTAAGAATTGCACTTGATGTAACAAAAGAATGGGAAAATCTTTCAACAGACGGAAGCACTGTTGTTACCGGAGTTATAGCTGTTAATGCAGATTATTATGAAAAGAATAAAGCAGCAGTTGCCAAATTTATGGAAGAGTATGAAAATTCAGTTGATTTTGTAAATTCAAATGTTGATACAGCAGCAGAATATGTTGAGGAATTTGGTATATTTAAAGCGGCAGTTGCCAAGAAAGCAATTCCATATTGTAATATCACATTTATCAAGTCAAATGAAATGAAAACACGCATAAATCAGTATCTTACAATACTTTATGAGTCAAACCCTTCATCAGTGGGCGGCAGTATGCCGGATGACAATTTTTATGCGGAATAAATAGATTGTTTTCAGTCGGAATAAACAAATTAAATAAAAGCCGGTATCAGACAAAAGATGAAAATCGATAATGTCTGATACCGGTTTTTGTAATACACTCACTAAAGAAGTGATTTATGTTATTTTAAGAAGAATGTCTGTTAATGAATTCGGTTCTGTATTTTGAATACATGATTTTCTGGCTGTTATAGAGACTATAATAACCTGAGAGCAGATAGCTTAAAGCAATACATAACAGGCAGTATTTCAGACTTTCGCTGCCAAACATCTCTATTGAGAGAAGCAGAGATGTGAGAGGGCAGTTAGTTACGCCGCAGAATACTGCAACCATGCCGCATGCAGCACATATGCCTGTAGGAAGTCCGAATATCGGAGCGAGGAAGCTTCCAAGTGTAGCACCGACAAAAAGTGTAGGAACAATTTCGCCGCCTTTAAATCCGCCGCCAAGAGTGACAGCTGTAAAAATCATTTTCAAAAGGAATACATACCATGCACTCTGTTCGACAAAGCTGCGTGCAATTATGTCTGTACCGGCACCAAGATAATCAGTAGTGCCGAATAAAAATCTCATAATAATAACCAACACGGCTGCAACTATGATACGAACGTACTGGTTTTCAAAATGAGCAGTGAAAAAATGTGAGGTTTTGTGCAAAACAACACATAAAAGTATGCTTGCTACTGCAAAGATGAGTGACAGGATGAAAAATTTTATACCATTAGGAATACCCAACTGAGGGATTTCTCCTACAGTAAAATGTGTGGCGGCAAGGCCTGACATTGAGGAAATGCTGCTTGCTATAAGTGCAGCAACAGTACATGGAACGAGTGCTGCATAATACATTATGCCGACGCTGATAACTTCCATTGAAAAAACAGCTGCGGCTACAGGAGTTCCGAAAAGTGCAGAGAAGCATGCACTCATTCCGCACATTATCATTATTCGAGTGTCTTTGTCATCAAAGTTAAATAGCTTTGCAAAAGCGTTGCCTAAAGAACCGCCGACCTGAAGTGCTGCACCTTCTCGTCCTGCTGAACCACCGCATAGGTGAGTAAGGATTGTCGATACAATAATTAAAGGTGTCATTTTTAGCGGAACTTCTTCGTTGGACTGAATAGCTGTTATAACAAGGTTTGTGCCTTTACTGCTTTTACATCCGGAAAGGCGGTATATAAAAACTATGATAATACCTGATATTGGAAGCAAAAACAGTATCCATGGATGTGCAGTCCTTATTTCGGCGGCCAAGTCAAGGAGTGAATGGAAAAAAGCTCCTATAAGACCGATTACAATACCTGATGCAATCGAGCATAACATCCACTTTATGAGAGTAAGGATGGCAAGACGCAGTCTCTGCAAAGTTGTTTTAATATACTCTTTATCAATAAAAGGTTTCATTTTACTCTCCGTTTCCAGTATTAATATGGCTTACATCAAGCATGCTCATATTACTGTTATGATACATTTTGTTCATTGTTACGTCTTCTTTAAACCATGCCGGTGGATTGTAGCTTTCGGCTTCTTCAACAGAATCAAATTCAACTTCGGCAAGGATTGTTCCGCTAAAAACACCTTCAAATATATCAAGCTCAATAGTATGTCCGCTGTTATCAGGAATTTCATACCGTTTTTTCGTTATTATATTGCCATCAGCCTTTTTGATAAGATGTTCATATGATTCTTTTGTGAGAGGAAGATTATATTCTTCTCTTGCGAGTAAACCTTTTCCCTTGTATGTAAGATAATATTCGTCGTTGTCCATTCTGACACGTACAACAGGAGAGGATGAAAGATAACCCTGCTCGATTTTACGGCATTTGTATTGTGGCAGATTATCAGGAAGTTCCGATACAAGATATTTTTTTTCGATTTCCATTGCAGATATTCTCCATTTTATATTTATTAAATGGCAAAGTGGCGGACTTTGCCTGTATGCTGCAAAAATATAAGACCATGCTGGGAGAGCATATTAGAAAATGCAAACACATCATGGTCTTAAATCTTGCTTATTATAGATTATACTATATGATTAAGCGTTTACAGAATCCTTTAAAGCCTTACCAGCCTTAAACTTAGGAGCCTTGCATGCAGCAATCTTAATCTCAGCACCTGTCTGTGGATTCTTGCCTGTTCTTGCTGCTCTGTCAGAAGTCTCAAATGTACCAAAACCTACGAGCTGTACTTTTGAGCCATTCTTTAATTCATCTGTCACGGCCTCAATAAAAGCGTTTAATGCCTTTTCAGCATCCTTTGATAATTCAGATTTTTCTGCGATAGCAGATACTAATTCTGTTTTGTTCATTATAGGAACATCCTCCTTAGATAAATATATTATACTTCTTTATACTCCATAAGGACTTATTTGTCAATAAGTTCTTCGGATAGCTCTTCCCATTTTTCGTACAATTCATCAAGCATTTCCGAGAGAGAAGTGCGTTCATTGTGAAGTTCGACAAGTTTTGCTGTGTCGCTTGCAATATCAGGATTGTTATATTCTTCATCAATTGCACTGATGCGTTCTTCAGTCTGGCTGATTTTGTCTTCCGTGCGTTTCAGCTCATTTTTAAGTTTTTTAAGTCTTGCAGCTTCTTCTTTTGACTGCTGCCATTCTGCCTTTGAAGACCCCTGTGCTGATGATGGTGTCTGACAGGCTGATGACGCCATGCTGTCATTAATGGCAGCTGTAGCATCAGTAAGTGCTTTTGGTGTAAGTATAT
>OHUK01000936.1_pt1 | contig 11439 bp, 9 predicted proteins | sample 1579201 | NCBI WGS metagenome assembly OHUK01 (sample SAMEA3879528, study PRJEB24766) | human gut metagenome | biome: human-associated habitat; feature: feces | place: USA | collected 1985/1987 | reverse complement strand
CTTTTTGAGTGGGGCGAGCGCTTCTATGATGACAGCGTGGCGGTAAGTGAAGTGGCGTCCATCTATGATGATGTATATGCTGGCAAGTTTCCCGGTTTCCACCTTTCGGAATATATGAAGCAGTGGCGTGCATCGCAGAGTGTGAAGGTTGGAGGTCGCTATGTAAACTTCACCGCGCCCGATTTGGAGGGCAACGACCACAAGGTGTCGGAGGAAATCAAGGGCAAAGTGGCTATCATCGATTTCTGGGCGAGCTGGTGCGGGCCGTGCCGCAGGCATTCCAGAAGCCTGATTCCCGTTTACGAGAAGTACAAAGACCGTGGTTTCACCATCGTGGGCGTGGCTCGTGAACGTGATGCGGAGGCCATGCGCAAGGCCATCGGGCGCGACAAGTACCCTTGGCTCAACCTCATTGAGCTTAATGACCGCATCAAACTGTGGAACCAATACGGAATCCGCGGCGGTGGAGGCACTTTTCTCGTTGACCGCAATGGCATTATCCTGGCCGTAGATCCCACGGCCGAGGAGGTAGAGGCTATATTGCGTGAGGTACTTTAGTGATGTTTTATGAATCGGCACGCCCCGTATTTAGTTGCAATACGGAGCGTGTCGGTTGTTGCGTGGCAATCAATTTGTGGCCACTCGACAAACATAGGGGGCTTAATCGTACAGGGAGTTATGGAGTTCGAGGACAATGGCATTATTAAAGGAATTGTTTTAGGAGTTAAGGAGTTAGGGGGAGTTTAGGAGTTAAGACAATAGCTTAGAAGCCAAGAAGTGAATTTTTTGGAGTTAAGGAGTCAAGTAGTTAAGGAGTTAAGACAATAGTTTTGGGAGCACGGGAACCCTGTGGGCATGGGGAAAGTGTTGCAGGAAGAGAGAGAGGCAATGCCATTGTCCTCTAACTCCTTGTAACTCCTAAACTCCCCCTAACTCCTTGACTCCTAAAAAGCCCTCGATTTATCTGGTGAGCCTCGATTTGTTGTCTGGATGTGTCATTACATCCAGTCGGCGAGGTTGGCCGAGGCTTCCACCTTGGTCTCGATGTCGTCGGGCAGGGCAGGGAAGAAGTCGATGCCAGTGATGCGTTCCACCTCGTAGATGAAGCCTATGGCCTTGGGCGCGCCCTCGGTGCACAGCACAACCTTGAAGAAGGCTTCGGGCACCACCACCTTGTTCTTTCCTATTGTCTTGTGGCGGCCTTTGTAAAGTATTGGGCCGCTGACAATGTAAACGGAGCCAAGCTCGTCGGCCCATCGGCGGCACTGCTGCTCAATCTTGTTCCAGTCGTCGGCGTTGAGCCCGTGGCTCTGCGGGCAGATGTTGGTGAAGAGGAACGACTCGCGCTGTGCCGCCTCGCTCCATTTGTTGTCGGCAGACGGGCACATGTGGCCGCGGTCGTAGCCCGAGCGGTAGTAGTCGTTGTCTGTGGCGCGGGGCTCGTTCACCTCTTCGTCTTCGGCAAAGTCGATGCCGCCGCGCTTGTATGGGCCGGATGTGTGGTTGGCGGTGAGGTGCCACGCCACCCAGTTGGGCAGCTTGGTGTCGCTGTTGTACGACGCCGTGTAGGCCGTTCGGTGCAATATCTGCTCCTTGCGGTCGGTGAGCGGTGCCGGCACCTCGATGCCTTCTGCGGCTTCCACGGCATCCGCAGTGTTGTCGGGTTGGTTCTCTGCCACGAGCTTGTCGATGGCTTTTTCGGCGTAGTCGGCCAGCGCCGTCTTCACCTCGTCGCCAACGGCCTCCTTAATCTTGTCGGTATTGACGTTGCATGCTGCCGATGCGGCGGCCAAAATGGTGGCGGCAAACAGGGCGTGGATGGTTTTTTGTTTCATCTTTTGTTGTTATTTGAGAGTCTTAATGCAGCCCTGCTGTCAGGCCGGGGCTGTCCTGCCATCGTGGCGCGGCGCTGCCGTCCGTAGTTGGGCGCAGATGCAAAGTTACGCAAAAAAAGCGTGCCGCCAAGCTGGCAGCGTGCCAAAAGCGGCGGCAAACCACAAAAAAGAGGAGGAAAGGCTGCCTTGCGGCTGTCTTTCCTCCTCTCTATTGCAAAACCGGCTTGACTCGCCTTTCTGGCTTATGCCGGTATGTTCACTCTTCCGTAGTTGTACATTCTGAGCATGTTGTCGCAGTACTTGTTGAACACTTTGCTCGTCGTAATCTTTTTAATCATCCTTTTCATAATTCGTTACCCTTTCTTTTGCTTTTTGTTATACAATCTTTTTGTGTCTCATCGGTTGGATGTAGCTTCACATCCGTTATCCTGAATCTTCGTGTTTTGACAGTGCAAAGATAGTACCTTTTGTTTGTGTGCGTACACATAAGGGGCGTTTTTTTGCGTTGCTCCCCATGATTGTTGACGTAGGTCAAAGGTTTGACGTAGGTCAATCCTTGCGTCTGACATTGCGCAGACGCCCGTATACGTCAAACGATCGGCTGTCGGCAAGGCGCAGGGTGAGCATTAGCGAAAGCATTGATGCTGAGAATGTTATGGCGGTTATCATCATCTGGTATTTGATGGCGATGCCCGGTGCCGAGCCTCCCAGTATCTGTCCGATCATGGTTCCTGGCAGAGAAACTATGCCAAGGACTGCCATATTGGCAATGCATGGCGCAAACGATTTTTCGACAGCCTGTCGCGCAAAAGGCGTGATGGCCTCGAGGTGGGTGGCGCCATTGCCAAGCAAATAGTAATAAAGATGGTGCTCGCGCTGCAGCCCGTCGTAATAAGTGTTGAGGGCAATGACGTTTACGCTGAGCATGTTGCCCATGAGTATGCCCATGATGGGCACGAAGTAGCGGGCGTCGAAAGGATGGTCGAGCCTGAGCACGAGCACAAGGAAATACAGTCCCACCACTACGGCCGTGGCCAGCAGGCCCGAGAACAGCGGCAGGGCTATGGTGCGCAGGCGCAGGCGGGTGCGTCTGGCTGCCGTAAACGTGGCCACGAGCACCATGATGAGCACCCATGCGAAGTTGACCAGCGGACTGTTCCACTCAAAGAGGTAGCGCAGGTATAGGCCAATGAGAAACAGTTGGACGACCATGCGCACCGTGGCTATGGCGGTAGACTGTATGAGCCTTGCGCCCAAGCGGTGGAAGAAATATACGGGCAGGGCCATGAGCAGCAGGCCTACGGCCATGCTGAGGTATGAAATGTCGGTTGTTTCCATGTCGGTTTTGTTTGTCTTTTATGTCTGTTTGTTCTTTGTTGTCAATGGGGGATTGGCTGCTTTTGGTTGGCAGGAGTGGCAGCCGATGTGGGCGAAGGGCATCGGCAGCACGCCGTGGCTGGCTATGCGCCACGGCATCAACCCACAGCCGATGAGCCTAAAGCGGCGCTGCAGGGCTGCTGTCATGGCAATGTGGTGCTTACGGATATGCATTTGTCGCAACCCTGGGCAAAGTCGGCGTCGTGGCTGACGGCCACGATGGAGCAGCCGCGGGCGGCGAGCGTCTTCAGGTAGTCGAGCACAAGGGCCGAGGTGTGGGCGTCGAGGGCCGACGTTGGCTCGTCGACAAGCAATATCGACTTGCCTAAAAGACCGCTTGCCGACAGCACGGCGCGCTGCCGCTCGCCACCGCTGAGCTCGGCCACCTTTTTGTCGTAGAGTGCCGGTGGCAGCTCCAGTTTGCGCCATTCGGCCATGAGCAAGTCTTTTGAGAAAGCCTTGCCGCGGTTTACCTTCAGCGTGAAGGGCAGGCGCATCATGTCGCTCACCCACTCAGAGGGCAAGGTGAGTTCTTGAGGTATATATGATATGTGCTTGCGGAACTCCTCGGCCGACGACGGCGTAAGCAGTTCTCCGTCTATGCTGATGTGGCCTTCGTCGAGCGGATGGAAGCCAAGGATGGCTCGCAGAAGCGTTGTCTTGCCGCTGCCGGAGCTTCCCGTCAGGCAAACGGTCTGCCCGTCGGGCACTGTAAACGATAGACCGGCAAAGAGTTGCCTGCCTCCGATGGTTATGGATGCGTTTTTGATCTCAAGCATTGTTGGGTTCTGTTTTTGCTGTTTGTCGGACGCGCTTTGCTGTCGGCGTGGCCAGAGCAGGCGTTTGTCCGGTTATGTTCTGTCGTATGCAAAGGTACTGAAAAATAATCAATGGATGGCATGTAGTGTTCCGTTTTTGCAAAAGCGAAGCTGGTTGCCGGCATTGACGTAGGCGCAACGGGTTTTCCGGCAATGGACTGTTGGGCTGACACAAGAGGGCGGCGCTAATTCTGCTTGGAGATTCTGGGCGCAATCCGCCTTTCACGAACGCCATTGTTGCAGGTGTGTTACAGGTACACTTTATAAATGATTGTATTACAGCAGTTTAGTGTTTGGGCGTGTTTTATATATTCCGGATTCATTCTTTGGCTGCAATTTCAGGTGTAGTCATGGGGCATTATTCCTCGATTGTTACACGGTTTTGAGCCGGAAAACATCTGAGGTTGGCCCCTTGCAGAACTTTCGGTGGGCATGGCTGTGGTATGGCACGTGGCGACTGCTTAAATGCTTGGGCTGCATTGCTGGCATCGGTGTGGCTCAGCCATGCTTCTGTTGTGTTGTCATTGCGTTGCAGCATGGCCGGTGGTGCTGTTGCTTTACGGCCGGATGGGGTGGCGGTGGCGAGCCCGTAGGATGGCAAGGCATGGCATGGCAATGTGGGATTGCTATGATATTATGTCATAAATTTTTAAAATCAGGGATGTCATTAAGGAATAAGTATTTTTTACCTTCATAGTCCATCTTGCAGCAATAGTGCTGAAGGCCGTTGCTCATCACTAGGTAGTCTACCTTGAGCAGCATGTTGTAAGCTGCTATCTGGTTGAATACGTCCTGCGTGATGCTCACCGTGGGTGCTTTGTATTCCATTATCATCCGTGGATGCAGAGCCGTATCATAAAGCACGCTGTCGCACCTGAGCTTTTTTGCACCCACCGATAGCTCCACTTCGTTGGCCATGTAAGCAAGCGGATAGCCTTTGTGCTCGCATAGAAAATGCACGAAGTGTTGGCGGACCCATTCCTCAGGGGTCAATGCCACGTATTTTCTGCGGAGTACGTCGTAGACTTGTTGCTTGCCGGCGGTGGGCTTGAGTATTATCTTGAATGGTGGCAGATTGAGCTTATACATTATATATATATGTGTGATGTAGTTAGAATAAAATCATATTCGCATTTCGGTTAACCGATATTTTGCTGTATCTTTGCATACCGCAATCTTTCGCTGATGCCATTGGCATACTCGGATTGAGCATGAGGAGTATGGCGGGCCTTATGCGATAGGATTTGCAAAATTAATAAATAATGCAATAAATAAAGAATGGCTGACAACAAAAACGTGACATACGACAGCATTGTGAGGGACTTGCGCGCCAGGAAGTTTGCACCTGTGTATTATCTGATGGGCGACGAACCTTATTATATAGACAAGATAACAGACTATATCGCTGATAACGTATTGCCCGCTGAAGAACGCGACTTCAACCAGACGGTGCTTTTCGGGTCTGATGTTTCGGCTGCCCAAATCGTGGACGTGGCCAGAAGCTATCCTATGATGTCTGATTTGAAAGTGGTCATTGTGAAGGAAGCCCAAAACCTGCGCAATACTGAAGCACTGGAGTTCTATATGCAAAAACCACAAAAGTCGACTATACTTGTGATGTGCCATAAGAACGGAACAATTGACCGGCGGAAGAAGTTGGCTGCCTTGGTCGAGAATGTTGGGGTGCTTTTTGAAAGCAAAAAACTGCGTGAACGAGAACTGCCCACATTCATCGAAAAATATCTCAAGGGCAATGGGGCAAGCATAGACCCCAAATCGCAACAGATAATTGCCGACTCGGTTGGGGCCGACCTCAACAGGTTGGTGGGCGAACTTGATAAATTGCTCATTGCTTTGCCCGAAGAAGACCGTAGGGTAACGCCGCTAATCGTTGAGCAGCAGATAGGGGTGAGCAAAGATTTTAACGCCTTTGAACTTCGTGATGCCGTGGTGAACAAGAATGTGTTCAAGGCAAATCAGATAGTGAAATATTTTGACGAAAACCCTAAGGCCGGCAATATCTATAGCTTTCTCCCAATGCTCTTCAATTACTTCCAGAATCTGTTGATTGCTTATTATTGCCCGCAGAAAGGCAATCCAGAGGCCCTCGCAAAGTGGTTGGAGCTGCGCTCACAATGGGCGGCAAAAGATTACATGACCGGAATGAGAAATTTCAAGGGAGTGAAAGTCTTGCAGATAATTTCTAAAATTAGAGAGATAGACGCCAAAAGTAAGGGGCTTGACAACCCAAATACACCGCAGGGAGAGCTCATGAAAGAGTTAATTTTCTTTATATTGCACTGAAAATATCGGGTATTTTGCCACTTTTTCATCTAGAATAAGCGTTCCACCGGAACGCTTTTTTAGGCTCCAAATATCGGGATTTCAGCGATTTACGTGGTAATTACCCCCTCTGAAAATCGCGTATTTTGGATTTTCCGACCGCTTGCTCGGAATTTTTCAAAAACAACAGAATCTTGTTTCTATGACTGATATAAATTTGGTGTTAACATAGTTTTGTATTTGCTTTTGTGAATTATGCAAATGCAAAGGCGCATGCAATGTCGGTTTTGTAAATCGATATTTAGTTGATTACACTAAAATAATGTGTGATTTACAAATTAATTGTGTTACATTTGTAAATCAAAACAACGGGGTTTGAAACACTAAATCATATAAATACACGACAATAATATCACTATAATAACTTGAAAACCACGATTTTATAGCTAAAATTTAATCTATTTTATATGGTTTTTGCTCAAATTGGCGATATTTACCCTTATATTCTGTGTTTTGGCATGTATCTTTTGTGTAAATATCTCTTTTAAAGCCAGTTGATTGAGATAATTGCCTTAATAAAAGGTTTTGGCACAATTCAAATACTGCGATTTAGGTTTGTTGTTGTAAATCACTAATAGGGCCGCTTTATGTGTTTGATGTTCTAAAGTTAGAAATGTAAACACTAAATTTAAAACATAAAAATCTTAGTTTATGAGTTGCATAATCCGATAAAATGTTTTACCTTTGTAAACGCAACAGAAAACGGGGTTTTACCCCTTAATAATGCGTATAAACTGGTATGAAAGATAGGATAAAGCAGATAATGGAATCCAAACACATGACCCAGCAAGTGTTTGCCCAGTTCATAGATATGTCTCCGGCATCGTTGAGTAGCATATTCAATGGCCGTACAAAACCTACGTTAAATATCGTGGAAGCCATCAAAAGGAAAATTCCTGACATCAATACAAACTGGCTTTTGTTTGGTATCGGCGACATGTACGAGCACCTGTCTGATGACAGGGGAACTGATGACACAGGTGAACGCCCTTCATCTGAAGCACTGGCCTTGGATTTTGGGGATAGTGATTTTCATTCCCCTACCCAACAGTCGGAGCACGACAGAAATCTATTCTCAGGGCAGCAACATAACAATGGTGTGCAGAATACACGCCCGGAGATAATCAGAGAGGAGATAAAATATATTGACAAGCCACAAAGGAAGGTAGTTGAGATACGCGTATATTATGATGATTTGACCTACGAGACTTTTGTGCCGGCAAAAAAGTAAGCCTTGTTTGTAGTTCCTTCTGTTTGTAGTTCTATTGGTATGGTTATGCCATGTCGTGGGTGTTGATGGTTTTTCATTTTGTGATATGGTAATCTTGCTGATACTTTAGGGGCAAAACTTCTGTAACACGACGATTCTTAAGCTGATGGGCAGGCTACTTGATTCAGGGTTTTATTGTTTCGACATCAAGCTGCCGGCTAAGGTACGAGGGGAGCGGGATGTGGTAATTTCCATTGTTTATGGCATAGTGTGAACGATAGTTGTACTTTTTTGATATTCGCATCATGCTTTAGTAATTTGTTGATCTGTTGAATTCGGAATGTTGGCATTGTTTTTTTCAATCATCAAATTTACGCTATATGATAATACAGGTTAGCGAGTATTTGTGTCATACGGAGATAAGACGTGGTGTCAGTTTTAGCAAACTTTTGGATAATGATTGTCGCCGACGTGCTTACAAGGTACTTTACCGAAACGCCAAGTTGACCGTTACATACAGTTGCCACCTTTGTGTTTGTTATCGTTGTTCTTCTTTTCATTTTCCTATTCTATGCGCTTTTGTATTTGTTAAATACAGATTAGTTAAGATATGCATGCCATTTCGTAGCGTTAAACTTTCGTGAACATGTTTCTGTTAAGGGAAAACGAAGTTGCAAACAGCGACATTCCAACAATATTTCCAATAACAGCCATGGACACTTACAATGTGAGTGCACCGCATGCGAGTGAACCCTTCTGTTTGCTTTTCATTTTCAGGATTTTGTCATTCGAATATGTTGGTTGAACTGAGCCTTTGTTTTTGCGTATAAATCGAGGTTAGTGTCTATGACTCCAACAACATTTCGCCGAATGGCGGGTTTGCGTTATGATGCTCATGTGGTTGACTAAAGTGTTTGGATTAGGTGGTTGTTATGGGGATTATATTGCCACAGGCTAAAAAGGCAATTAAATTTGCAGTCATATTACCACCTTAATTATTCAATATTTGTAATTAAAATATCAAATATGATTGTATATTTGTATTGAAGATATGTCATTATATTTTCTTTAAGGTTCTATATATGAATGTGCAATAATGGTGGTTTGCAGTTTATGAAGGCTTTTGCTACTAATCATTAATATTGCATAACGTCTTTCACTTATTTTTGAAAGGATGTGTTATGCATCCTTGAGTTCACTTATTATCCGTATAAGATGCAATTAAGAGGAAATAATTATATGTTGGTATAAATATATGGCTAATGTTGGAATTCTGTTTTTGTATGCAAGTCATTTGTTTTGTTTATAACTAAACTAAATCCAAAAGGCGATATATTTCAAAATATACAAATATTTTCTTGCATATTAAATAATATAATCATATTTTTATAAGCAATTTGAATATTGCGTTGTGAGAATGAACAGATATACATCTATTATTGTGCAAACCGAGAGCAATGTCAAGTTTGCTTGCATATTGCCGCTGCGCAACCGGAAATCACGGCTCGATGCATTGATCTCTCGGAGGGAGGCCTTGTTGCCAAGTTCTTGCAATATGCAAGTTCTGGGGTGCAAACCAATTCGCAAGCACACCATATCTGTCAACATTAGAAACGCAAATGGCAGAGGTGTACCTTTTAATGCATTTACTCATTGTGGCTTTGAAAATACAATAGGCGTTATTAAAGAAACATCTCATCATTTATCTCCCATTAATGCCTATAGTTTTTTTATAGGCATCTCCATATTAAGATTATATAAATATTTCTATGATGAATATGGTGAAAGCTATGGTAGGGCCTTTTTTCGATAATAGGAAAGCTGATATTGAGAACAATGTTGAAAAAGATGCATACTTAGAATCGAAGGTTTTAAATAGGATTTTAATAGAATGTGAAAATTCGAAATTAAGAGTGGATGTCAATAACTTGTTGAATGAGATGGTAGCATATGTTGATACCCATAGATTAAACCGTGAAGAGGCCCCATTGTCCTACTCCGCATGACTGTAGTAAAAATGAACATTATGACTATTACAAAGACCATTTTGGATGTTCAACCTGCATCACCAAATTTGATAATGATACTGAACTATCTTACTGAGGGAACAAACCATGAGAAGGTTGTCAACGGTCACCGATACCTTTACGATGCCAAAGTTTCGGGTAATCGAGTGCAAAGCCAAGATTGCTTATGCTTTTCTGAGGAGTGGCCGACAATCATCTATGATAACTCCGAGTTCTTCGGAGGCGTGACCAACACCGCCAAGTTCTCCCTCTATGTTAGCCCCTACCTTGTGGCAAGTCAGGGTGGTAAGTACACCAAGCACATCTACATCGGAAGCCAGCGTATCGTCAGCAAGCTTGGCGACCTTGCCAGCTATGGTGCCGACCCAAGACGCATCCCATACGCAGGAACAGAGGCAGACGGTGTCAGTGTGGACTATCAGACGAAGTACAACCGCCAGCAACAAGCCATTAAGGATAACTATGCCGACTTCGGTGTGCCTTACAACGGTGAGGACAACAACGACTACGTGAACGGCCAGGGCTTCTGCTGCAATGACGTTGCAGAGGTTTCAGCCTCAGCAAAGGCTATGGCACGAATAGATGGTAACTTCAAGCCCAACGATGACTACGAGAAGTTGCAGTTCTACTACCATCCCGACCACTTGGGTAACTCAAGCTATATCACCAATCTTGACGGTGAGGTGGTGCAGCACATCGAGTATGTGCCTTTCGGAGAAGTGTTCATCAAGGAGCGCAACAATACGTGGAACACACCATACCTCTTCAATGCCAAGGAGTTTGACGAGGAGACTGGTATGTACTACTATGGTGCGAGGTACTATGAGCCAAGGATAAGTTTGTGGATGAGTACGGATCCAAAAGAAGAAACTTGTCCTGATATTAGTTCATATACATATTGTCATAATAGCCCTATCAATCTATTAGATATTGATGGCATGGATGATTACAAAATTAATCAAATTGGGCAAATAACATTTTGGATACGTACTAATGCCAAAAGTACACATAGAATATTTGCAGGAAAAGACAACATTACGTTTGGTAAACAATTTGTTTCCCAGCTGGTTGAAAAACAATCGGCAAATGGAACAACAGCAAAAACGAGCAACTCAGATGATGCATTTGAGTTCTTTAAATTTGCTGCAGACCACACAAAGGTTGAATGGAGTTTGATTGGTCTACAGAAAAATAATAGTGTAGAGTTTAAATTACATTCGGATTTTAGTACCTCGAGTGTATCACTAGACACAAAAGATTATAAAGATCAAGTGTTCCAATTGCACAATCACCCAAGGGGGAGTAACCCTAACAATACAAAAGCCTCTGGAGATTATGATGCTTATAAGCAGACAAAACCCAACCAGGCAGTACAAAGTTATAATGCAGAAGGCGACTTGTGGACATTAAATAATGTGTACAATGCGTATAAACAAAACCATCCAAAGGCTATGCTAAGCGAATATCCTAAAGCTTATATTTATTATTCTGGTGACAACAAACAACAACCCCAATTATATCAGTATGATTTAGGTCGCTCAAGATTTAGAGTTATCTATAAACCAAGTTATCAACAGATAAAGAATAGAGTAAACAAATGAAGGGCGTCATATTAATTTTGTGTATATGTCTATTGATGATTAAATGTACTGTTAAGGAAGGACCTTTTAGTCCTTCCTTAATCAGAGTCGTGGATGAAATTACAAATATGAATCCAAACAATAAGGTTGTTCAAGTTATAGCATCTGAGTTAAATGGGCATAACATTCTATATTTAACGTGAGTTCGATGAATTATAACTATTTGTAAATTTGGTGATTAGCGAAAAT
>OHUK01000935.1_pt1 | contig 11440 bp, 10 predicted proteins | sample 1579201 | NCBI WGS metagenome assembly OHUK01 (sample SAMEA3879528, study PRJEB24766) | human gut metagenome | biome: human-associated habitat; feature: feces | place: USA | collected 1985/1987 | reverse complement strand
CGCTGGTCATGGCGGATATCGTCAATGTGGGCATTGCAGCGCACGACCTGCATTATATTCTGGTGCGGTGCGGCCTTTTGCTGCTGCTGGCTTTTGTCGGCCTTACCTGCAGCCTGACCGCGCAGTATTTTTCCGCCAAGGCGGCGGTGGGCTACTCCACCGCGCTGCGGCACGCCCTGTTTGCCCATATCCAGAGCCTGAGCTTTTCAGAGATGGATACGCTGGGCACCAGCACCCTCATTACCCGCATGACCAGCGATGTCAATCAGGTGCAAAGCGGGCTCAACCTGTTTTTGCGCCTGTTCCTGCGCAGCCCCTTTGTGGTGCTGGGTGCCATGGTCATGGCCTTTACGGTCAACGCCCGGGCGGCAATGATCTTTGTGGTCACCATCCCGCTGCTCAGCGTGGTGGTGTTCGGCGTGATGGTGATCACCCGGCCGCTGTACAAAACCGTGCAGACCCGGCTGGACCGGGTGCTGGGCCTGACCCGCGAGAACCTGACCGGCGTGCGCGTGGTGCGTGCCTTTGATAAGGAGCAGAGCGAGATCGACCGCTTTGAGGACGCCAACGCCCTGCTGACCGGGATGCAGCTGCACGTCGGCCATCTTTCGGCGCTGATGAACCCGCTGACCTATGTGCTCATCAACCTTGCCATCGTGGCGCTGCTGTATGTGGGCAGCATCGAGATCAACGTGGGCGGCATGGCCTCCGGCGATGTCATTGCGCTGGTGAACTACATGAACCAGATCCTTGTGGAGCTGGTCAAGCTTGCCAACCTCATCGTGCAGATCAGCAAGGCGCTGGCCTGTGCGGGCCGTGTGCAGGCGGTGCTGGACACGAAGCCCGGCATGACCTTCCCCGCCGAACTTCTGGGCGAAGTGCCCGCAGACAAGACCGGCGATGCCGTGCGCTTTGACCATGTAGGTCTGACCTACGCCGGCGCAGGCGCACCCAGCCTGACCGATATCAGCTTTACCGCCAAAAAGGGCCAGACCATCGGCGTCATCGGCGGCACCGGCAGCGGCAAATCCAGCCTTGTAAACCTGATCCCGCGCTTTTACGATGCCACCGAGGGCAGCGTGGAGATCTTTGGCCGCCCGGTGGCCAGCTACCCCCGGGACGCTTTGCGCGGCAGGGTGGCGGTGGTCATGCAGAAGGCGCAGCTCTTCGGCGGCACCATCCGCTCCAACCTTTTGTGGGGCAACAAGGACGCCACCGATGCCGACCTGTGGGCGGCGCTGGAAACGGCACAGGCCGCAGACTTTGTGCGTGCAAAGCCCCTTGGGCTGGACGAGCCGGTGGAGCAGGGCGGACGCAATCTTTCCGGCGGACAGAAGCAGCGCCTGACCATCGCCCGTGCGCTGGTGGGCAAGCCGGACATTCTGATTTTAGATGACAGCGCCAGTGCGCTGGACTACGCCACCGACGCCGCCCTGCGCAAGGCGCTGGCGGCGCTGCCCGGGGCTCTGACCGTGTTCATCGTCAGCCAGCGTGCCGCCAGCTTGCAGCACGCCGACCAGATTCTGGTGCTGGATGACGGCCATCTGGTGGGCATCGGCACCCACAGCGCACTGCGCAGCAGCTGCCCGGTGTACGAGGAGATCTACGAGAGCCAGTTCAAGAAAGGGGAGGCAGAAGCATGAGTGCAAAAACAAAAAACAAGCTGACCCCGCAGCAGCGCAAGGCCACTCTGAACCGGGTGCTGCGCAAAATCCGTCCGTACAGCGCCTTTGTAGTGTGCAGCCTGCTGGTGGCGGCGGTCAGCGTAGCCGCCCAGCTGTATATCCCCATCCTGTGCGGTGATGCCATTGATAAGATGCTGGGCAAGGGCAATGTGGACCTTGCCGGGGTGCTGCGCATTGCGGTGAGCATTCTGGTGGTAGCTGCCGTGGCCGCCCTTGCACAGTGGCTTTTGAGCGTGTGCAACAACCGCATCACCTTCTCGGTCAGCCGTGACCTGCGCAACGAGGCGCTGCGTAAAATTCAGACCCTGCCGCTGTCCTATCTGGACAGCCACCCCTCCGGCGATATCGTCAGCCGCATGGTGGCAGATGTGGACACCTTTGCGGACGGTCTGCTGATGGGCTTTACCCAGCTGTTCTCCGGCATCCTGACCATCTTTGGCACGTTGCTGTTCATGCTGCGGGAGAACGTGCCTATCACGCTGGTGGTGGTGTGCATCACCCCGCTGAGCCTTGTGGTGGCGGGCTTTCTGGCAAAGCGCAGTTACGGCTACTTCCAGAGCCAGAGCACCGTACGCGGCAAGCAGACCGCGCTGGTCAACGAGATGATCGAGGGCCAGAAGGTGGTGCAGGCCTTTGGCCACGAAGCCGAAAGCCTTGCCGCCTTTGACGAGGTGAACGGACAGCTGCAGGACGTGAGCCTGAAGGCCATCTTCTTCTCCAGCCTGACCAACCCCGCCACCCGCTTTGTGAACAACATCGTGTATGCGGGCGTAGGGCTTGTGGGTGCGCTGTACGCCGTGCGCGGCGGCATCACCATCGGTCAGCTCAGCGTTTTTCTGAGCTACGCCAACCAGTACACCAAACCCTTCAACGAGATCTCCGGCGTGGTCACCGAGCTGCAAAACGCACTGGCCTGCGCCGCCCGGGTGTTTGAACTGCTGGACGCCGAAGATCAGGTGCCGGAGGCCGAAAACGCCGCCGCGTTGCAGCCGGACGGCCATGTGCAGCTGGAGGATGTGTCCTTCCGCTACCTGCCCGACCGCCCGCTGATCGAGGGCCTGAGCCTGGACGTGAAGCCCGGCCAGCGCATCGCCATCGTCGGCCCCACCGGCTGCGGCAAGACCACCCTCATCAACCTGCTCATGCGGTTCTATGATGTCAACGGCGGCTCCATCAAAGTCTCCGGCACCGACATCCGGGACGTGACCCGCGCCTCCCTGCGCGGCAGCTACGGCATGGTGCTGCAGGATACCTGGCTGCGGGCCGGTACGGTGCGGGAGAACATCGCCTACGGCAAGCCGGACGCCACCCTGGACGAGGTGGTGGCTGCCGCCAAGGCCGCCCACGCCGACAGCTTCATCCGCCGCCTGCCCAAGGGTTACGATACCGTCATTGCTGAGGACGGCGGCAACATCAGTCAGGGCCAGAAGCAGCTGCTCTGCATCGCCCGCGTGATGCTCTGCCTGCCCCCCATGCTGATTTTGGACGAGGCGACCTCCTCCATCGACACCCGCACCGAGGTGCGCATCCAGAAGGCCTTTGCCCGCATGATGCAGGGGCGTACCAGCTTTATCGTGGCGCACCGCCTTTCCACCATCCGGGAGGCAGACGTTATCCTTGTGATGAAGGACGGCCACATCGTGGAGCAGGGCAGCCACGACCAGCTGCTGGCGCAGGGCGGCTTCTACGCCAAACTCTACAATAGCCAGTTCGAGGGCGTGCAGACCTGAGGACGCTGTTGTATCCTATCCAAACTGTAATAACGAATGACGAAAATGCACTTTGTTAAATAAAACAGGCCGAATAGGCACTCGTTCATAAAATATTAATAATATATTAACATTCAGTACACCACTTTTCGGTATACATAGGGCAACAAAGGCGCGCAGTGCGCCGAACCCCCGCCAAAAAGGGCAAAAACGCGCAGACTGCTGTGGTGTGCGGCGGTCTTGGAAATGCCCTTGGTACAGGAAAGGAAACGTTACTTATGAAAATTGGTTTTTGGGAACTTATCGTCATCGTCATCGTGGCGTTTGTGTTCATCGGCCCGGACCAGCTGCCTGTCTACGCAAAGAAGATCGGCAAGATGCTCCGCGAGCTGAAGAAATACACCGGCGCTGCTTCTGAGGAGATCCAGAAGAACGTGGTGGAGCCACTGAACGAGATCCAGGCACCCCTGAAGGAGGCTGTTGCCCCCCTGACCGATATCAAGAAGGATATCGACAGCAGCATGCGGGACGTGACCAAGAGCTTTACCGGCATTGGCAAGACCAGCAAGGAGGAAGCCGCCAAGAAGCTGGCTGAGACCGAGGAGGTCACCGACCTGACCGAGGATGCTGTGGAGGAACTGCCCGAGCAGCCCGCCGAAGCCCCGGCTGACACTGCTGAAACTGTGGAGGCTCCCGCTGAAAAGCCGGAGCAGCCCGCTGCCGAGGCCGCACAGCCCGCCGCTGAGCCGGTGGCTGAGCCTGTGCAGGAAGCCCCTGCCGTAGCCGAAGCGGCTGCCGAAGCTGCACCCGCTGAGGAAGCAAAGGTGTAAGCACCCCTACTTATTTATGGATGCACCCGCGCCCGCGGTTGCCAGATACATTCTGTAATACGCCCGCCACGCGGCGCGGCAAGAAAAAGGAGATATTTATTATGCGTATTGGTACTAATGAGCTGCTGATCATTCTGGTTGTTGTTCTGCTGATCTTTGGACCCAAGAACCTGCCGAAGCTGGGCAAGATGTTCGGTAAGACCATCAACGGCTTCAAGAAGGGCATGGAGGACGAGGACGCCGAGCAGTCCGAGGAGACTGTAAAGAAGGCTGATAAGAAGGACGAAGACGAGGAGTAATTGTGGCTACAAACAAAAAGCGCAAAAAGAAAGCCGAAGTCATGGCAGAGGACGGCAGCATGACGCTGACCGGCCATCTGAAAGAACTGCGGAACCGGCTCATCATCTGCGCGGTGGTGTTTGTGGTGGGCGTGGTGGTCTCGCTGGCGTATGCAGACCGTCTGATCGATCTGCTTACTGCCATGGGCCGCGACTATTACCAGTTCGTGTCCATTGCCCCGCAGGAAAAACTGATGCAGTATTTCCGGGTGTCCATTCTGGCCGGTGTGGTGGTAACGGTGCCTGTGGCCTTTTACAACATCTACGCCTTTGCAAAGCCGGGTCTGAAAAAGAGCGAGAGCACCTTTTTCAAGCTGGTCATGCTGCTGGGTCTGATCCTGTTCTGCGTGGGCGTGCTGTTTGCCTATAAGCTCATGATGCCGTTCATGCTGCGGTTCCTCAGCACCGGCATCGAGGGTGCAGAGTACATCCAGACCACCACCAGTATCGAGAGCTACGTCAACCTCTGCCTGACCATGTTCATCATCTTTGGCTGTGTGTTTGAGATGCCGCTGATCACCATCATCCTTTCCAAGATGGGCATCATCAACCCGCAGATCCTCAAGCAGGTGCGCGGCGTGGCCATCGTGGTCATCTTCTTCATCGCTGCTGTGGTCACCCCGCCGGACATCGTGTCCCAGTGCATGGTGGCTTTCCCCATGGTGCTGCTGTACTTTGTCAGCATCTTCCTGAGCGGCATCTTCTATAAGCCGCGTGATACGGATGAGGATGACGAGGAAGAAGAGGCGAGCGAGGACTGATCCCGCTTCCGTTCCGGTTTTCATCAACTGAATCAAACGCCGCTGCACAGCCGTGCAGCGGCGTTTCTTGTTGGCACGGAAACAAAAAAGCTGCCGCACAGCTTTGTGCAGCAGCCTATGAGAAAATAAAGGAGAAACGCAGGTTCAAAAAAGATTATTTGCCCAGATGCCAGATATCGCGGTCGTACTCGGCAATGGTGCGGTCAGAGGAGAACATGCCAGCCTTGGCAATGTTCACAAGGCACTTACGCCGCCAGCCCGTGGGGTCGCAAGCGTAATCGCTGAGCGCCTGTCCCTTGCGCACAACGTAGGCATTGAAGTCCGGCAGGGTCTGGAACCAGTCCTTGTGGATCAGCTCATCATGCAGGCGGGTCAGGTTTTCGGCATGGCCGGCGGCCAGCATCTCCGGCCCGGTGAGGAAGCTGATGGCGCGGCGGATGTTGGCATCGCCCTCCACCCACTGGGCGGGGTCGTAATCGCCCACGGCGTAGCGGTGGATGACCTGATCGGAGGTCTGGCCGAAGATATAGATGTTCTCCTCGCCCACCTGCTGGCTGATCTCCACATTGGCACCGTCCATGGTGCCCAGCGTCAGCGCGCCGTTCAGCATAAACTTCATGTTGCCGGTGCCGGAGGCCTCCTTGGAGGCAAGGCTGATCTGCTCGGACAGGTCGCAGGCCGGGATCAGCTTTTCGGCGGCGGTGACGTTGTAGTTTTCCACGAACACCACCTGCAGCCACTTGGACACCTCCGGGTCTGCGGCAATGACCTTGGAGAGGGTCAGCAGCGCATGGATGATGTCTTTGGCAATGGTGTAGGCGGGAGCGGCTTTCGCGCCGAAGATGCTCACCATCGGAGCAGCGGGCAGGTGCCCTGCCTTGATCTCGTAGTACTGGTGGATGAGGTACAACAGGTTGAGCTGCTGGCGCTTGTACTCGTGCAGGCGCTTGGACTGGATATCGAACACGGCATCGGTGTTCACGCGCACCTTCTGGGTGTGCAGCAGCCAATCGGCAAGCGCTTCCTTGTTGGCCTTTTTCACGGTGGTCAGCTCGCTGAGCACCGCATCGTCATCGACAAAGGCCAGCAGTTTTTCCAGTTCGGCGGCATCCTTGCGGAAGCCGGAGCCGATGTGCTTTTCCAGCGTGGCGGTCAGGCGCGGGTCACATTCCAGCAGCCAGCGGCGGAAGGTGATGCCGTTGGTCTTGTTGTTGAACTTTTCCGGGTACAGCTCGTAGAAGCCGTGCAGCTCGGAGTTTTTCAAAATCTCGGTGTGCAGCGCCGCCACGCCGTTGGTGGAGTGGGTGAAGTGGATGTCCATGTGGGCCATGTGCACCCGGTCGTCCTTGTCGATGATGGCAAGGCTCTCGTCCTCGGTGCGGGTGCGTGCCAGCGCATCCAGCTTTTCAATGATGGGCATCAGCTGCGGCACCACGGCATCCAGATAGGCGCGGGGCCACTTTTCCAGCGCTTCGGCCAGAATGGTGTGGTTGGTGTAGGCGCAGGTCTTGGTGACGATCTCCACGGCCTCTTCAAATTCGATGCCGCGCTCGCCCAGCAGCCGGATCAGCTCCGGGATGACCATGCTGGGGTGGGTGTCGTTGATCTGGATGGCGGCATAATCCGCCAGGTCATGGAAGTTGCAGCCCCGGGCGGCGCACTCGGCCAGAATGAGCTGTGCACCGGCAGAGACCATCAGGTACTGCTGGTACACCCGCAGACGGCGGCCTGCCTCGTCGGAATCGTCCGGGTAGAGGAAGAGGGTCAGGTTCTTGTCGATGGCGGTCTTGTCGAAGGCAATACCGTCATGGACGATGCTCTCATCGATGGTGTCCAGATCGAACAGGTTCAGGGTGTTGGTGCGTCCCTCGTAGCCGGTGACCGCCAGCTTGTACAGCCGGGCGGTGTACTCCTTGCCGGCCAGCTCCACCGGGTAGGTGGTGTCGGTCTTTTCCGCCCAGCTGTGGGCAGTCAGCCACGGGTCGGGCTTTTCGTTCTGCACACCATCCTCAAAGGACTGATGGAACAGACCGAAGTGGTACCGCAGACCCACGCCGTCGCCGGGCAGGTTCAGCGTTGCCAGAGAGTCGAGGAAGCAGGCAGCCAGACGCCCCAAGCCGCCGTTGCCCAGAGAAGGCTCCGGCTCTACCTCTTCAATATCGGAAAGGCGCTTTCCGGCAGCAGCCAGTGCAGACCGGGCTTCGTCGTACAGCCCCAGATTGATGAGGTTGTTGGACAGCAGCTTGCCGATAAGAAATTCGGCGCTGATATAGTACAGCTTGCGCCCGGTGACCGGCTGCACGCGGTCGGCGCTCTTCTGCCGCACCAGTTCCAGCAGTGCCAGATACAGTTCCTGATCGGAGCAGTCTGCCAGCAGCTTGCCGGTGATACTCTGTAACGTTTCGGTAAAGCTCATAAAAGCATCCTCCTTTGCTAGGGTGTATCTGAAAAGTAGAAAATTCAGTCTATTTCTTTGTTTTCAGATACACCTTACGGAAAACAGGTTTGACATCTGTACTTCAAGATATACCACATAGAACGATCAAAATCTTGCCTAAAAAGTGCAAACTATGGTACAATCCTATCATCGGAGGTGAGACGATGCAAAATCAGGCTTCTTTGCAGGAGACAAAACAGCACGGGGCCGTGCGCTTTCCGTTCAACCTGTACCCCTGCACCATTCCGGGGGATTTCCAGCAGGTGGCACTGCACTGGCACGAGAGCATGGAGCTGGTCTTTGTTAAGCAGGGCATGGGGCTGGTACAGGTGGGCGTGGTGACCTACCCGGCCTACCGGGGGGATATCTTTATTTTTGCCCCGGGCACGCTCCATGCGCTGCGGCAGGCAGAGGGACAGCGCATGGAATACGAAAATATCATCTTTGAGCCGGAGTTGCTGGGCGGTGCGGAGGACCTTTGTGCCGAAAAATATCTGCTGCCGCTGCAAAGCGGGCGGCTGTCGCTGCCGGTGCGACTGACCCCGAACGATTTGTGCTATCTGCAAGCCGCCGCCTGCCTGCGGGAGCTGGAAGATGCCAACCGCGCCAAGCGCCCCGGCTACGAGCTGCTGGTAAAAGGGGCGCTGCTGCGCTTTCTTGCCCTGCTCATTGCGCAGGGCAGGCAGTGTCTCTCCACCGAAACCGCCGACACCCAGCGGCTGAAAACCGTGCTGCAATGGCTTTCGGCGCATTATGCCGAGCCGCTCCGGGTAGCCGATGCCGCCGGGGTCTGCTCCTTCAGCGCCAGCCATTTTATGCGCTGGTTCCGGCAGATGACCGGACAGAGCTTTATTGCCTTTCTGAACGAGTATCGGCTGAACACCGCCGCCGAAGCTCTGCAAACTACCGATGAGACCGTGCTGACCATCGCCTCCCGGTGCGGGTTTGAGAACCTCTCCTATTTTAACCGGGCGTTCAAGGCGCATTTTGGTATGACCCCGCGGGACTACCGGAAAAAATAAGCAAAGCGCTTGACAGCTGCGGCTGTATGGCGTATGATGTGGGCAGCGGCTTTTCCCGGAGCGAAAAGTTAGCTAATTCTAACTATTATTTTATAAGATATTCCTGAAGGAAGGTATAAAAATGATCCAGACGACCGTAGAAGTAGGCGGCATGGCGTGTTCCATGTGCGAAGCCCATATCAATGACGCCGTGCGCAATGCATTTCCTGTGGATAAAGTCTCGTCCTCCCACGCCAAGGGCAAGACCGTGATCCTTTCCAAGGAGCCGCTGGACGAAAACGCGCTCCGCGCCGCCATTGAAGCCACCGGATACCATGTGGGCACCATCCACAGCGCACCGTATGAAAAGAAAGGGTTGTTCTCCTTTTTCAAAAAGTGATATGTCCCCCGCCGTGTTCAGCCGTATCGACAAAAATAAGGTGCAATACTGATCTCTACCAACCATTCTTCTTTTCACCTCTTTTTTGTTTTCCACCCACAGAGAAACACCCCCGGCAGCCGTTGCGGTTGCCGGGGGTGTTTCTTGTATCTTTAGATTTGCACTCGGCTTTAGTGGACAAAGCCCACGAACACCGGGCAGAGCACGGCGGTCAGCACACCGGCTACGGCAATGGAAAGGCCGCTCATGGCACCTTCCACATCACCCATCTGCAGCGCCTTGCTGGTGCCCACGGCATGGGCTGCCGTGCCGATGCCCACGCCCTTGGCGATGGGGTCGGTGATGTGGAACAGCTTGCACACGGTCTCGGCCAGCAGTGCGCCCACGATGCCGGTGACGATGACGATGGCACCGGTCAGGGCGGCAATGCCGCCCAGCTCAGCTGCCACGTCCATGCTGATGGCGGTGGTCACCGACTTCGGCAGCAGAGTAGCGTACTGCTCCTGGGTCAGGTCCATTGCCAGCGCCAGTGCAAAGGCGCTGCCCAGACTGACCAGCGTGCCCACCGAGATGCCCGCGATAATGGCGGGCGCGTTCTCCTTGAGCAGATCCAGCTTTTCATACAGCGGGATGGCCAGCGCCACCGTGGCAGGCAGCAGCAGATAGCTTACCGGCGCAGCGCTGGTTTTGTAGTCCCCATAGGGGATATTGCACACCGACAGAAAAATGATGACAAAAATACTGCCCAGCAGCAGCGGGTTAAAGATGGCCTTGCCGGTCACCTTATTGATGAGCACACCCAGCCCAAAGGCTGCCAGCGTAAGCAGCACGCCCCATGCCACAGAGCCGGTCAGAAAGTCGTTCAGCAGCTCAGTCATGGTCGGCCTCCTCTTTTTTATTGCGGGCGGTCAGCGCCTGCGTGGTGCGGCCTGCGGCCGCCATCACCAGCACCGTCACCGGCAGAATGGCGATCAGGATGGGCAGCAGCAGCTGTCCCATCTCTGCCCACAGCTCCATGATGCCCGCAGCGGCGGGCACGAACAGCAGCGGAAAAATACCGGTCAGATAAGTGCCGGTCTCCTTGACCTGCTCCAGCTTTACAAACCCGGTGGTCAGGGCTGCCAGCAGCAGCACCAGACCGTACACACTGGCAGGCACCGGCAGCGGCAGCACCGCGTGCAGCACCTCGCCCAGAAAACAGAACGCAAGAATGCGCCCGAACTGAAAAATATACTTCGTGTCAGAACTCCCCTTTCTGGTCTTATGGTCTTATAACGAACAGACAACGGGCTTTTTGCCCGGAATTTTCTGTCTCACACAAAGTAAAAGTATACCGCGGACTGCCCGTCCCATCAACCGTAAATCTTGCCAAGAAGTTCTGCACCTTTTGCGCAGAACTGTACAAAAAAACGCACCGGTGCAATTCCGGTGCGCAAGGTTCAGATCACATAATCGTTGCCGGCCTGATCCGGCAGGGCAAGGTCTGCCAGCGTGATCTTGCCGAAGTAGTCCGAGATCAGGTCGTTGAGCCCCTTCCACATCTCGTAGGTGCGGCAGTTGGCCATCCGGGCGCAGGCAGAAGCGCCGGGGGTCAGGCAGCTTACCGGGGCAAGACTGCCCTCGGTGAGCATCAGGATCTCGCTTACGGTGTACTGATCCGGGCTGCGGGTCAGCCGGTAGCCGCCGCCCTTGCCGCGCAGCCCCTCCAGAAAGCCGTTCTGCACCAGCACCTTGAGGATGTTCTCCAGATACTTTTCCGAAATCTCCTGCCGGGCGGCAACTTCCTTTAAGGGAACATATTTTTCAGACTGATGCTCCGCGAGGTCGATCATCACCCGCAGCGCATAGCGTCCTTTGGTCGAAACGATCATGATCCGTACTTCCTTCCGGTTAAATTTTATTATAACCCATTATACAACAGGGTAAGTCACTTTTCAATCCCACTTTTTTCAAAAAAACCCTTGACAAGCAGAGAAAACAGGGCTATAATGCCATCAAACCCACAAACTATGTTGGTTGAAAGATTTAGAGGGAATCACAGCCGGACACACCGGCGCAAGACAGGGCCACACACCCCGTAACGATATCAGAAAGAGGGACAAGTATTATGAGCAAGATCTATACCGCCGCAGATCAGTTGATCGGTCACACCCCGCTGCTGGAGCTCAGCCATATTGAAAAGGAAGAGCAGCTGCCCGCCCACGTTATCGCCAAGCTGGAGTACTTCAACCCCGCCGGTTCTGTGAAGGACCGCATTGCCAAGAAGATGATCGACGACG
>OHUK01000934.1_pt1 | contig 11444 bp, 5 predicted proteins | sample 1579201 | NCBI WGS metagenome assembly OHUK01 (sample SAMEA3879528, study PRJEB24766) | human gut metagenome | biome: human-associated habitat; feature: feces | place: USA | collected 1985/1987 | reverse complement strand
CCCCTTGATTTTTTATAGGGGGGGGGGTATGATAAAATGCGGAAAGTTCCTTACCATCAAAAAGGAAGGATCGGCAAACCAGTCGGAAGGCTGTGACGCAAGGCGGAAGGCCCAGTATGGGCCGCCAGCTGCACTTTGCTCTGTGCAACCCTCTTCGACTATGCGGAAATGTGCCAGCGCCCCCCAAAGGGCAGTCGGTGCGGGGTTATGGAGAAGTTTATGGGAGTAGCTTTTCCGGGAACCACGATCACCTTGCCCTTGAGAAGGGGCAGGTTAAAGCATAGATAGAGAGGGCAAGCACCCCCTAAAGTACAAAACGCAAAGCGTTGTACCAGCCATTTGGCTGGTGCGGCGCTTTTTCTTTTTGTCTGGGTGCTTTTCATAGAGAAACTGGGAGTATTAATGACTGACAAAGGAGGATTTTTATGAAAAAACGGCTCATCAGCCTCTTACTGGCGTTCAGTATGATGCTGACATTCCTGCCTGCGGGGGCAGTGTCGGCATTTGCGGAGGATACCATTGACTCATCCAAGGAAACGCTCCTGCATGACGGCGACGAGACCATTACGAAGGGCGGTACATATCGCTTGAGTGGTAATTACACAAAAGCAATTAAGATCAATACGGAAGGTTCTGTGGAGATCAATGTAACCGGAAAAGTGACAGTAGACGTTCCGGATAATGTTAACAATTTTTGTTTTATCACGATCGAAAAAGCCGACAGTGTAACTTTTAATGGCGATGCTCAATATCCTGTTACTGTTAACGGTGGCAGTGTGATTTCGAATAATGGTGGAAACCTCACTGTAAACGGTGGAAAATATATTTGCAATGTTCAAAATCCTTATTCCTTCGCTTTCACTCTCGCGAATGGCATCAATCAGGTAGAAAATGTTACGATTGAATCGAAATACCATGCCATTCGTGCTGTGCTTAACTGCAAGAAAGCAGTGATAAGAAATTCTAAAATTACAACAAAATTGGCATATGGGCCATATGATGGAGCCATCTTCTGCAGGCCCGCTGAATATAGTAGCATAATGGAACTGGATAATAATGTCGAGGTAGAGGCAGAGGAAGGAGACGCACTTCGATTTGAGACTGGTACAGTCACCGTTAACGGAGGAAATTATAAATCAGGTCAAGGTTGTGCTATTGGTACTCGGAATAATTCCGATGTTAATCTGAATCTTACGATTAACGGCGGAACTTATCAAAATGGTAATTATGACCGTGCTGTTGCAGATTTTGGGTGCCATGGGCATACGAGAGATCCGAGAGAATGTAATATTTACATTCACGGAAGCACGTTTGTTGGCGGCCAATTGTTGGCGTTTTATGGTGATTATGCCAAAACGTTGACGATTGACGGGAACACCACTTTCCAGAGCATAGGAGGTACGTATGATGCAGTTATTGTTGGCCACGGTCAACTGATTTTTAACTCGGGTACCATTGAAGTTTCCGGTGGTTCGGAGCGCAGCGCACTTCGCACCTATAAAGAGGGCGAAGCCATTGTAGATGGCGGCACCTTCAAGGGGGCAAAGTGTGATATTTATGAGCGATTCTATCACGAGAGCGTGTCTCCTTGCCGTGTTCAGCTGAAGAACGCAACTTTTGATGATAATGTCTGCAATGTTTATCTTGAAAAAGATCTACAAATTGATGTGGCCCAGAACTACACCGGTCAAGTGACGATTGAGTGTGCAGACCCCAAGGATGGCCGTCAGCTGACCAAAGATACAGAAACAAATTATCAGAAGGATCTGAACCTGACGAGTGCGAATGCGGGCTATCTGGTGGGCTACAAAAAGACCACGGATGGCAAGAGGGAATATCGCTGCCTTTCCAAGCTGGTCGACGTGACCGTCAGCGATCCGGAAGGTGAGGTCAAAGCAGGAAATCCGGCAAAGTTTACTGTGACCCTTACCCATGAGAACAGCACCGGTACCGGTATCCTGACCTTTGGCGACAAGAACAGCGAGATCGAGTATAAGGACGAACACGGTGCGTATCAGCCCATGCCGAAGGACGGTCGAGAAGTCGATCTGAGCGGTGACAAGAATGATTATGCGTTCCGCATTACCCCCAAAAATGCCGGCAAGCAGACCCTGACCGCAGCTGTGGAGCGGGATACTGTAAAGCTGGGCACAGCGGACAAGGACTATACCGTTGCAGGCCGTGTTCACACCACTGTGACCATTGAGGGCCTGGAGAACGCCGTCATCAAGGAAGGCGAAAGCAAGGACTTTACCGTAAAGGTTGACCCCAAGGACGATGCCAAGCTGGGTGAGGCTGTCATCGATTTTGGCGACAAGAACAGCGAGATCGAGTATAAGGACGAAACCGGCGCGTATCAGTCTATGCCGGAAGGCGGCCTGAAAATCAATCTGAGGAACGGTGAGGTTGAGCGCGAGTTCCGCATTGCTCCCAAGGAGACCGGCAAGCAGACCCTGACCGCTGCTGTCAAGCAGGGTGAGAAGGAGCTGGCAAGGGACGAAAAGGACTTTGTTGTGTCTGAAATGCCCATCCTGACCTTGAAGGACGGCGTTATCACCAGCGTAACAGTGCCCGGCAAGAATGGTGCTGACCCCGAGGATATCACCGAGATCGTTAAAAAGAATGCCAACGAGGACGGTTCCTTTCATGTCCCCGAGGGTGCAACGGTGAGTGTTGCATTTGATAAGGATGCTTTTGCAGATAGCGGTCTGAAATTTGGCCACTGGGATATCACCGGCCTGGATGATCCGAACGCTTATCAGGATAAGGAAAGCTTTGCCTTTGAGATGCCTGCAAAGGCCGTGACCCTGAAAGCCATGACACAGGATGCATCCATTGAAGATGACGAGCCCGATATCGTTGGCCCCATCGTGATCGGCACTACTGTTGTTGTCGGCGGTGCAGTGCTGGGCTATCAGGCCTATTCTCTGGGCGCTGAATTTGCAGGCAAGCTGCTGAATCTGCCCTACTTCCCCAGCAACCGCAGCGCCCTTGCCATGATGCTGTGGGAGGATGCAGGTAAGCCCATGCCCGAATCCGAACTGCTCTACCCCGATGTCGGGCAGGAAGAGCGGGATATGGATCTGCAGCACGCCGCCCGCTGGGCCATGGAAAACGAGCTTATCCCTGACCTGAACGATGAGGGCACGGCTCCGGAAGAGATGAAATTCTATCCCGACAACACCGTAAGCAAGATCGATGTGCTGAATGCATGGCAGAAAGCACAGGAGCTCAAGCAGAATGCCTGAGCAGCCCTAAACCAACCCCCACTTGGCCTGTAAACCGCAATGCGGGCTGAGTGTTCCAAAATTCCCAAAGTACAGAAGCGCTTCATCCTCTCCCGGATGAGGCGCTTCTGTGCTTTCCGGAACTTTTTTTCCCGGCACCCCTTGCATCCCGCCCGCCGGTGCGGTATGCTTAACCAATAGAGCATTGCAGAGGGAGGGAGACCCCGGATGGACATGGAAGAGATCCGCTACCTGCTGGGCGGCACGGTATTTGCGCGGGCCAAGGCCTACACGGACCGGATACAGGATCTGAATTGCGAAGTGGCCGGGAACGGCGTGCGCCACCTGAGCGCCGACGTGCGCGGCGGCGGGCGGAGCCTGTACCAGACCCAGGTCTGGCTGCGGGAAAACGGCAGCTTTGTCAGCGCCAGCTGCTCCTGCCCTTACAACGAAAACGGCGAGGGACCCTGCTGCAAGCACATCGGCGCGCTGCTGATGTGGGACAGCGAGAGTCAGGGCCTTTCCGGCAGAGCGCCGCAAAAGCCCTCGGAGAGCCCGGAGAGCATCCCGGGCGTGGTGCGGGGCACGGCCAACCTGCAAACGCCCCAGCCTGAGGAGCCGCCCCGCAGGGACAGCTATGCCTCCAGCCTGGAAATGCTGTTCGGCAAGAAGTGGCGGGGCGAGGAACCGGAATCTGACTACGAGGCACGGCGGCTGCTCCGGGCCTATCAGGAGGGAGCACTGGCCGAGGTGGACGGCGTGACCGGCCACGCGGAGCTGCGCCCCCATTCCGCAGAGCTGGAGCCGGAGCTGACCCTGCTGCCCGGGGAGCTGCCCTGGCTGCGGCTGCGCATCTCGGCAGACGGCGGGCGGCAGTATGTGGTAAAGAGCATCCCGGACCTGCTGCGGGCCGTGGAGAAGCACGGTTTCATCAGTTACGGCAAGGCGCTGGAATTCCAGCACAGCTGGGAGGCCTTTGCCCCGGAGGCACAGCAGCTGCTCCGCCTGCTGCGGCGGCAGCTCAGCGCAAAGGAAGGGGCCGAGGCGGCCCTGCGCAGCTACGGCAATGCGCCCCGCAATGGGCCTGCCGGGGGCATCCCGCTGAACGGCGAGATCTTTGACGGTCTGGTGGCCCTCTATGCCCCCACCGGCAATCTGGGCGGCTACACCCTCAAGACCGGCATCCCGGCCCTGACCATGCGGGTGGAAAAGCGCCGGGGCGGCGTGGAGGTGTCCGTGACCCCCGCGTTGGGATGGAAAATGGGTTTAGACAACGACTATTTATACAGTGAGGATACGATCTGGCAGCTGGACCGGGCCGAAAGCGCCCGGATGCGGCCCGCCCTTGAGGCGCTGTGCGGCAAGAGCCTGTTCTTTACCACCGGGGATGCCACCGCCTTTTGCAGTTACGTCCTGCCGGAGCTGGGCAGCAGGGTGACCATTGAGGACCCCGAACGCCTGCTGCTGAATCAGATCCCGCTGGAGCCGGTGGTGCAGTTTTACCTTGACGCGCCCACGCGGGAAACAGTGCGGGCGCACCTTGAGTTTTTGTACGGCGAGGACCGCGTCACGCCGGAGGAACCGGGGCCTGCCGGTCTGCTGCGGGATGCCCGCGCCGAACAGCGGGCCGGGCGGCTGCTGGGGCGGTATCTGGAGCCGGGGCCGGACACCATGGGCAACGGCCTTGCCGCCCACTACGATGCCTATGAGGAGGATGAAGTCTACCGCTTCCTCGATGAGGGCATCCCGGCCCTGCTGGCCGAGGGCGAGGTCTACCTGACCGATGCCTTCCGCAGTATGCAGGCCGCACCGCCGAAGATCTCGGTGGGGGTGTCGGTGCACGGCAGCGTGCTCGACCTGGAGGTGGACACGGGGGAGTTCCCGGTGGGGGAGCTGAAAGCCCTGCTGAGATCGCTCCACCAGAAAAAGCGCTACCACCGCCTGCGCGATGGCCGTCTGCTCCGGCTGGACGATTCCATGGAGGTGCTGGACGAGCTGAACGAGACGCTGGAGCTTTCCGGGGCCAAACTGGGCCAGGCCCACGCCCGGCTGCCCCTGTACCGGGCCCCCAGTCTGGACTGGGCGCTCTCGGGGCAGAACGGCATCCGCTTCAACCGGGACGATGCCTTCCGTCAGCTCAGCCGGAGCTTCCACGCGGTAAAGGACAGCGAGTATACACCGCCCGCGTCTCTACAAAAAGTTTTGCGAAAATACCAGCGGGACGGCTACCGCTGGCTCCGCACGCTGGATGGCTACGGCATGGGCGGCATCCTTGCGGATGATATGGGTCTGGGCAAGACGGTGCAGGTGCTCAGCTACCTGCTGGCCCTCCGGGAGCAGGGCGGGAATCCCCTGCCCAGCCTCATCGTCTGCCCGGCCTCGCTGGTGCTGAACTGGGCCGAGGAATGCCAGAAGTTCACGCCGGAGCTGAACTGCGTTGTGGTGGACGGGGATGCCGCCCACCGGGCCCAGCTGGCCGAGCAGTGGGACGGGGCCGACGTGGTGGTGACCAGCTACGACCTGCTCCGCCGCGACGAGACCCTGTACGAGAACCAGAAATTCTACGCCTGCATCCTGGACGAGGCCCAGGCCATCAAGAACCATACCACCCAGAAATACAAGGCAGTGTGCGGGGTGAACAGCCGTGTTCGCTTTGCACTGACCGGCACCCCCGTGGAGAACCGCCTGGGCGAGCTGTGGAGCATCTTTTCCTTCCTGATGCCGGGCTACCTGCCGCCCTACAAGAGCTTCTGCAGCCGGTTTGAAAAGCCCATCACGCAGGAAAATGACCCGGCGGCGGTGCGGCGGCTGAACCAGCTCACCGGGCCGTTCATCCTGCGCCGGATGAAGTCCGAGGTGCTGAAGGAGCTGCCCCCCAAAACAGAGAACGTTTACCGCATCGAGCTGGAGGAGGAGCAGCGCAAGCTCTACCTTGCCGCCGTGGTGGATGCCCGGGAGAAGCTGCGGGCCGCCAAGCCCGAGGACAAGATGGCGGTGTTCGCCGTCCTCATGCGGCTGCGGGAGATCTGCTGCGACCCCCGGCTCATTGCCGACAACTGGACAGGCGGCAGCGCCAAGCTGGATGCCTGCATCGAGCTGGTCACCAGTGCCGTGGAGAGTGGGCACCGCATCCTGCTGTTCAGCCAGTTCACCTCCATGCTTGAGCTGCTGGCCAAGCGGCTGGACGCAGAGGGTGTGAGCCACTTCACCCTGCAGGGCTCCACCCCCAAGCCGGTGCGTGCCGAGCTGGTGCGCCGCTTCAACGGCGGCGAGGCCAGCGTGTTCCTGATCTCCCTGCGGGCAGGCGGCACCGGCCTGAACCTGACCGCCGCCGATATCGTCATCCACTACGACCCGTGGTGGAACGTGGCGGCCCAGAATCAGGCCACCGACCGCGCCTACCGCATCGGCCAGCAGAACCCGGTGCAGGTGTACAAGCTCATCGCCCAGGACACCATTGAGGAAAAGATCGTGGAGCTGCAGCAGGCCAAGCAGGATCTGGCCGAGACCGTCACCGGCAGCGCGGATGGTGCCATCCTGCGCATGAAGCCGGAGGAGCTGCTGAATTTGTTGGAGGGAACCGAATGATGCAATACGCCATATTTGCCCGGCCTGTCGTGACCATTTACGACCTGCCCCAGACCACCAAACAGAGCGAGGCGGGCCTTGTTTCCACCATCGGGGACGAGGGCCTGTACGGTCAGGCCTGTCAGGTGCGCACCGCCCCCGGCAGCGTGACTGCCGAGGGAGTGCCCCTCTCCCCGGAGGTGGCCGAGGTGGTCACCTTTTACGGCTACCACGGCTTTGTCCGGCGGGATGCGCTGAAATTTGTCAGCGAGGATGCGCTGCGGGCCTACCTGCCCCAGCCGCTGGTGCTGGTGGGCCGTGCCACCGATGTGCTCAGCCTGCCCAAGGTGCAGGGGGTGCGGATGCTGGAGCTGGAGCGGGGCTGCCTGCTCTGCCGCCTGCCCGAACCGCCCGAGGAAGCCGAGGCCCACACCGGCTGGGCCAGGGTGGCCCTGCTGGATGGCCGCACCGGCTATGTCCGGGACGTGGCGCTGGAGCCGGTGCGGTTTGAGATGACCGCCGTATTCTCCCAGCGGGAGGGGCTGGCCTTTGATGACGCGCTGGCCGAGGCCCGGAATATTACCGCCGGGGAGCTGGTGCCGCAGGCACTGCAGGCGTGGTATGACGGCAGCGAGGAAGCGTTCCGGGATGCCGTCTGCGCGCAGGCGAAAAAGTATCTGGGCACCGAGTACCGCTGGGGCGGCAAATCGGGCCGGGGCATTGATTGTTCCGGCCTTGTCAGCAGCGCCTATATGCAGTGCGGCGTGCTCATCTACCGGGATGCCAGGATCGTGGAGGGCTGGCCCATGCACCAGATCCCCTTTGCAGACAAAAAGCGGGGCGATGCCCTCTATTTCCCCGGCCATATCGCCCTTTACCTTGGCGAGGGCCGCTACATCCACTCCACCGGCGCGTCCGCCAGCGGCGGCGTGGTCATCAACAGCCTTGACCCCGCCGACCCGCTGTACCGGGAAGATCTGGTCAAGAGTCTGTATGCGGTGGGGAGTGTGTTCTGAAGGTGAAACCCCACCGTCATTGCTTCGCAATGCCACCGCCCCTAGTAGGGGCGGCCTTGGCAAAAAGAAAAGGCTTTCCGCCATGCCAAGGGCCCCACTATTAGGGGGGCTGGCACGCGAAGCGTGACTGGGGGCTGTCGCCGTAGGCGACTGGGGGGTTCTTCCAGCACCCGTTCCCCTTACAGATGCATTGGCTCTCCCTTTGGGAGAGTTGCCGAGCGAAGCGAGACTGAGAGGGCTGTTTTCCCCCTTTTTGAGGGGAGATGGCAGGACTTTGACCAAGAGGGTTGTAAAGATACCACGTCAGGAGGCGATCCTTATCTCAAACGAATCGAGAAAGATCCACCGGGGCGCTGCACGCACGGACGTGCAGCCCACGGGGGGACGTAAAGTGAATGTGAGCAACAGCCGCAGGGAAGAGCCGCCCAAGCGCGGGCGTGCCCCCAGGGAGCCAAAGGAGCCCCGGGAAAAGGCGAAGCACCCCATCCTCAGGGCGCTGGGCCGCACGCTGGCCACCCTCATCTGCCTGGGCATCATGGTGTGCAGCCTGGCGGCAGTGGCGGCGGTGTACTACGCCGTGCAGGCCACGGCCAACGACGGAAACCTGCTGGACCTGGACAACATCGAGCTGAGCCAGTCCAGCACCGTGGTGGCCACCGACCCCGACACCGGCGCGCAGGTGGAGTATGCCACCCTGCGCTCCTCCAACAGTCACCGCGTCTGGGCAGACCTGGAACAGATCCCCACCAACCTGCAGTATGCGTTCATCTGCACCGAGGACAAGGATTTCTACAACGAGCCGGGCGTCAACTTCAAGCGCACCATCGGTGCAATGATCAACGAGTATCTGCTGCCCATCTACAGCTCCAAGCAGGGCGCTTCCACGCTGGAGCAGCAGCTCATCAAGAACCTGACCGATGACAACAGCGCCAGCGGTATTGATGGTGCACTGCGCAAGGTGCGCGAGATCTACCGCGCCCTCTGCCTGAGCCGCAGCTACTCCAAGGAGACCATTCTGGAGGCCTACCTGAACACCATCAGCTTTACCGGCACCATTCAGGGTGTGCAGACGGCGGCCAACGAGTACTTCAACAAGGACGTCAGCCAGCTGAGCCTGTGGGAGTGCGCTACCATTGCCTCTATTACCAAAAACCCCACCAACTATAACCCCTATACGAACCCCGAAAACCTGATCAACCGCCGCAACTTCATCATGTACAATATGTGGCAGCAGGGTGTGATCAGCGAGGAGGACTACCGCAACGGCGCTGCGCAGCCCCTTGTGCTGGCCGAAGAGGACAGCGGCAAAAAGCCCAGCACCGTCACCTCCTACTTCACCGATGCACTGTTCAATGAGGTCGTGCAGGACATCATGACCAAGGAGGGCATCAGCGAGTCCGAGGCGCAGAAGCTGCTCTACACCGGCGGCTTTACCATCGAAGCCACTGTCAACACCAAGTTGCAGTCCCAGATGGAAAACCTGATGCTGAACACCGACGATGCCTACTTCCCGGCGGGCTGGCATGAGGAAGAGGTCACCTCCATTTCGGACGATGATGTGCAGGTGTTCAACGAAGACGGCACCCCCAAGACCCGCACCGGCGAGGATGGCACCGTCTACTATTGCCGCAACGTGCGCACGCAGGCTGCTATGGTCACGCTGGACTATGACGGCAACGTGCTGGCCATTGCGGGTGGCCTGGGCGAAAAGACCAAGAGCCTTTCCCTGAACCGCGCCTATAATGTGGAGCGGCAGACCGGTTCTACCATCAAGCCCATCGGTGCCTATGCGCTGGGCATTGAGTACGGTCTGGTCAACTGGTCCACCATGCTCAACAACTCCCCTCTGTACCAGAAGCAGGATATGATCATCCGGGACGAGGACTACTGCCGCAAGAATGGCCTGATGGGACTCTCCGACAAGCAGCTCCGCGCTTACCCCAACGCATGGCGCAGCTGGCCGCGCAACTACGGCGGCAACTATGGCGACGGCAGCGATCTCCCGCTGTGGAACGGCCTTGCCCGCTCGCTGAATACCATCGCAGTCCGCGTGGGCGACCTTGTGGGCGCAAGCAATATCTTCAACTTCGTCTACAACACCCTGCAGCTGAATACGCTGGACCCCACCAACGATGTGGGTCTGGCGCAGATGGTCATGGGCAGCCAAACCAAGGGCGTTACCCCCATGGCGCTGGCCGCGGCCTTCCAGATCTTCTATGATGGCGAGTACACCACCCCGCACCTGTACACCCGTGTGCTGGACCGGGACGGCAACATCTACCTGGAGAACAACGCCACCAGCTATCAGGCCCTGACCCCGCAGACAGCCTATATTATGAACCGTCTGCTCAAGAACGTGCTCTACTCCAACGTGGGCACCGCCAGCGGCCGCTACCCCAACTCCAACGGCATGGAGTCCTTTGGTAAGACCGGTACCGCCAGCGACGAAAAGGATCTGTGGTTCGTGGGCGGCACGCCCTACTACGTTACCGCTGTCTGGTGGGGCTACGACGCGCCTTACGATATGACCAACACCCTGGGCAAGAATCAGGCCAAGACCCGCACCTGTGTCACGGCGTGGAAGGCCTATATGGAGCAGGTGCAGGCAAACCTGCCCTATAAGGCATTCCCCACCAGCGACGGCGTGGTGGAGCGCGCCTACTGCACCCAGAGCGGCCTGCTGGCCGGGGCCAACTGCCCCAGCCGCGCCACCGGCTACTACCGTGCCGATGACCTGCCCGATACCTGCACCTATTCCCATGCCGCACCGCAGGCTGCTGCCCCTGCCGAGAACACAGACGATGCTGTGCCCACCCAGCCGGTCATCCCCACCGATACCAGTGCACTGGACACGGAATAAGGACAAAAATCGTACTTTTTCACCCCTTTGCTGAAAAATCCGGCAAGGACAGGGCGCACTTCACAAGACAAAACTGGACAAAGTGACAAAATAGCATCCGGGCACTTGCATTGCAGGGGTTCGGATGCTATTATATTTTCTGCAAGAACACTTGTGTTTGAGAGGTGAACAAGTTGGAACGCCGTTTTTATCTGGTGGATGCGCAGGTGCTGCCGGAGGTCTTTCTCAAGGTGGTGCGCGCCAAGGAGCTGCTGGCCAGCGGCGAAGCCCGCAGCATTTCGGCTGCGACCCGCGCCGTAGAGCTTTCGCGCAGTGCATTTTATAAGTATAAGGATTGTATTTTTGATTCAGAGAACGGCCGTGAGGTCATCACGGTCATGGCCACCCTGCGGGACGAGACCGGTGCACTGCAGAGCCTGCTGGCCGGCATCAGCGCCGCAGGTGCCAGCATTGTGACCATCAACCAGTCCACCCCGGAGAATGGGGCTGCGCTGGTGGCGGTCACCATCCGCACCGATACCATGCAGATGTCCCCGGAGGAACTGACCGAAAAACTTTCGCGCCAGCGCATGGTGGTGAGTGTGCGCTGTGGGTATAACCTGTAACAAAACAGGAAACGAGGGAAAGAGAGTATGGCTAAAATTGCAATTCTGGGCTTTGGCACGGTGGGCAGCGGCGTATACGAGGTGCTGTGCCACAATGCTGCAAGCGTCTCCCGCCGGGCTGGCGAACCGGTGGAGGTAAAATATATTCTGGACCCGAAGGATTTTACCG
>OHUK01000932.1_pt1 | contig 11471 bp, 7 predicted proteins | sample 1579201 | NCBI WGS metagenome assembly OHUK01 (sample SAMEA3879528, study PRJEB24766) | human gut metagenome | biome: human-associated habitat; feature: feces | place: USA | collected 1985/1987 | reverse complement strand
CGTTAGACCCTACCGAAATTTTCCCCCCGTTCGCGTAACGGTACACACCGGAAGAACCGAAAGAACGCCCGCCGTACTCCATATTAAGTGCTGACAGCGCGTTAATAGCCCCGGAAGCCTTCCGGTTAAGAATGTACATGTTCTCGCCTCCTTCGGCCTCGAATCGCTGCCCGTTGGAGCCTACGAACGTTACACCCCCGGCGGAATGACTAGTGCCGTAAATCTGTCCACCCTTCGCGTATTTCGCTGACGGCGTGCGTACCTTGGTATCTGGCTCCTTGGTTTTCGTAATGCTCATTACTTGCTTCATCCCCGCGGCGACTACAATAGCGGCCTGTGCGATTCCAAGGAATCCGCCCTGCGCCAATGCCTTGGTAGCGCCTAGATATGTGTTGATAGTGGCCTGCACTATCGCGGCGGCTTTACCGGCTTCGGATTCTTCACCTAACAGCGTGGACAATTGCCCGGCTACATCACCTGCCAAAGCTACACGCGCGTTCGCTGCGGCTCTTTCCCTCTGTTCCTTGATAAGTTCGTAACGCTCATATATGCTGTCCGTCTCGGCTCCTATCGCCTCGGCTGCGGCTACCTCCGCGTCTCTTTTCATGTTCAGCCGGATAAGGTCGGCCTCTAGCGAGTTGCCTAACTTGATATCGTCTAGTTGTCTTTGGTTCTCAATCTCCATTGCCTTACGGTCCCGGTCTGCCTGCATCCGTGCGTCCTCCTCGGCCTTCACTGACGCGGCAAACTCTAGTTGCAGGGCCTTCACGTTGTTGAGGTATTCTTGCTCTCCAATTAGGTTTTGCTGCCTCTTGTACTTTTCCGCCTCAATCTGTGCGTTGATAACCCGCTGTTGTTCTTCCAGTGTTGCCGCGCCGTTCTTCAATTCGTTCTCGGCAATCTGCAATTGCATAGCCTCGATAGCGTCCGCGTATTGCTTCAATATGGCTTGTTGCGCTTTAGTCCTCTCATCCGCCGCACGTCTTGCCGCGTCCACTTCTGCCTTTTCTGCGTCCTCCGCGGCTTTCCTTCTAGCTTCTAGTGCTGCCTTAATATTTGCCTGTTTGGCCGCCGCATCCGCCTTTTCGTAACCTGTCAACTGCCCGTATATTTCTTTCTCCTGTGTAGCGTAATTGGCGCGGGCCTGCTCTAGCGCTGCTAGGGCTTCCTGCTCCTTCCGTGCGTCCTCGTCTGATGTGTATCCCAACTCATTTTGGGCTTTAATTTGCTTGTACTTGGCCTCTAGTATCTGTACCTCCATGTCGCGGATAGCGTGCAGTTTCTCGGTCGCCTGCTCTAACAGTTTCCGGCGTTCCTCGGTGCTCTTGTTTTGGTCGGCCGCTAGGGTCTTTAACTCCTCCATTTCCCTTTTCATCCGTGCCATAGGCACAAGCATATCCGTTTCCGCCTTATATATGCGCTGCATTTCCTTCTCTAGAGCGCTAGCACTCCGGGCGGCCTCCAACGTGGCGTCCGATATAAGCCCTATCTTATTGAGTAGCCACGTTATTTTCTCAGCTAGCCATTCAAAGGCCTTTGCAAGGGCCGTGAACAACTCCGTTATGTAGTCCAACAACCGCCCTATAATTGTTTGAAACGGTGCAAATGCCGCCTTTAGGCTAGTTGATAAGTCGCTGTTACGCTTAATCATCTTTTCAATCAGCCCGATAAGCGTTAACACGGTTGTAACTATGAATAGAATCGGGTTCGCCTTCAATGCCGCGTTAAATGCCTGTACGCCTGTTATCCCGCTTTTCATTGCGCCGACTAGCGCGCCAGTCCCACCGGATAGACCCTGCGTTTGCAAAATTCCCTCCTTGACGCTTTCCGCATAGTTACCCACGTTTCTACGGTTGTCCCCTACGGACTTCTCTAGCTCTTTCAGTTTGTCGGATAGCGCCTTGGTTTGTTCGGTAAGTTCTATCCCCTCCTTGCTAGTAGTGCGCTGCGCCTCGGACATCTTGTTAAGTTCCACGGTGTTCTGTGCCAACTGTGCACGCAGCGCGTTAACGCTTGTGGCCTCGCTGTCTAACAACGTCTTGGTACTCTTAATCTCGGCGTTGTTCTCCTTCTGCGCGTTCGCATTGTCTAATAGAGCCTTTTTTGTCTCTATCATTTCCTTGTTCAGCTTCCGAACTGACGCCTCGTACTTGTCTTGTGATACAAGCCCGTCCGCGTAATTTTGGTTAAGAGCGTCAAGGGCTGATTTTTCAGTGTTATACGCAGCTTGTAAATCTTTTTTGGTCTTTGCAAGCGCTATACTCTTTGCTATCAGAGCGTCGAGGCCTTTTTCAGCCTCTGACGTTCCAAAATTTAAGTCTAATAATGTTACTTGGTCTGCCATACTCTAGTTCGTTAAATCCAATTTGTACAAAGATAGCTTGCAATCTCCTTTAGTTACGTCATATTCGCCTAGGGATTTTATGTAAAAATATCCGCCCAACTGCGAAAAGTAATACGCCCTGTCCAACTTTAGGTTGATAACGTCCGAATAGCTTAACCGCGCCTTGATTTTAACCTGCATTCTAGGCGCGAATAACTTGAAGTGCCTCTTTATATACATCCTGTAAATGTCTTCTAGTGCAGTCACATACGTAGCGGTTCCGCCTGTGGTGAACTTGGATGTTAGCGCGACTTTCGGAAATGCCATAAAGTTATACGCAAATGGCAAGCCGGATTTATATGCGTCCTTCACCGGATTAAGTGTCCCGGGCCCTATCGAGTAGCTGTACTTTACATCGCCCACCTGCGTTACAAGTTGGTCGGCAAACTCATCCGGAACTTCTATCGTGTCCACTCCGGAAAACCTATCGCTCCAATCAACTATGTATTTATGCCTGTCGTCTTTCCTATCACGTATTGACGGGTGTATGATTGGCTCAATACTTAATGTCTTGTTCCGCCACTGCTTCCGCCAATGGAACGCCGTACACAGGTCATCCACCATTTTTTTGACGTCCGAATACGGGAACCCCGTTCCGGTTACTATTGTTCCGGCTGCGGGCCTGTACGCTGTCAGTACTTCCGCTTTCCCTTCTCCCATATCAATGAGTTCTTCCGGCGCGTATCCGTTCGGGAATTTGAAGCATGACTGCTTGACCCCGCCTATCAGCCCTTTCAGTATCATATACTTGTCGCTCGTAGGAGTGACGAACGCCACGGAGTTAAGCGGTGATACGTACAGCCAAATGCGGTCGGTCAGCCTTGAACGGGCATATAGAATGCACTCCGTTAAATTGGTGGATTCCGCTACTATGTGCAGTTCCGGCAACCCGCTAGGAATGGTAGTGCCTGTGTACTCCACTATCATACGGATATCGCGCCCTACGCCCGACCGGATATTGAACCCGGGATTTTGCCCGCCCGGGGCTAGCCCGAAAAGAGTGGCATACAGGGCTTTCGTGGTATCGGATATTACTACCTGCGCAATATCCGGATAGATATATCCGCCCCGGCCCTTCGTGTATTCCTTAGGTACTAGAGTCATATTACCGGATGCTACATCATTATCCCATACGATAGATGAACGGAATATCATAATAGTAGGCTTTAGCAGCGCCGCATCTATCGGTTCGGGTATTTCTGCCCCCTCGTTGTTTTTCGGGGTGAGAACCGGAAATTCGCCCTCTTTCCATGTAATATGGTCATTGATAATCTTTTCTAGATTGACGACCCGCGACGCATTCAGCCACCCGGCGAACATCTGCTCTACCTGCTCTAGCTTATGTTGTATCCGTATTTCTTCGTCGCTCCACTTCTGCGTATTTTCGACTAGCGATATAGAGTAATTCCCGCCATTGTATGATACTTTAGCGTAGAACTCCACATCATAGCCCATGTATTGGAATGGAAGCCCGTACACGAGTAACTGACAATCGTAAAAAATGCACTCGTGCATACCCTTTTGCAAGTTAATGAACGTCCTGTCATTGTTGAGTGTCCTCGGCACTTTGATAGTAGCCGAAAATGCCACACTGTCACCTGTCATTGTGACGGGTGATATATTGTTGACTGTGAGTTTTACAGAGGACCCCGAAAGGCCCTCCACGTAATTTCCGTTAATCTTTAATTTTACTGTCTCCATTTTATCCTGCCTGTTCGATTCGTATAATTATATCAGATATCCCTGGTCTTTGGAACCGTATCTCCGTACCCCGTGCCGCGCCTGTCGTATTGGCCGTTATCCGCAAATTGAACTTTCTAATATAATCGTTATTAGGGTCTATGGCGGTTGAATCTAGCGTTACCCAACTATCTAACCGGAAGAACGATATCTCATCACGTTGGTTTAGCTTTTGCGCCTGCACCGCTATTTCTGCGGTTCTTTCGTTCGGGGCACTCAGCACCCATACCGGGTCTAACCTGTGCCAAATCTGATTAGATGATATTGCCATAGCGTCAACGTTGGAATACTGTATAATCGGAATGTTCCCCGAAGCCCCTGTAACGTTCGCAGATAAATTGATAGTTCGGGTCCGTCCGGGATTCCAATCTAGCATAACGCGGAACTTATTAAGTTGCACCCCATTTACATTGAGGCTGTCAATATTATATGTTCTAGCCTGTGAAGGCGGTACAAGGCTAGGAACCGTAGATGCGGCTGTTATCAAATCAAAGTAATGCATATTTCCTTCTCCTGCCTCTAATGTGTCCCAACTAGCGTACACATAGTTAGTAGGCGCGTTGTTGTACGCGCGTTGGAATATCACTACGGTTCCCAATATTTTTCCTGTGGGTACGTGCTTGACGTTGATACGCGCAAATCTATCAGTGTCCGCCCCGGGACCCGCGTTTTGCGCCAAATTAAACTTTAGCTTAATGTTAGGTGCTACACGTACTATTCTAATATTAGTTACGTAGCTACGATTACATTCCCCAACCATATCGGTGTAAGGTATTCCGGAAGTAAATGTAAATTCATTATCATTATGCGCATTTCCGTCATATGCATACATACCTTTGCCCCCCCATTTGAAATCGTTCTGGAAACGGTCTACCGGACAAGCCACTGACTGCGTAACATTTACATCTGCCTTTTGTCCGGTTATGTCGTGTGTAGTGCGGATAATGCACGAGCGCGGAACGCCTCCGGTTTCCGGCAAATTATTCGCCGGGTTCACATACACATCTCCTCCGTCCTGCTCCAATTGGCTAGCGTCTAGGTTAACCCATGCACCACTAGCACCTGCCATATTTCTAACTTGCAACGTCCCCCTTCCTTGTGTTACGCAACGCACCGTAAACGACTTCGATTCGCCCCTGGATGACATCGGCAAAAACTTTAGTGTGGTATTTACTGCGGGCGCCCCGTTCTGATTTACCTTTATACCTCCTATCTGCTCGGTGGTTCCCGCCTTAATGAAATGAATGTATCCCGTTCGGGCTGTCGTGTTAGGATTCGCCGTGCGTCTAGTTGATACAGGCGTGAATCCGATAGTCCCTTTTCCGTCTGCGGGCGATACCGGGAACAGCCAATCAACCTGCGGCACTAAGTCCCACTTGACATTACTAGTAACGTTCGTAATATCATTTATATCGGCAAAGTACGGATACGTATGCTCATACAGAGTAGCGGTAAATGCTACGGGGATAGTTGCGGGTGCGTCCGGTTCAACGGGCGGTATATAATTGTCCATAAAGCCGGTAGTACGCAATGTAATCTGTTGGCGGTACACACGCTCCGAACCGCTCCACCGTGCGCCCGTGTCACTTGTAATCTCCATTTTGTACCGTTGCTCCTCGGCTACTGTGGGGAACTGTTTCGGCAGTGTCAATTCGATATTGGAGGAAACTAACAACTCTTGGAATGCCGGATAAAACTCCTTTGCATATGCTACGTTGATAGTCAGAATGCCCTGCTCGGACGCGCCGCCCAAACCACGCATATAAGTGAATCCCTCGTTCCAAAAGTAGTCCTTAAATGCGTACCACATCCATTGCCCATTACGCATATTCCACCGTAGGCGCGCGGCGCATAACATTTGGTCGTCATTTGCCACGGCTTGCGGCAACTTATTTTCATACTCGGCTACGGCTACCGTGTCGCCAGTATTCGGACTCTTAACGGTTAGTTTCTTTATGAACCTGATATCTATTGTCTCGCCTAGGTAATACTTGGTGGGGAACACGTGCGGGCCGTGGTAATCGTCCACAGGTTCACACGTGATGTCGTAATTAGTAATCCCGTTATCTTCCCACGACAAAGACGGCATAATAATGTCGTATGGCTGTCCGGGGATTCTCGGCTTTACCGGAAACTTGAAATTGGTTCCGCCTAGCGCGGGCATCATATGCACGGAAACATCCGCGTTAAACAAAATAAGCATACAAGATTTGCTATTGTGCTTTATAGTTAATAGCCCTAAATCGCTACCTCCGCCATCTGCCAATGATTGGTCACGCGTTAACGGGTTTATTATGGTGCCCACTATTGACAAATCAAACTCAATCTTAGGTGAATACGGGATATTCTTTAGGAACTTGTCATCCCCGGATTGGGAAATAGATATCTCTACGTCCTTTGCGGAGTTTTCCGGCGTAATGGTAATCGTGTACGACCTTGTAGGCCATACCGGGATAGGTTGCAAATAGAAGTTGGATTCGTCAATCAACTCGCTACTTACTAGCGTCTTGTTGATTATAGGTAAATATACATTCATTATTCAATATTTAATGTGTCAATAATCGCATATCGTATTATCGTTATAATGTCATTCTGCAATGACAATACTCTAGCCGGGTTAAGTACATCCGACACCACGCCGCCCGGGTTATGGTCGTTGGGAACCTTTATTCCCTCCTCGCCTATCATCTTGGCGATAGGATATGCCGCTTCTATCGGTATGTTAGCCCCTCTACGGTTCTTGTCCTCTATCCAACGCTTAATGACTGATAACGGTGGGCGCCTTCCGGCTGCGCGTCCTCCCTCCATTGCCCCGACATAGCGCGGTGCGGTTATCTTCGCGTTGTTGCCGCTAACAGTCAGTTTCAGTTCGCGCCCGAAGTTACCGGAAGCTATTAGCCCCTTCTGAATGTACGACTGTTCGATATCGTCGCGTAGCTTGGTTAGCAGCACTTCAATCTGTGTTATCGGATTCTTTGCCATTACTCGGATATATTAATAGTTATTTCCCACCCCGATTTAGGACTATCGTAAATATTCTGCCGTTTGACGACATTTGCAGCCCCGCTAATGTAATTACACCCTGCTTGCTTGGCAATGTCTGTAATAACGGCGAAAGTCCTGTCTAGGACTTCTATTTCCTCTGCATCGTTGCGTAGGTAGAAAGACGTTCCCAGCACCTGGATAAGTACCGATACCCCGAACGGCTCAGGTGCCAAATCGGAATATGTCTGAATCCCTCCGGGCACATCGACGAAAACGAAGTCACCCGTAATTTGGTTCGCTAGAACGTTACGCGTGTACTCGTCTCCGAAAAACACGGGTAGGCCGTGTCGGCCCGCCCATGTTGATACGTCGTCTAATATTCCTTTAAAAGTCATACTTAGTTTTTACGTTGTTATCGTATGTAGGTTCGTTCTCGCTGCTGATTGTCCGCCTACCCGTCCATATCTTTTCTTTGGTTTGACGGTAATTTCCGACAAGGCGAATACAGCCGTATACCTCTACATTCTTGTTGGACGTATCCGCATTATCCTCTAGTATTAATACGCCTCTTCCGGATACCTTCCCAGCTATTCTAGACTTTCCGTACATTGCCAAGGAAATGGTATTAAATGCAATGGTGCCGGAAAACTCGGAGTCTCCGCACATATATACAACGGTACTCCCCGCCCGAGACGTAGCCAAAAATTTAGCGTTGTCCTCTATGTGTATATCAGAATCGAACTTTCCTTCTTCCTGGGCGGGGGAGAAAACGCCGTTATCCGTCACGTATGCGGAGCCGAATATGTAGGCATTCTCCGTAACGGAGTTCCCGCCAAAGTAGCCCGTTCCGGTGATTCTAGTATTTTTAACCTTGGCGTTACCCTCTACACGGACATTGCCCGATATAACCATTTCCGTTTCTTTCGTGTTGGTTATCTCGCAGCCTTTACCGCCTCCGTGGTTTCCGGTTCCGCCGAATACGTTTGTACCCGAGATGTTAAATAGCCCGGTTAGTTTTGCATCCTTGTAAATCGTGGTATCGACCATAGTCGCCAAATTTGAAAAGTCGGCATCTTTAATACTGTCGTAGCTTTCCACTAGTGCGCCGAATTTTTCGCTAGCTACGTGATACACGCGGTACATTCCTTCAACCTCCGAACTGCATAGAGTACCGAATATGAGAGCTTTACCCAAATCGGCGCTAGCTTTCGAAAAGTCGATATCCGTGTACACATTGCGGTTAACCGGGTTGTGGTAGAATATACCATTTTCAACGTTACAACGGATGAATTTAAACGGAAAACTAACAGATAGGGCGCTAAGTGCGTCCTTAGGTATGACCTGTTCCGATTGGGTGAATGCGTAGCAATCCCTAGCGATAATCTTATTTTTCGTCACACACGACACGGCAAATGAGTATGAACCGTCATTTACTAGCCTTCCAATGTTGTAAAAATTACCAATAAGCAGGCTATTAGCAGAAACCAACCGCCATTCTACGTTACACTTAATCACATCTGCAAGTATGTTAGCTGCAAATGCTCCGTTACCCGTCTTACTGATAGATAGGTTACTTCCGTCAATTACGGATTTATATACATCTACATATTGAGTGTTCCCCGCATTAACCTTAGTTGTAACAGTCATTGCGCTAGTGTAGTTAAACACTATCCGGCTGTCGTTGATGTTAAGTGTACTTTCAATGGCTGTTGACGGTATGGTAACCTTTGCGGCTACGATATCTGCCGGAACTACTGCGGCTACCGGGGTTTTCCTAATTTGAACCCCAACGTAATATGCCCCCTCCGTGCTGACGCTATTTCCATAGGCAGACCCGCCCACCGATTTCTTTTCTGCATTGTACCGTACTAATCGCATCTCGTATCCTTCGCTCGCTAACGTAACTGTGACAGAAGCGCCGCCCATATAGATAAGGGACTTTGTCCGTATGCTATTCGAGCTTATCGTTTTGGCCTCGTCATAAGTATAACCAATAGCGGCACCTATACCCCCCTGCTCTACGTCACCTACTGCAAGCACCTTTGCGGCTGATACCTTTCTCGTAACGAACTCGTGTGCGCCGATAAGGGCCGAAGTACCTGTAATGTTAACGAACGGTCTAGGTTCGGTTACTGCACCTTCGTATCCGTTCGTGTCTACAATGCTATCGCCTCCCACACGGATAGACGGATAGTTCAGATTACCGCTAAATATCCACGCGTTGCCCTCCTGTGACAATGTGTTCTCGTCATAGACTATACCGCCTACATCGCCCACGTTAACGTAACGACCTTGTACGCTAAAAGACCGAAGCGCCTTTACGCGCTTGTTGCCTCCCACTGTGATTATCTCATACTTTTTAATCATAAGTTATTTGTTAAAATGTTTCTTCATTTCCGCTTTTTCCTTTTCTACTTCCTCGTGCCTCTTGGACAGTGCCAATATAGCGTCTAGGTAATTTATCCGTTTCGCCTCCTCGAACGAGCAGTTGAACAACTCCGCCGTAGCCTGTACTAGCGTCAATATGTTCTTTGCCTCCTTTAGCGTGTCCGGCTCTGCGTCCGGCCCTCCTGCGCCCTGTGGGAATAGCGTTCGTTCCAAATCGTCGGCCGCCTTAATCTGCTCCCGTATGTACTTCATCGCGGTTAGCAAGTGATATACGTTGTCGGGTGAATACTCGGCTGTCTGTCCCTCAACCGGGGTGCACCACTTCGTAACCTTCTCCGTTGCCGTCTCGGCTCGTCTCGTCTCGATTAGCTGCCATAGCGTGACTTTCTCAATGCTCGGAATGACGTACACGGTCTTTAGCTTTTTGGTTATGAACGGGGAGGCCTTGACGTACTCCGACAATTTTTCCAATAACTTACTTTGGTCGGAAGTTAGGCCCCCCTCATAACACGGGTGCAAGTTACAAATATATTCTAACTGTTTGCAGTTATTATACCGACAAAGTGCATAGTACACGCGCCGAAAGACATTTTTAACCTTTCCTTTCCAGTTGGTCCGCTCTTGCAGTATCAGCCATTCAAGGCCGTAAAATCCTTTTTTACTCATATTCGTCAAATTCTAATTGTTCAACTTGTTCATAAAATAGCCACTCTTGTTCATCCGTTCCGTCGTATTGTACGACAACTCCCAATACATCCGACTCCAATACGGTTCCTGTCCTTCCGTCCTCGGTAACCTGCACACGCTCGTATAACTGTATCATTGTGCGGCTGCTTTAGGTCGATATTTGCGGATAAGGAAATCGACGCCGTAACGGATAGCGTCCCATGCATGGTTATATGCATCTATCGGCTCATTGGTGTACAAGTCCGTCATGTTGTCCTTGACGTATGAATAGTTATCCGCCTCGTCCAGTACGTTATCGCTTCTCTTTGTTACGTGTAGCCGGAATTGCTTCACCTGCTGAATGCCTGCCCTTACGGAGCCTTTGCCCTTCACACAGGGAATCGTCTTGCAGCCGTGCTGCCGTATCTCCACGATACTCTTCTGCTCTTGGTTGTCGCATACGGTGTAGATGTTATGCAGCCCGTGTTCCTTCAGCGTCTCGGCTATTGTGCGGTTCAGCATTCCGGTACGGTAGCAAATCTCATCTATGTACAAGTCCCAACCACGCATGTAGATATCGACTATTGCGGTCGGGTCTTGCTGAAAGCCAAAATCAAGCCCTACACAGCGTTTTGTATCCTCCCCTTGCAATTCCTTAGGCAACTCCTCGATAATGTCAATTTCGGGATATATGAGGCCTTCCAGCCCGCCTGTCTGTCCTTCACCATATACGCGCCACCAATTTGGGTCGTTGGCGTTCTTCTCGATTGCCTGTACTTGCTGCTCGGTTAGGAACGGATTGTCCTTGTACGTGCTGTGGATAGTTACGTACTTGTCCCCTACAAAATCAGTCTCGCCCCAAAACCTACGCACCGGGTTAAAGTCGATTATCACCTTTAGCCGGGTACGCACATCCAATTGACGGAAGATTTCCCTCGGCACCCGTTGCGCCTCGTTGATGAACAGAATGTCTCGCGCCGGGCCGTGTACCTTGGCGGCACTGTCGCACCCGAAGAATTCAATATATACTCCTTCCTTGACGGTGTATATCATCTCGGACTTGTTGAACGCGCTGTCCTCCCATACTCCCTCGTCTATCAGCATATTAGTGAAGTCACGCAACATACCACGGCGGACGGCTGGAAGCGTGTCCGTTACGCAACTAATCATTAGCGGCTCGGTACTTTCCCGGGCGATTAGGTAAAGTAGCTGTAACACGCTCCACGTCTTGGAAGAACGCGTACCGCCCTTACTCGCTATCCCTCTAATGTACGGGTCGGTAACCGGACCTATCATTTTATCGAATACA
>OHUK01000921.1_pt1 | contig 11577 bp, 8 predicted proteins | sample 1579201 | NCBI WGS metagenome assembly OHUK01 (sample SAMEA3879528, study PRJEB24766) | human gut metagenome | biome: human-associated habitat; feature: feces | place: USA | collected 1985/1987 | reverse complement strand
CCATATGACATAGAAAAAGTAGTAGAAAAAATAAAACAAAGACAAGCAATTGGAAAAAATTTTAGTGTAGTAGTTGTTTCAGAAGGAGCTTTTCCAAAAGGTGGAACAATATCTGTAAAAAATACAAGACAAGGTGGAGAAGGTGTAATTAATATTCAGCTTGGAGGAGCAGGAGAACAAGTAGCTAAATTACTAGAAGAAAGAACAGGATTAATTTCAAGAAATACAACACTTGGCTATATGCAAAGAGGTGGAACTCCAACAGCTACAGATAGAGTCTTATCAACAGAATATGGAGCAAAAGCAATGGAACTTGCAATGGAAGAAGCTGGTGTTCAGCCATCTGAGGTAGAATACATTAACGCGCATGGAACGAGTACGCATCACAATGACCTGTTTGAGACAAGAGCAATAAAGCTTGCATTCGGAGAGGACGCATACGGCGTAAAGATAAGCTCAACAAAATCAATGGTCGGACATATGCTCGGTGCTGCCGGTGCGGTAGAGTGCATCGCATGTGTAAAGACGATTCAGGACGGATATATTCATCCTAATGTAGGACTTGAGAACACGGAAGATGAACTTGACCTTGATTATGTAAAGGGCAAAGGGATTGAGAGTGATGTTACATATGTTATGAGTAACTCACTTGGATTCGGCGGACATAATGCAAGCATAATTCTGAAAAAATATGAAGCGTAGAAGGACAGAGAGGTAGTGTATGGAACTTGATAATATTCTGAAACTGATAGACCATGTCTCTAAGTCAGAGCTTTCAAGCTTTTCTCTTGATGAGGACGGAACCTCAATCAAGATGGAGGCAGGAAGAATATCAGTGACTGCTTCGCCTGACAATATGGCGGTTATGGCATCGGATGTTGAGATAAAACCGGCAAAGACAGAACAGCAGCACGGCAGTAATGCGGCAGATACGCAGATACAGGGTAATGTAGTCAGCTCTCCGCTTGTCGGAGTGTTCTATGAGGCATCATCACCTGATGCGGATGCATTTGTGGCAGTCGGAGACAAAGTGGTAAAAGGACAGACGCTTGGAATAATCGAGGCAATGAAGCTTATGAACGAGATAGAAAGTGAATATGAGGGAACTGTCCTTGAGGTACTTGTAAAGGATAAAGATACGGTTGAATATGGTCAGCCGCTGTTTGTAATTGGTTAAGGAGTTGATACCGGTATGCTTAATACAAGACAGATTATGGATATAATTCCACACAGACACCCGTTTCTGCTTGTGGACAGAATAGAGGAGCTAGAGCCAGGCATCAGTGCCGTCGGTGTTAAGGCTGTAACATATGATGAGCCTTATTTTTCGGGACATTTTCCTGATGAACCCGTTATGCCGGGAGTGCTTCAGATTGAGGCATGTGCGCAGGTCGGAGCAGTAGCGATACTTTCGCTGGATGAGAATAAAGGTAAGACAGCGTATTTCGGAGGAATAAGTTCTGCAAGGTTCAAGAGGAAGGTTGTTCCGGGGGATGTGCTTACAATGGAGTGCGAGATTATAAAGAGAAAAGGACCTGTCGGAGTGGGAAAGGCAACCGCAAAGGTTGGTGACGAGATTGCACTTACGGCGGAGCTTACATTTGTAATAAATTAATGGAGAATTGGTAATGTTTAATAAGATTCTTATAGCCAACAGAGGAGAGATAGCTGTACGTATAATCCGTGCATGCCGCGAGATGGGAATTAAGACTGTTGCAGTATATTCTGAGGCAGACCGTGATGCGCTTCACACACAGCTTGCGGATGAGGCAGTCTGCATAGGTCCGGCGCAGGCAGCAGACAGCTATCTTGATATGGAAAAGATAATAAGCGCAACAATAATCACCAAAGCAGAAGCAATTCATCCCGGATTTGGATTCCTTTCGGAAAACAGCAGATTTGCAACATTATGTGAAAAATGCAATATAAAGTTCATAGGTCCTGACGCAGCACTTATCGAAAGTCTCGGCAATAAGTCTGAGGCAAAGAATACAATGCAGGCGGCAGGAGTCCCTGTAATTCCCGGTACAAAAAAGCCTGTATATGACTGGCAGGAAGGGCTGAAATTTGCGGATGAGGCTGGTTATCCGGTTATAGTAAAAGCTGCACTCGGCGGTGGAGGCAAGGGCATGCGCGTTGTCAGCAGCCATGATGAATTTGAACATGAATTTCTTACGGCACAAAGAGAGTCTGAGAGTGCGTTCGGTGATGGCACGATGTATATTGAAAAATATATTGTCAATCCGAGACATATTGAATTCCAGATACTTGCGGATGAGCATGGCAATGTTATTCATCTTGGTGAACGTGACTGTTCAATACAGAGAAGGCATCAGAAGCTTATAGAGGAATCACCGTCAGTTGCGGTGGATGCCGGGCTGAGAAAGAGAATGGGAGAGACGGCGGTCCGTGCGGCAAAGACAGTAGGTTATAAGAATGCGGGGACAATAGAATTTCTCCTTGATAAAGACAATAACTTTTACTTTATGGAAATGAATACGAGAATTCAGGTAGAACACGGCGTGACAGAGATGGTCACGGGAACTGATATCGTGAAAGAACAGATACGAATCGCAGCAGGCCTTGAGCTGTCATACAGGCAGGAGGATATAGTAATCAGGGGGCATGCGATTGAATGCAGGATAAATGCCGAAGATGCGGCACACAATTTCCGCCCGTGTCCGGGAACAATCGGTGATATTCACATACCGGGAGGCAATGGAATAAGAATCGATACCGCTGTCTATCCGGGATGCACGATTCCGCCGTACTACGATTCAATGATTATGAAGGTGGTGGTCTGTGACAGAGACAGACAATCCGCAATTAATAAGATGATAAGTACTCTTGGAGAGGTAGTAATAGACGGACTTACTACTAACCTTGACTTTATGTATGAATTACTGCATGAAGCTGATTACCGGAATGGACGGATTGATACCGGATATATAGAGAGGCATAACCTATAACAGGTTCGTTTATTGCAGAAAGGAATTTATTATCATGCTTTTAAAAGGCGTTTTTAAAAAGACAAATTATATTCCGATTGACGGTGCAGACCGTGACGGTAAGGATATGCCCAATATCCCGGACGGACTTTTTACGCAGTGCCCTGAATGCGCAGGCTCTGTATTTACAGATGAGCTTGAAAATAATATGATGGTATGTCCAAAATGCGGGCACCATATGAGAATGAAAGCATCAGATCGCATTGCCATGATTGCTGACGAGGGAAGTTTTGAGGAGTGGGATAAAAACATGCCGGTATCTGACCCGCTGCAATATGAAGGATATCCTGATAAGATAAGTTCGGTAAGGAAATCAACGGGACTTGATGAAGCAGTAGTTACAGGCAGATGCCTTATTAGCGGACATGAGTGTGTTATATGTGTATGTGATTCACATTTTCTTATGGGGAGCATGGGCGAGAATGTCGGTGAGAAGATAACACGCGCAGCAGAAAAAGCCACAAGACTCAGGCTTCCGATTATTATATTCACCTGCTCGGGCGGAGCAAGAATGCAGGAGGGAATTGTGTCACTTATGCAGATGGCAAAGACCTCCGCAGCGCTCAAGCAGCATGATGAGGCAGGGCTTCTGTATATAACGGTGCTTACGGACCCGACAACAGGTGGCGTGACAGCAAGCTTTGCAATGCTTGGAGATATAATACTTGCAGAGCCGGGAGCACTTGTAGGCTTTGCCGGCCCGCGTGTCATAAGGCAGACGATAAGACAGGAGTTACCGGAAGGCTTTCAGCGTGCGGAATTCCTGCTTGAACACGGACTGATTGACAATATCGTGCGTAGGAAAGATATGAAGGAAACTCTTGCACATATTCTTGCAATGCACGACATGCCGGATGATACACATATGCCGGAATACAAGGAATACCTTAAAAATATTTATACGAAAAATACAAAGAATACAATGAATGCGGAAAATTCAGACAATGAGCTGACGCTTAAGAGTGCGTGGACACGCGTACAGACTGCAAGAGACAAGAAACGTCCGACAGCACTCGATTACATTGAAAATGTTACAAAAGGCTTCTATGAGCTGCACGGTGACAGAACCTACAGGGACGATCAGGCTATAGTAGGCGGCATTGCAATGTTTGGTAAAATGCCGGTGACAGTTATCGGACAGCAGAAGGGGCGCAATACCAAGGAGAATATGAAGCATAACTTCGGCATGCCATATCCGGAAGGTTACAGAAAAGCTCTGCGTCTTATGAAGCAGGCAGAGAAGTTCGGACGTCCCGTAATATGCTTTGTTGATACGCCGGGTGCATACTGCGGAATTGAGGCGGAAGAGCGGGGACAGGGCGAAGCAATTGCCCGTAACCTGTTTGAAATGTCGGCACTCAAAGTCCCGGTTCTTTCGATTGTCATAGGCGAAGGCGGAAGCGGCGGCGCACTTGCAATGGCTGTAGGCAACGAGGTATGGATGCTTGAAAATGCAGTGTATTCCGTGCTTTCACCGGAGGGCTTTGCATCAATCCTCTGGAAAGATGCCAAGAAAGCTCCTGAGGCGGCAGAGGCAATGAAGATAACCGCCGCTGACTTAAAAAAGCTCGGTATAATAGAGCGCATACTTCCGGAATTCCCGGCAGCAACTCAGAAGAATCTCAGGCAGATTGCATGCTACATGAAATACTGTATAACGGATTTTATGATAAAGTATTGCGGAATGACGCAGGATGAGGTAGTAGCTCAGAGGGGCAAGAGGTTTAGGGGGATGTAAAACTTCAAGGTGAACCGGGTATTACGGAAATTGTAAATTGAGCGGACGTGGGAGAAATCCTGCGTCCTTTTTTTAGGTGCGGATAAATATATTGGATGGTATAATGTGAACAGGTATATTTGAAGACAATGGACTGACACTTGCACTTTTCAATAAAAGTTATGAGTTCTCATAGATTTTACAAAGCTCCTATGTTATAATATTTCTGTTATGTGAATTTTTAATCGGATTCGCAAAGGAGAAATGTATGGACGTATCATATAACAAATTTTTTAAGATGTTGATTGACCGTAAAATGAAGAAAAAAGACATTTGTGAGCAGGCGGGTATTGCTACCAGTACCATGGCAAAAATGGCAAAGGATGAGAATGTTTCGCTGGATGTTCTAGTCAGAATATGCCGGGCACTTAATTGTACGATAGATGACATCATAGATATACTTCCAGCAGAGAACGAACAATAATTTGGGAAAGGTGCGATAAAATGAATAGACGGGAATATAGCGCAGGTGCCGTTAAGTTTTCGTTTTGGTTTATGGAATTTAAGACAGTGGTTAAGCTCTTGTCAGAGGGAATGACACTTGACGAGATTAAGGAAAAAAACCAAAAGGAAAATATATTTGGTGCTCCGACAACGCTTCGAGCAGGTCAGATATTCAGTACCGTATCAGCAAGAATCAAAGCATTGGATGCATCATTTTATTCGATTTTTATGGATAGTGATCTTGCAACACAGAAGTTATTGGCTTTAGCTGGAGCAATGGCACACGATACTCTTTTTTTTGACTTTGTATATGAAGTGGTAAGAGAAAAGCTGATTATTGGAAGCAACGAGTTTTCGGATAGCGATATCAATATATTTTTTAAGAATAAGCAGTTGCAGGATGAAAAGGTTGCAAAATGGACAGATGCGACTTTGAATAGGCTGGGAAGAACATATAAGACCATGCTTTTTGAATCTGGCATGACAGATAAAGGTACACCTCGAACAATCTTAAAGCCTATTCTTGATCCTGTTATGGAGCACTGGCTTTTGGATAATGGAATGGAACCAATAGCAAAAGCACTTACGGGGGTACGATAATGGCAGGCATAGAAGAAAGATTGGACAAGATGGAAGCAAAAATCAGGGAACCAAAGTTCCGTGATACCACAGGAAAGGCGAATGAAGTCAATTACTGGGTATTTGATTATGCCCCAGAACATGAGCTGATTGTCCGTGACAGAATAGAATATTTGAAAAATAAGAATTCCAGAGGAACAGATGGGTTTGAGTTAGTTGTATATGATTTGTATGATCTGATCATTGCACACCTTCAGGGTAAGAATTTCATGGAGAAATGTTATCAGATGGAGGAGAAGCGAGGAATTGTAAAGGTTGCATCTGCAATTCAGCGTTCTCTTAAAATCACAGATAAGGATAACATGATTGTGGAGTATATTGCAGAGCATACACCGGATAATTCAGTAGTATTTCTTACGGGAGTAGGAAAATGTTATCCATTACTGCAATCACCGGAGGTATTTAATAAAATTCTTTACAATATGCCACAGCATTTTGCAAAAGTGCCGATGGTGCTGTTTTATCCAGGAACCTATACGGAACAGGAACTTATTATATTTAACGAAGTCCATGAAGATAATTATTACCGGGCATTCCGTCTGGTACGATAAAAACGTGAAGCATAATGCTTCACGCAGAAAAACACAAAAACAGTGTTTTTCAAGACATTTTGAAAGGATAGGTAATTGATATGCAGATAAGAGAGATGTTTGCAAAACCGATAGACCGTGATTTGCAGGGGGTTATCATCGTAGGGCAGGATGAAACTGCCAATGTCAAACAGGAGCTAGAAGAATATGTTGTAACAAGAGAGTTGCAGAAGCATTTCGCAGATTTTTTTGCTGCATATAAGGCCGGAATTATTGGAAATACATCAAAGACCGGAGTTTGGATTTCCGGTTTCTTTGGAAGTGGTAAATCTCATTTCTTAAAAATCCTATCTTATCTTTTGGAAAATAAGGAAATTGCTGGAAAGAAAGCAATCGATTATTTTGCTGATGATAACAAAATAGCAGATCCTATGGTGCTTGCAGACATGCAGCTTGCAGCTAACACACCAACAGACGTTGTGCTTTTCAACATTGATTCTAAGAGCGATTCCAACAGCAAACAGAATAAAGACGCAATCGTGAATGTGTTCTTAAAGGTATTCAATGAGATGCAGGGATATTGTGGTGCAATGCCATTTCTTGCTGATTTGGAGCGAAGATTAAACGAAGAAGGCAAATATGAGGAATTCAAGCAGAAGTTTGAAGAAAACTATGGAGATGCATGGACAGATTCCAGACAGGACTTTGATTTCATTCAGGATGATATTGTAGATACTCTGGTAGATATGGATTTCATGAGCGAAGCCGCTGCGAGAAACTGGTGCGAAAAAGCCGCAGAGCCATATAAAATCAGCATTGAAGATTTTGCAAAGCGTGTAAAAGCATATATTGACCGTAAAGGTAATAATCATCATGTGGCTTTTCTGGTGGATGAGGTCGGACAGTATATTGGGGATGATTCTAACCTTATGCTAAACCTTCAGACCGTTCGTGAGGAGCTTGGAAAAGAGTGTAACGGTAAAGCGTGGGTAATTGTCACAAGTCAGCAGGATATTGATTCTATTACCAAGGTAAAGGGAAATGACTTTTCCAAGATTCAGGGACGATTTGACACGAGAATTTCCCTTTCGTCTGCCAATGTTGACGAGGTTATCAAAAAACGTATCTTGGACAAAAAGGATACAGCCGCACAGATGCTTCGTCTGCTCTATGGACAGAAAGCTACCACGATCAAGAATAAAATCGTATTTAATGATGGTGTAGAGAAGAAATTGTATGCCGATGAAGATGATTTCGCATTGGTATATCCGTTTGTACCATACCAGTTTAATCTTCTTGCAAGCGTGCTGACATCTATTCGTACTCATGGTGCTTCCGGTAAGCATTTGTCAGAAGGTGAACGTTCTATGCTTGCAATGTTCAAGGAGTCTGCAATGGATTATAAGGAGCATGAAGAAGGAACGCTGATTCCATTTCATGCATTTTATGATGCACTGGAAAACTTTCTTGATCACAGTCACAGAGGAGTCATTATCAAGGCATACGATAACAGCTTTATCAATCCGGATCATAAGACAAAAGGTGTATTTGCAATCAATGTATTAAAGACATTATTCATGATCAAATATGTCAATGATGTAGAAGCTAATATAGATAACATTACAAGCCTTATGATTTCTGATATTGAGGATGATCGTATCGAACTGAAAGCAAAGGTAGAAGATGCTTTAAAAGTATTGCAGCGCCAGATGCTTGTGCAGAGAAATGGCGATATTTACGTATTCCTGACCGACGAGGAGCAGGAGATCAATCGTGAAATTGAGAGCCAGAATGTGGAAATGGCAGAAGTAATCAACAAGGCTTCTGAGATGATTTTTGAGGACATTTTCACAGATAAGAAGTACCGCTATCCGGCATTTAATGGCAGATATGCGTTTCCTTTCAATTCTACTGTGGATGACAGACCATATAAGGCGAATCAGAACTATGATATTGGAGTACATATCTTAACACCTGCGGCGGATATGGGAACTGATGATACAACACTTCGCATGGTATCCGGACAGGGCAGAGAGGTTCTTGTTGTTCTGCCGGATGACAGAGCATTTATGGATGAAATACAGAGATACTTGAAGATAGAGAAATTCCTGCGTTTGAATACATCTTCTGCATTGCCACAGTATGAGACAATCAAAGAGGGTAAACGTCTTGAGATGCGTGAGCGCAATGCAAATGCCAGATTATATTTATCAGAAAGTCTGAAAGATGCAGATATTTATGTGAACGGTGATAAGGCACAAATCAATGCAAAGGAAGTATCTACACGTATCAATGAAGCACTTGGCAGATTAGTATCGACTGTATATCATAAGCTGTCTTATATAGATGCAGCATACGGCGAGGATGATATTCGCAAGATGTTCAAGACTTCAAACCAGATTTCGCTTAATCTTGAAGGCGGTACAGAGCCAAATATTCATGCATTGGATGATGTATTAAGCTATGTTGCGGACAATACCCGTATGCACATGAAAACTTCTATGAAGAGTATTAAGGACAGATTTATGAAAGCACCTTATGGTTTTGTAGAGGATGATGTGCATTGGCTCGTTGCAAAGCTGTTTCGTCGTGGCGATTTAGCCTTTTATGTGAATGGTTCGTCTGTATCAACGCACAATAAGGATGCAGAGGAAATCATCAATTACATCACGAAAAAGAGCTATGTCGATAAGCTGATGATGGAGCAGAAAATTCGTGTGTCAGAAAAAGAGAAAAAAGTTACAAAAGATGTCATGAAGGAATTGTTCGGTGCAACCGGAAATTCAGATGATGAAGATACGATGATGAACACCTTTGTAACTTATGCAACGAAACTGACTTCCACACTTGGAGAACTGGAAGTACGGTATGAGACCACAAAGTATCCGGGCAAACGGGTAGTAGAGTATGGCAAGAAACTTCTTTTTGGACTGACGCAGATTCAGACACCGACAGAATTTTTCCAGACTGTAAGTAAAAAGCAGGATGATTTATATGAATTTGCAGAGGATTATGAGCCAATCAAAGCATTTTTCAGCAGTGAGCAGAGAACGATCTTTGATAAGGCTGTGCTGTATCTGAGCAAATATGATGACAGTAAAACATATATCGTGGACGAAAATCTGGAGAATATAGTTGCTGAAATTAGTACGATTGTGAAAAAACAGTCTCCGTACAGTGATATTCCGAAACTGCCAGAGCTTCTGAAACAGTTCAGTGATGTATATTCCCATATATTGGACGAGCAGTTAAAGCCGGTACTGGATTCCGTTTTGGATTCCCAGAGCAGAGTATATGAGGTACTGAATACCAAAGCATACGCAGAAGAAAAGAGAAGCAAGTATGCCGCCATGTTTGATGAAATCACGAATGCGGCGAAAGGCTGTACGAATGTATCCGTTCTTAGAAGCTATGCTGACAGGGCAGAAGCATTAAAAATTCGTCTGTTAAATGAAATGACGCAGATGGATCAGGCAATCGCAGTGAAGAAAGCGGAAGAAGTCCGTAAGAGACTGGAAGCACAGGCAAAAGAAGTCGGAAATGTGGATCAGGCACAGATTGAAGCAGAGGTACAGAAAAAGGTCGAAAAAGTGAAAAAGACCAAGAATGTATCTATCAAGAGTATCACGAAAACTGCTTCATGGAGACTGGAAAATACAGAGGATGTTGATAAATATCTGAATGAGCTTCGGCTGAAACTGGTAAGCGAACTGGATACCGATACGATTGTCAACATTGAATTTTAGGAATGGAGAGAACTTATGAATAAGACTGCAATCAAGAATTTTGCGATATGGGCAAGAAACAGGCTCATTGCAGATATAAAATATCGTGCTGGACTGATGGGCATTACTGAAAATGGCATTGCAAATGCACTGCCACAGTCTAGTGCTGCAACCGAGTTTTATGATATAGGAACCGCAGAGCCTTACTCGATTAACGGTGAGGAAATCAAACAGCGCAGAGCATTGGTGGATGTAATCCGGGCAAAAGAAAAGGATTCTGATTATGCGGTTGCATACAAATATATCATTGAGGAAGTTGCTTATACATGGTTCAACCGCTTGATTGCAGTGCGTTTCATGGAGGTAAATGATTATCTACCTTCCCACATGAGAGCATTATCCTCAGAGAGTGGCAAGACCGAGCCGGACATCGTAACCAATCCTTTTGATGCAGAATTAAATTTGTCCAGTGCAGAGGAAGAAAAGATTATCGCATTGAAAAGAGATAATAAGCTGGATGAAGCATTCCGTATGCTTTTTATCAAACAGTGCAATGCCTTAAACGAGATACTCCCTGCCTTGTTTGAAAAGACCAGTGACTATACGGAGCTTCTGCTTAATCTGTCTGTGATTGATAAAGATGGTGTAGTCTATCATCTGGTACATGATATTCCAGAGGAAGATTTCAATGTAAACGCAGGCGGACAGGTCGAGATTATCGGCTGGATGTATCAGTATTACAATACAGAGCCGAAAAATGATGCTTTTGCGAAAAAAGGAAAAATCACAAAAGAGGAAGTACCTGCTGTTACACAGCTTTTTACACCGGACTGGATTGTGCGATACATGGTGGAAAACTCTGTAGGACGAATCTGGATTGAACATTTGCGGGCGGTAGATCCAACTACGGATGAAAAGGCAACCGCAGAAAGATTCGGATGGAAATATTATCTTCCGGAGGCAGAGCAGGAAGAAGCTGTTAATGTAAAACTGGCAGAAATCCGTACTACATACAAAGATCTGAAACCAACGGATATCACCTGTATTGATCCATGTATGGGAAGTGGACATATCCTGATTGCAATGTTCGATGTGCTGATGGATATCTATGAAAGTGCCGGATATGACAAGCGAGAAGCTGCTTTTGAAATTGTAGAGCATAATATTCACGGACTGGATATTGACCAGAGAGCATATCAGTTGGCATACTTTGCAGTCATGATGAAAGGACGTGGATATAACAGACGATTCCTGCGTGGAAGAGATGGAAAACCAGAGCCAAAAGTCTATGCGATTGTGGAGAGTAATGAAATCAATCGGAAGCATCTGCAGTTCTTTGGAACACATTTGAGTGCGATGGAAAGAAACCTGGCTGTGATGCAGATAGAAGGACTGCTGGATACATTTAAAGATGCCAGAGAATATGGATCTATCTTAAATGTAGATGCATGTGG
>OHUK01000920.1_pt1 | contig 11579 bp, 13 predicted proteins | sample 1579201 | NCBI WGS metagenome assembly OHUK01 (sample SAMEA3879528, study PRJEB24766) | human gut metagenome | biome: human-associated habitat; feature: feces | place: USA | collected 1985/1987 | reverse complement strand
TAGAGATTACTATACAAATTTGGATGAAAAACTGGATAGATTATCGAAAAAATTAAATTTTACTTCGGATTTATTACAAAAAGAGAGAATTAAAAATCAGAAAATTGCAACAGAACCCCTTAGCAAAAAAGTCGTAAATAAGGTAAAAGGATTTTTGAAATGATGCAAGTATATATAATTAGGTGTTTGGTTTTATGAAAAGGTTATTGTGAAAGACTGATTTCCAGAGATTATTGACTGGCATTGATAAAAAATATTGTTTAAGAAGCAAGTGGAAGTATCGTTCACTTGCTTCTTTTTTTGTAACTGTTCAGAACCCTGTTAGTTGAAAATGATATCTGGGGTTCCGTTCAGTGCTTCGCGGATAGCTGTGAAAGCATTTATTCCATGTTTGCGAGCAGTTCCGATATAGCTCATGATTGTAAGATATTCCTGTGCCCCTTCTTCACTTCGGAAGCATCCAGAGACCTTGGTTTTTACTTTTACCATTCTCAGATCCCGCTCTGCCTGATTGTTATCGAATGGTACACAGAGATTTTTTATAAAAAGGCAGACTGACTCCTTGTAATTATCCAGTCTACAGACCAAATTTAATACTTTGCTCTTTTTCTTGCGACCGTGTTTTTTAGCAGAAATTTCAGGAAGGGGATTTTCCTCATATGCAGTTTTGATAATGGAATTATACTCCTTATCAAATTTATGGCGGTGATAGTAGCTGACCTCATTTTCATCTGAAAGAAGTGCTTTATCATGTACCTTTTTCATGCTAAGCAAAAGATTTTTAAATCTGACGGCCCATGTCTGCTCCGGATGGTTTTCAATTACACCGTTTAATTCCCGGAGAAGATGTGCACAGCAGATAGCATGAGTCACATCCTGATACTTCCAATAAGAACTCCAGCAGTCATGCACGATGATTCCGTGGGCATGTGGCAGTACATTCGCAGCATCCATGCCTATCTGGCCACGTCTCTGATTTATGGTCATAATCTAGGTCAGATGCTACATGAACCCAGCAGATTTTTCCATCCACGCGGCTGCCAGTTTCATCACAATGAATCAGGCCGAGCGTGATCATTTTTAGGCGGATCTGCTCATAAGTATCTTTTAGCGATTCTGCACAGCGGGATACCGTGTTTTTGATGGTTCCGGTTGCCAGTGGAATGTTAAACACACTTGGCAGGATTTCATGAGTATGCTCCCTGGTGTGATCTGGATTGGAAATGACAGAGAGATGAACCCCATCATGACCTTCCTGGGCACCCTGTTTCTTCCCTGAGGATTCGCGGAGGCTTCGGTTCTTTTTTACCACAGGCTTTTTAAGTCCGTCAGATGAAGGAGGTTTGGAACTGTTTTTTGAGTTTTTGTTTAGCTGTTCCTTCAATTCCTTGATGGTTTGATTCAGCTCGTTAATTGTCTGATCCAGTTCGTTAATTGTCTGATTCATGCTGACAACAGTAGCTGTTAATGTGTTGTTTTGTTTTGTCAGAAAATCAACTTGTGCCATAAGCTGACGAACAAAATCTTCTGTGATGTTAACTGGCATTCAAACCACCTTCTTTCCGCGGAATTTTATGTTTATATTGTAACGGAAACGCTGAAAAAAAGCGAATTTGTTGCGAAATCCGCTTGGCAAAATGACGGTGGATAAGTATTAAGTTTGAAAGTACGAATGCTCATAAATATATTCAAAACCGTCTTAAAAGACGAAAATGAAGCGGATAAAATGTTGATGGTTGAGGATTATCCACAAGTTTGGTATACAGATAAAAAATCATCATTTTTATCCACAAAATAATAGCAAGTCAGAGCAGAAAAAGATTTTTCGATTCTCTGTTTTGCACAACAACTGACGACGAACCTGAGGGGGTTCTGAACAGTTACAAATATAATTCATAAATGCAAAGCATACGGAATCACATTTGGAATGCAATCCAAAGGCAATGAAATCAGCAAAAATAAAATAAGCGGTTGTAAGAGTGGAAAGATAGGTATTGCAAAAGACAGCAGTGTCAGGTATGTGAAATAATAACAGAGAGAATAGATGATAGTTCATTTGTTCTCTTTTAATTTGGAAAATTTACAGTGATCTTTTTAAGCAAATGTGGTATACTAAAAATGTTTTACTTGGATTTCACATAAATGAAAGGACGTATATTATGCGAAAGAAAGGAATTTGTTTTGGATTGATTCTGGCTTTATTACTTCCGTTTGTATTCACAACTGAAGTAAAGGCATCAGATAATACAGAACTTAATATTTATGCATTTTATCTTAATTCAGAAAAAAAGGGGGATTCTACACTGTTAGAATCGAAAGGACATTATTTGTTGATTGATATTGGCGCAGACAATCACGCACCTGCAATCATTAAACAGCTACAGACATTGGGAGTTACTCATGTAGATGTGATGTTTAGCCATTTGCACACAGATCATACTGGAGGATGTTCTACGGATTTACAGGCTGGATTGAAGCAGTTTGCACTTTCCGGGATTACGATTGATACGTTATATCTGCCAGACCCTTCGCTGGCGGTTTTATCAAGAAGTTATCCATCCCGCTATGCAGCATTTCAAGCATTTATGAGCACACAGGGAACAGGAAGAATTGTATATCTGAATGTTGGGGATCAGGTCAATGTTGGTGATGCGACTGGAAAAGTTATTGGGCCAGTAAACACGAATGAGATTTCCCCATATGCTTATACCAGTATTACAAAAGAAAAAGAACGTTTTATACGTTATGAAAATAATTGTTCACTTGCAGTTATTTTTACCTGTGGAAATACACGTTATTTTACAGCGGGAGATAGTTATTCTGATGAATCGGATCGGTTAGTCTCACGTTATGGTACGTCTTTAAAATGTGATATTATGAAAATGAATCATCATGGAATTGGAAGTGGAAATTCAGTGTCATTATTGGAGGCGGTACAGCCATCTTATGCTTTTATTCCGAACACTGGAGTTTCCGAGACAGATGCGAAGACGAATAAATGGCGTACAGGAACAGCGATTAAGCGCATGACATCTTATGGTCTTTGTTATTTGGTGGGAAATGAAGAGAAAACATTGATTTTCCATATTGAGAATGATAAGATTACACTATATCGCGGAGATACTGTAGAAACAGGTAAAAAAATGACAGGATGGCAGTCATTATATGGAGCTGATGGTCTCTACCGTGACCACGATATGTATTATTTTGATAAAAATGGTTCATTGTCTACCGGGGTTAAAATGATAGGGAAACACTACTATTATTTTCGCAAAGGTGGACAGATGGATTATGGAACCTATAATTCAGAGGGAAATTACTCGGGATGGCATAGTTACAACGGAAAGAAACGTTATTTCAGATTGTCTGATGATGAAAATTATGCATATATGGATGTCGGCAGAAAGAAAATTGGAAGTGAAACCTATTATTTTGATAAAAATGGGTATAAATTAATTCCGGATATTGTTGGTGATGATGAAAATGTTGAGGATGATATCTATCCGACACAGATAGGATCTGATTATTATTATTTAAATGAAGATGGAGCAATGACAGAGGATGACTGGATTAATATAGACGGGGAAGATTATTTCTTTGGGAAAAATGGAAAAATGTACCGTAACGGAGTGTATGCAATTGCAGGAGATAATTATCTGTTTGAAAGCGATGGAACTCTTGCTGTAGGGGATTCTCATACGGAACTTTATGATTTTAAGAATAGTACATATGCTGTTCGGGCAGATGGAACATTAGTGTCGGGAAAAATTGCAAAGATTGACGGGTATCAATATTATTTTAACTCAAAAGGAAAATTACAAAGCAATAAGATTATTCATGTGGGAAAACATAATTATTACTTTGGTAAAAATGGAGTACTAATTAAAAATAAGAAGATTAAACGAAATGGAAAAATTTACTATAGCAATAAAAACGGTGTTTTGTCGAACAAGAAATAATTGGGGATGACATATGAAAACCAAAGAGAAAAAGAAAAGCAAATGGAAAATGATCGCAGGGATTATGCTTGTGATCCAATTGTTACTGAGCCTGGCAACGGTCGGAGTTGTTTTGTGGCTGAATATTGTTCCAACGCTGTATGTGATCCTGCTTGGATTAAGTCTGCTGCTGCTGCTCATTATAGAATATTGTCTGTTTTATTTTGGTAAAAAGAAAAAGGGAAAGAAAAAGACCGGATGCTATGTCAGGCGTACGCTTGGTGTAATTCTTTTCCTTGCATGTGTGATTGTGTGTGTGGGTGGTTCCTATATGCTTGTAAAGGCCGGAAATACGCTCGATAATATTGCCGGAAATGTAAAGACCACCGATACCGTGTCCGCCTATGTGATGACGGATGATCCGGCGCAGACACTGATGGATGCAAAAGACTATGTGTTTGCAATTACCGAAAAATACGATTACGAACATACCCAAAAGGCAATCGAAAAGATCAATGAAACTGTCGGGACACAGATCCGTACACAGGTGTATGACAACATTCCTGATATGGTACAGGCATTGTATGAGGGAAGTGTGGATGCGATGCTGATGAATGTGGCATATGTGGATGTGGTAGAGGCACAGGATGGATATGAAACATTTTCTTCAAGAACAAGAACACTGTATGACCATGAAGAAGAAAATGTGGTTACGGAAGATTCACAGACTGCAGAAAAATCAATTACAACAGATCCGTTTGTGGTTTATATCAGTGGTTCGGATACTAGAAACCTTACACTTACTACCAGCCGCAGTGATGTCAATATTCTTGCGGTTGTCAATCCGTCCACGAAGCAGGTGCTTCTTATTAATACACCGAGAGATTACTATGTGGATACGGCAGCGTCAGCAGGAGCAAAAGATAAACTGACCCATTGCGGAATGTATGGAATTGACTGTTCCATGGCAACACTTGGAAATCTGTATGATGAACATGTAGATTATTATGTGCAGATCAATTTTAACGGATTTAAGACACTTGTGGATGCGGTGGGGGGAATTACCGTAGAATCGGAAAAGGCTTTCCGCACCAGTGAGGGTGGATTTTATATTAACCGCGGAACCAATCAGTTAAACGGCACAGTGGCACTTTCCTATGTACGGGAGAGAAAGTCTTTTGCGGATGGGGACAATTCCAGAGGAAGACATCAGATGCAGGCAATCGAGGCACTGATTAAAAAGATTTCTTCCGGAACAACGGTGCTTGGTAATTATTCCGCAATCATGGACAGCATGTCAGGAATGTTTATGACAAGTATGAGCTCGTCAGATATTTCCGCACTGGTGAAAATGCAATTATCCGATCTGGCTGCCTGGAATGTAAAGTCTTATGCAGTTACGGGAACAGGCGGATCATCGACCACCTATTCCATGCCTACAAAGCGAAGTTATGTCATGTATCCGGATGAGGTGCAGATAAAATATGCGGAGCAGCTTGTCAATAAAGTTGTTGAGGGACAGATACTGATGGATGCGGATCTGGAGATTCCGGATAATGTTGTACAGTGATGGAAAATTACAGTGAGGAAAAGATATGAAGTTCCGAAAAGAAACAGCTGAGAAAAAGAGAATCCGGCAAGTGATGGGAATGCTGCTGGCAGTGACCGTGCTGCTTGCGGGAACTCCGTATACCGCGGTGGCTGCGGATATTGTGAAGGATACGGATGGCATCGCATATGCACAGGATGCCGAAGGATTTGTTTACCAGATCCCAAAAGGGGCAACAACCAAAAAAGGCTGTACTATTTATATGTATACGGGGTCGAAAACTTCCGTTACATTTCCGGAAAAATGTAATGCTTATACCGTTACCGGTATTGGAACGGATCTCAGCCAGCTTATTCTGACAAATCTTTGTACGGTAAAGATTCCGTCCGGATATACTACGATAGAAAATCTGGCATTTCAGAATCAGACACAGCTGTACCGGATCGAGATCCCAGCAAGTGTAAAAATGATTGGAAAAGATGCATTTGCAGGATGCAACAGGACAAAACTCACAATTGTTACTCCTTATGGTTCTGCTACGGAAACATATGCAAAAGCGAACGGAATTCATTATAGCAGCCAGACATCTTTACAAATACAGCCGGGATATAGTAAACTATATGTCGGTGAGAACAGACAGATCGCAGTGTTAAATGCTTCTGTGACACCTGTCTGGAAGAGTTCCAACAACAGCGTAATGTCGGTAGATGCAGAAGGAAAACTGATTGCAAAAAAATCCGGAACTGCAAAAATAACTGCAACAATCGGAAAAAAGACATATACATATCCTTATATCGTGGTTACCCGGACACAGAAAAACGTGCTGGATATTATCTGGAATCATTACGTGACATCCGGGATGAGTGATTACGAAAAGGCAGTTGCCGCCCAGCAGTGGATGCAGCAGAATGTTTCCCCGAATGGAACATCGGTTCTGGCACAGAAAGCACTCGAGCAGGGCAAGGCAAATTATAAGGGGTTTTGTGAAGCTTATCAGTTGATTATGAAGCATTATGGCATATCCGCCAAAGTGGTCAACGGCAAAAAACACATGGAAAATTCTGTTGTGATTGCCGGCAAAAAATATAAGGCATCAACGCTGGAAACTTCAGCGAATGCAGATAAAACATATACTACAACATCCATTCCGGGACTTGCGGTGAACCGGGTAACCATGGTTCTTTCCAAAGGCAGGACCGGCACGTTTAAAGTGACCGGACAAAGCAAAGGAATTACCTGGTCCAGCAGCAACACGAAGGTTGCGGTAGTAAATGCCAGTGGCAAAGTGACGGCAAAGGGTACCGGCACAGCCAAAGTAACATTGAAAGTAAACGGGAAAACATTTGCCTGCACCGTTTGCGTAAATCCATGAAAAGATTGAAAGGAGAAATTGAAAGAATGAAAAAAGTAATGAAGAGGGTAATTACGGCATGTCTGGCTTTTGCCATGATTCTGGCGCTGGTGACACCGGCATCTGTGGAGGCAGCCACAAAGAATGAGAGCTTAACACTTTATAAGGGAGAAACCTATACCTGGTACCTTACCGGTGTGAAATCTTTAAGCAGTGCGTCAAGCACCAAGAAAGCAGTTGCAACAGTAAAAGCCAATAAATCGAAAAAGCAGTATACCATTTCTGCAAAGAAAGCAGGAACTTCGGTTGTAACTATAAAAGGGAAAGATTATTACGGACATACGCAGTCTTTAAAGATAAAAGTAACGGTTGCGGAGCCGAAGTTTGACCTTAAGCTTCAGAAACTGGATGGAAATTATATTCTGATCCGTGTGAAAAACAATACGAAGGCAACGTTTGACCGGTTGGCGGTACGCTACTCATTAAAGAACAGTTCCGGATCTGAGGTTGCAGCAAAAGATGAGATTGTTTATCGTGTAATGAGTGGAAAGACTGCATACGAAAGTATTTATGTCTCATCTGCGGCAGATGTTGATATTTCGCAGTCCAGTGTAAAGATTACGGCATTTGACAGAAATCCGGAACAGAAATATAAAGTGCTGGGAAAAGATAAGCTTTCCGTTACTGTCACAGATGAACAGGTATCAGATTCCAGTATTTCATTTAAGCTGAAAAAGGTAAACAAAACAAGTCAGTATGTGTATGGAGAAATTTATATTATCAGCTATGATGCAAACGGAACCATCATAGATGTATCTACCAGCTCCTTATACCTGGATAAAAAGGAAACCAAAACTACTTCGGAAACCGTTTCCAAGAGCCCTTACAGCCATCCGAATTTCGACCATTATGAGATCGTATACGGTGGATACTATACAACAAAATAAATTTCGGTCATTCTTAGATGATTATAAGGATAAGGGTGGAATCATTGTGATTCTGCCCTTGTTTTATTGAAAATGAGGGTGACAAAATAAAAAAATTCAGAAAACGGTTAAGAAATGGCAAAGATGTCCGATATATATTGTGTAGGTAAACAAAAAGAACGCCAATCATGGAAGGGAGGCGCGTTACCGCAGCAATCAAGGATAGATATCAGACAATTGTACCCGTAGGAAGCATTATCGCGATCACTTATCATTCTCCGCGTGAGAATCATGGGGAATCACAGATGAAGCAGAAAAAAGCATCGTTTGCAGGTATGCTGGATCAGCAGATGCAGATGCTCAGTGTTGGAAAGGAGGAAAATTCAACATTTCAGATATATTGCTAGAACATAACGAATGAACGCCGTGTCGATACCAGTGTGTACGATGCGGCGTTTTTGTGTTATGATAGGAATAAACAAATTTTATAAGGGAGTACAACATGATCAGAAATATAATCTTTGATGTGGGAAAGGTCCTGGTTTCCTACGAGCCGGATGCGTATATGCAGCGTCTGGGAATTAGTAAAGAAAAACAGAAAAAAATTAATGAAGCAATGTTTCAAAACAAATTGTGGGATACGTCCGATCAGGGACTTGGGACACCGGATGAATTCTTACAGAAATTTATTGCGGGAGCACCCGAACTGGCAGACGAAATTACGAAAATCCATAAAACCGTCGGAAATACCGTGGAACTGTTCCCGTATGCCATGGAATGGATTCTCGATCTGAAGGCAAGAGGATATCATGTGTATATCCTTTCCAACTATAGTGAAAACATGCTGGATCAGACAAAGGATAAACTGAAATTTCTTCCGCTTATGGATGGCGTTGTTTTTTCATATAAAATAAAGAAAATGAAGCCGGATCCGGAAATTTATGAATATCTGTGTGATGAATACTGGCTGGAACCGGAAGAAAGCGTATTTATTGATGATCGTCCGGTAAATATAAAAGGAGCAGAAACCTGTGGCATTCATGGGATTGTTTTCCGGTCCTATGAGCAGGCAAAAAAGGAGCTGGATGAGTTTCTTAAGGAATTCTAATATTTCCGTGAAAAACTTTTCAAAAAACCAAGATTGTGATAAAATGGCATACAGCAATTGAGTTTCAGAAAATTGCAAGTGGAGAGAATTTAAAAATCTTGGGCGAAGCATAGAATATGTATCGCAAGGAGTGCAGATCAGGAGGATAGGAAAATCATGGATTACAGACAGGAATATGACAAGTGGTGTAATGACCCGTATTTCGATGATCAGACAAGGGAAGAACTGAAGGCAATTGCCGGTGATGACAAGGAGATCGAGGATCGTTTTTATCGTACACTGGAGTTTGGAACCGCCGGATTGCGCGGGGTGATCGGTGCGGGAACCAATCGTATGAATATCTACACGGTCCGTCAGGCGACACAGGGACTGGCAAACTATATTCTGGCACAGGGAGGACAGGAGAAAGGTGTGGCAATCGCACATGATTCCCGTCTGATGGCAGATGAATTTACCGATGCAGCGGCGCTTTGTCTTGCAGCAAACGGAATCAAAACATATGTGTTCAAGAGTCTGCGCCCGGTTCCGGAACTTTCATTTGCTGTCCGGACACTCGGATGTATTGCAGGTATTGTTATTACCGCAAGCCATAACCCGAGAGAATATAACGGATATAAAGTATACTGGGAAGACGGCGCGCAGGTAACACCGCCACATGATACCGGTATTATGGCGGAAGTAGCAAAAGTAACTTCTTTTGACATGGTAAAGACCATGGAGAAGGAAAAAGCACAGGCAGAAGGGCTGTATCAGATCATCAGCGACGATGTGGATGAATCCTATTTTGCAGAGCTGAGAAATTTATCCATTCATCCGGAGATCATCAAAAAGATGGCAAAGGATATCAAGATTGTTTATACACCATTGCATGGAACCGGTCTTGGCCCGGTTAAGCGTGTGCTGAGTGATCTGGGATTTGAAAATGTATACATTGAGCCACAGCAGGCAGTTGCGGATGGCCATTTCCCGACCGCACCGTATCCGAACCCGTAGAATCCGGATGCATGGGAACTGGCACTTAAGCTTGCAAAGGAAAAGGATGCAGATCTGGTTCTGGCAACGGACCCGGATGCAGATCGTCTTGGAGTATACTGTAAGGATACAAAGAGCGGGGAGTATGTAACCTTTACCGGAAATATGTCAGCCATGCTGATCGCAGAATATATTCTGGGACAGAAACGTGCAAACAATTCTATGCCGGAGAATCCGGTACTGGTAGAATCTATCGTTTCTACCGATATGGCAAAAGCAATCGCAAAGGCATACGATGTGGAGCTGGTAGAAGTACTGACCGGATTCAAGTATATTGGTGAGCAGATGCTGAAATATGAAAAATCCGGAGAAAAGAATTATGTGTTCGGATTTGAAGAAAGTTACGGATGTCTTCCTGGCACTTATGCAAGAGATAAGGATGCTCCGGCAGCTGTATGTATGTTGTGTGAGGTTGCTGCTTTTTATAAATCACAGGGAAAGACACTCTGGGATGGCATGATCGATATGTACGAAAAGTACGGATATTACCGTAAGGGAATCGCAACCATGACACTTAAGGGAATCGATGGTGCCGCACAGATTCAGCAGATTATGGATCGGGCAAGACAGAGTACTCCGGCAAAGCTTGGAGCGTTTGATGTACTTGCAGTCCGCGATTATAAGGCAGACACCCGTAAGGATTTAAAGACCGGGGAGGTGACTGCTACCGGACTTCCGTCTTCCAATGTCCTGTATTATGAGTTATCCGATAATGCATGGTGCTGTGTACGTCCATCCGGAACAGAACCGAAGATTAAATTTTATGTCGGTGTTAAGGGAGATACCCTGGATGGTGCAGATCAGATGCTGGAAGAATTAAAAGCAGAAGTGTTAAAGCACTTTGAATAATCGGTAGACAGTTATGATGAAAATATACATTTGTCCGCAATGTGGATGGCTCCGTATGGTTTCCAGACGAAAAGATGTCGAATGTCATCAGTGTGGGAACGCGCAGATGCGGCTGACCAATCTCGACCTGGAGAAATATACTTCCATGTCGGAACAGGACCGCGTCAGTTATGCAGACGCATGGCTGTATATACACAATAGGCAAAAGGATTAAAAAAATGGCAGATAATAGAAGAAGAAAAAAGAGAAGAAAGAAAAAGAAGAGCAGAAAGAAGCGGAGCTTGCCGACGGTGTATACAAAGCGGACTTTGTTACGGACAATGGCATGTTTCAGGTCAATGAGGCATATGACGGAAAGGGAACTCTGACCGTAAAAGACGGCGAGATGACGATCCATGTCTCGCTGCGCTCTAAAAAAATCGTAAATCTGTATGTAGGACTTGCGAAAAATGCAAAAAATGATGAGAAGAATCTGTTAGAGCCAACCACAGACACGGTAACTTACAGTGATGGTACAACGGAAGAAGTCTATGGATTTGATGTACCGGTAAAGGCATTAGATCAGGAATTTGACCTTGCACTGATCGGAACAAAGGGAAAATGGTATGATCATAAAGTTTATGTGACCAATCCGACACCGGTAGAAGAGGAAGGTCCAAAAACAGAGATCAGTGCACTTGAAGACGGCAATTATACCATGGAGATCACGTTTGAGGGTGGCAGTGGAAAAGCAACGATCCTTTCACCGGTCAAGATTAAGGCAGAAGGCGGAGCAGTTACTGCAACCGTACAGTGGGATAGTCCGAACTATGATTATATGATCGTA
>OHUK01000910.1_pt1 | contig 11699 bp, 8 predicted proteins | sample 1579201 | NCBI WGS metagenome assembly OHUK01 (sample SAMEA3879528, study PRJEB24766) | human gut metagenome | biome: human-associated habitat; feature: feces | place: USA | collected 1985/1987 | reverse complement strand
CTTTGTGCAGCGGCCTTTCCCGCAATAATAATATTTTCTTATTCCAGCCCGATCTGCTGTGCGTATTCCTCCAGCAGCTCCCGCTCAAGGAAGGGGGTCTTGACGCCCTCGCGGTCCCGGTAGGTCTCGTGACCCTTTCCGATGACGGCGATCAGGTCACCCTCCTGTGCGTGATCCACTGCGTAGTGCAGCGCGTCCAGACGGTCGGGGATCTCCACGAACTTTGCGTCCGGGTTGCCCTTGTTCATGCCCACGCGGATATCAGCAAGGATGTCCTCCACCTTTTCAAAGCGGTTGTTGTCCTCGGTGAGGATGGAGAAATCGGCCATCTTGGCGCAGATCTCGCCCATGCCGTAGCGGCGCAGCTTGGAGCGGTTGCCGCCGCAGCCGAACACCACCACCAGACGGTGGGGGTTGTAGGCCCGCAGGGTGGTGAGCAGGCTCTCGGTGGAGACCTCGTTGTGGGCGTAGTCCAGCAGGATGGTAAACTTTTTGCTGATGGGCACCAGCTCCACGCGGCCCTTGACCACGCACTTGCCCAGACCCTCATGGATGGCGGCATCGGGCAGGCCCAGCACCTTGCCCACAGCCAGGGCGGCCAGCGCGTTGTAGACGCTGAACTCGCCGGGCATGTTCACCCTGACATCCATATTGTCTCTGCCGGAAACGTGGAACGCCACGCCCAGAAAATCGTGGGTGCGCAGCAGCTCACAGCCCTCGGCGCGGTAGTCGGCCTTTTCACTGCGGCCATAGGTCACCAGCTTGCAGGTGTGGCCTTCCAGCAGGGCTTCGGTGTTCTCGTCATCGATGTTCACCACACCCACATCACACCGCCGGAAGAGCTGCCCCTTCCAGCTGCGGTACTCCTCAAAGGTCTTGTGCTCACCGGGGCCGATGTGATCCGGCGAAAGGTTGGTGAACACACCCACATCGTAGTGCACGCCCGCCACGCGGTCCATCATCAGGCCCTGGCTGGACACCTCCATCAGGGCCACATCGCAGCCTGCGTCCAGAAACTGGCGGAAGGTCTTTTGCAGCTCGTAGCTCTCAGGGGTGGTGTTGGCGGTCTCCTGATGACGGCCCATGAAATAGATGCCGTTGGTGCCGATCATGCCAACCTTTTTCCCGGCAGCTTCCAGCACGCTCTTGATCATGTGGGTGGTGGTGGTCTTGCCCTTGGTACCGGTCACGCCGATCATGGTCATCTGGCGGGAGGGGTTGCCAAAGAGGTTGCCGCTCATCAGCGCCATGGCATAGCGGCTGCTCTCCACCTTGACCACGGTCACACCGGGCATGGCAGAAAGGTCGATGTCATGCTGGATGACCAGCACGCTCACGCCCTTGGCGGCGCAGTCCGCGGCAAACGCGTGGCTGTCACGCTGGGTGCCCACGATGCAGACAAAGGCAAGGCCCGGGGCCGCCTTCCGGCTGTCGTAGATGATGTCCTGCACTTCGGTATCCAGGCTGCCCTGCACCAGCGTAAAGGGCACGCCTTCCAGTAATTGTTCCAGCTTCATAACATTACACGCTCCTCATTGGGTCGTTTGGGGTTGGTTTGCATCGCCCGCCGCCGGGGTCGTTCCCTCGGCGGGAGTCGGCTGTGCCGTCTGTCCGGCCTCGGGGCCTGCCGGAGCTGCGGCGGTATCCGTTGGTGTTTCGGCAGCGGCATCTGCAGCGGCTTCGCCCTCTGCCGGGGCAGTGCCGTCTGTGGCCGTGCCGTCTGCCGTTTCACCGGTCACACCTTCTTCGGCGGGTGTTTCCTCCACCGGTTCAGGCACGATGTAGCCGGAGGGCAGCTCCGGCTCGCCCTGTGCAAAGGTGAACTTGCGGGTGCTGGACATGCTGATATGGGTGAAGTCCAGCTTTCCGGTGCGGCACAGCCCTTGCCGTCCTCATTCAGCAGGACGTGCTTTGCCAGCTTGAGCTTATATTCCAGCTCGTTCAGGGTGCCCAGCCAGACGCTGATGCGGTCCTGATAGAGGAAGGCCATCTCGTCCACATCCGCAAACTCGATGCGGGTCACGTCGGCGCTCATGCCTGCGGCATCCAGCGCGGCCAGCAGGGTGTTCAGGCTTTCCAGCCGCTGGTCCGCCTCCTCCTCAACAGTGCCGGAGGCGCTGCTGTCGGCGGCGCTGTCCGGGGTGCTGTCGGCCTTGGGCTCTGCCGCAAAGGTCAGCTGTTCGCCGGGCTCGGCAGAGATCGGTTCGCCGCCGTACAGGGTGGGCAGACCGGCAGGCTGGGCAGAATCCTTCTCCAGGATCTTCAGGCCGCCCGAGAGGGTCAGCCAGCCGGAGGAGGTCTGCATGGCCCAGGCAGGCCGGGCTTCTGTTACCCGCACCACCACGGTGCCGGGGTAATCCCGCTCCACCCGGATATCCTCCAGCATGGGGAACACTTTTTCCAGCGCGGCGGCCTTGCTGCCGGGGTCAAAACTGAAGATATTCTCTTCCAGATGGACATCCAGCGCCTGCAGGATCTGGTCGCTGGTATAGCCGCCGGCCTCCTGCACCACACCGTCCGCTGTCTGCACCTGAATGGAGCTGATCTTGAACAGCATGGTGACCGTGAGGTAAACGCCCGCCGCAATGACGCAGAGCAGCAGGGCAAAGGCGGTCAGACGGCGCAGCATCCGGCGGCGGCGCAGCGTGGCGCGGGTCACCTTGCGCTTTTTGCGCATTTCCCGCCGGGCAGGGCTTTGCTGCGGGGCGCTTTGCGCTGGGCGCAGGCGCTGATTCTGGCTGGCTGCCGGGTGCTGCCGGTTCGGGTGGTTCTGCGCGTTCTGGTTTTTCCGGTTGTTCTGCCCGCTGCGGGCATTGTTTGCCGGGCGGCGCTGCTTGCCGCCAGACTTCGCGTTTTTTGGTCTGCTGCCCGCCGGGCGGCTGCCAGAGGGGTACTGAGTGGTATTGCTTCCCTGCCCCTGCGCCGGGCGGCGAGGCTGGGACTGGGTGGGGAACTGGATGCTGTTATCTGCCCGAGAGGAGCGCACGCTGCCGTTAGCGCTGCGGGAGGGCGGGCGACTGAGCGGCTCGCCGTTGTAGCCGTAGCGGCTGCTGCCGGTGCTCCGGGGCGTATGATCCTGCGAAGGCGCAGAGGTGCGCGCCACATCCCGGTTCAGATCATAGGGTCTCGGGTTCCGGGGTCTGCCGTTGCGGTCACGGTTCTGCTGCATCATTCGCACCTTCTTTCCTGTTTATTCCACGTCTGCATCACGGGGTCTTGACCAGCTTGAGCAGCGCCGCAGTGATGCGGTCCAGACTGTCGTCCACCGACAGGCTGCGGGCGTTTTTGCCCATTTCGGCCAGCTTGCCGGGCTGTGCCAGCATAGTAGAAACAGTCTGCACCAGCTTTTCGCCGGTCAGGTCTTTTTCTTCAATGACCACAGCCGCCCCGGCCTTTTGCAGCTCCATGGCGTTGTAGTACTGGTGGTTCTCCGCCACATTGGGGCTGGGGATCAGCACAGCGGCGCGTCCCACGGCCTCCAGCTCGGCCAGCGTCAGCGCACCGGCGCGGCTGATAACGAGGTCTGCCGCAACCAGTAGCTCCGGCATATTGTTGATGTATTCCTTTACCACAAGGCTGTCGCCGGGGGCAAAATCCTTCTGCTTTTGCAGCTGCTCAAACAGCTGCACCCCGTACTGCCCGGTGGCGTGCAGGTGCAGCACCGGCTTGTGCTCATGCTGTTCCCAGGCGCACAGGTCTGCCACCACCTCGTTGACCCGGCGTGCGCCCAAGCTGCCGCCGAAGGACAGGATGACGGTGCGGTCGCCCGCACCCAGCTGTGCACGGATGGCCTCGCGGTTTGCGGCCTGTACAAACACCTCCGACCGCACGGGATTGCCCACCACAAGGGTCTTGTCCGGTGCACCCAGCTTTTCCACGGCGGCGGGCACGGCGGCAAACACGATATCCACATCCGGGGCCAGCAGCTTGTTGGTCACACCGGGGAAGGCATTCTGCTCGTGCAGGGCAGTGTGGATGCCCATTTTGGCGGCGCAGCGCACCACCGGGCCGGACACATAGCCGCCGCAGCCAATGACCAGGTCGGGCTGGATGTCCTTCATCATCTTTTTGGCTTTGGGGCCGGAGAGTGCCAGATTCCACAGGGTAATGATATTCCGCTTGATATTGTTCAGGCTCAGCTTCCGCTGAAAGCCGGTGATCTCAATGTGATGGAAGGGATAGCCCGCCTGTGTGACCAGACGGTACTCCATGCCCTCCTTCCGGCCCGCAAAATGGATCTCGGCGGTGGGGTCGGCCTTTTTGATGGCTCCCGCAATGGCCAGAGCCGGGTTGATATGGCCGGCAGTGCCGCCGGCTGCAATGAGTACACGCATCTTGGTTCCTCCTTACTGTTCTGTCTGCGCTCTGCGCGCGGTATCCAGCACAATGGTCTTTGCCTTGCGCTGGCGCTCCCGCTCGGCGTGGGCTTCCTCCCGTTCCAGACGAGCCCGTTCGCCGTTGCGTCCGATATTGACCATAACGCCCATCTCGGCCAGCAGCAGGATCAGACTGGTGCCGCCGGAGGAGAAGAAGGGCAGCGAAATGCCGGTGTTGGGCAGGGTGTTGGTGACAACGGCGATGTTGCAGAACACCTGCCAGGCGATCTGCGCCATGATGCCGATGCCCACCAGCGTGCAGAACCGGTTTTCGGCATGGAAGGCGATCCAGAAGCCCTGCACCAGAAAGAGGACGAACAGCACGATGACGATCACCGCGCCGACGAAGCCCAGTTCCTCGCACACGACACTGAAGATAAAGTCGTTGGTGCTCTCCGGCAGCCAGAGCTGCTTTTCGATGCTGTTGCCCAGCCCCAGCCCCGTGGCACCGCCTGAGCCGATGGCGTACAGGCTCTGCTTGGTCTGGCTGGTCATCCGGTCAAGATCCTGCGTCCAGCCGTCCAGACGGCTCTGCAGGTAGTCGATGGAGTCCACGTGCTTCAGCAAAGTCTCCAGCAGGAACAGCGCGGCACCGGCACAGCCCCAGGTAATGATACCGCCGCTGCCGCCCAGCAGCAGGATGGTGCCCACGATAGCCGTGGTCAGCAGGATGCCCGACATGTGGGGCTCCAGCACCAGCAGGATCAGGACAGGCACCAGCCACAGGATGGGCCGGATGAGCTCCACCACGATGCTGTGGTGGACCCACTTGCGCAGGGGCACCTCGCCGAATTTGACCTGCGGGGTCCTGGCGGCGATGTCTGCCGTGAGCAGGATCATCTCAAACTTTGCCACCTCGGAGGCCTGTAAGGTCAGGCCGCCGAAGCTGATCCACCGGCGGCAGCCGTTGATGGGGCTGCTGAACAGCACCAGCACCAGCAGGATCAGGCAGACAACATAGCCCAGCTTGACCATTCTGCGCAGGAAACGGTGGTCAAAATAGGAGAACAGGAACATCATGCCCAGGCCCAGCACTGTGCAGAGCAGCTGGGATTTGATGTAATGGAAGCTGTCCCCAAAGCGGAGATAGCCCGTGGTATAGCTTGCACTGAACAGCATGACCAGCCCGAACACCATGATGATGGCCAGGGTCGCCATCCAGTTGAGCAGGATGGGCGGCCAGGGGCCGGGATCCCGCTGAAAGACGGAAAACGGCTCTGCTTTTTTTCTGCGGAGTGTTGCCAAACTGCACCCCTCCTTAACTGATTTTTGCCAGCTGAACGGTCAGCGCCACGCCCAGCATGGCAATGACACAAAAGGTATAAAAGATCTGTTCCGCGCTCTGGCCCCGCAGCTCCAGCCAACGGTGGAGCGGTGCCGAGCGGAACAGCTTCCTGCGGCCCCGGCTTGCCTTGCAGACCAGGATCTGCAGGGCCACCATGCCGCCCTCCAGCCAGAAGGGCAGGGCCAGCGGCAGGGTGAGGTCAGGCCAGCCGATGCACAGGGGAACGCACCCCAGCATCCCGGCCAGAAACAGGCTGCCCACGCTGCCCAGCCGCAGCTTTGCGGGCGGGAAGTTCCAGAGCAGGAAGGCCATCAGGGAACCGGCCAGTGCGGCGGGCAGAACGCCCAGCGGGAACCAGCCCAGCAGGGTCATCACCCCCATCAGGCCCAGCATGGCCGCAAAGGACGTGCCGCAGACGATGCCGTCCATGCCATCTGCAATGCGGGCACACTCGGCCAGTGCGACCAGCAGCCCTTCCCACAGCAGCGGGGCGGCAATGCCCAGATCGACATAGCCCACGCCCGGCAGGGTGATCCCGGCTGCAAGGCAGCCTTTGGCTCCCAGCAGCACCAGCACCACGGCACCGGCAGCGGCTTCCAGCCCAAGGCGGGCGTGCCGCCGCAGGCCCAGCACAGAACGGCTGCGGATGCGGGCCAGATCCTCCAGCAGACCCACGCCGCCAAAGAGCAAAGCTCCCAGCAGCGCTGTGAGCAGCCGGACCGAGAACAAGCTCTCGGCCCCCAGCAGCTCAGGCTGAGCCACACAGGCGGCTGTCCAGCCCACGCCCACAGCAGCCAGCACCCCCACCATCAGGCAGAGCCCGCCCATGGTGGGAGCCTGCGGCGGGCGCTCCGGCTCGGCATCCGGCGCTTCCTGCTTGGGTGATGGTGCCTGCCGGGCCTTGGGCTCATCCCAGCGTCCCTGGAACGCCCGCAGCAGCGGCACCATCAGATTCCCGAGCGCCGCCGTGAGGACGAACCCCAGCGTTGAGGCGGCGATCAAGGCGAAACGAATCATAGCTCGATGTTACTCCTTGTAAAAGATCTCCAGCACTTTTTCCAGTGCCATGCCGCGGCTGGCCTTGACCAGCAGGGCATCGCCGGGCTGCATTTTGTTCAGCAGGGTCTCGGCGGCCTGAGCGTAGGTGTCGGCATGGAGGGTGGGCAGCCCCTTGGCAGCAGCCACCACAGCAATGCGCTTGGCCTGCTCGCCATAGGTGACGAGGTAGTCCACCTTGTTCTCCACAGCCTGACGGCCCACCTCCTCGTGGGCGGCGCGGCTGATATCGCCCAGCTCCAGCATATCGCCCAGCAGGGCAAAGCGGCGCTTGCAGGGATACTCCTTGAACATGGCCAGCGCGGCCTTCATGCTGTCGGGGTTGGCGTTGTAACAATCCTCAATGACATCCACGCCTCTGGCGTGCACCACCTTCTGGCGCATTCCGGTCTGCTCAAAGTCGGCCAGACCGGCAATGACCCGGCGGGCATTCAGCCCCAGACGGGTGGCGGCACAGTAGGCAGCCAATGCGTTGGCCACATTGTGCCGGCCCATGGCGGGGATCTTTACGAGGAAAGTTCCCTCCTCGTGATCCTCCAGCACAAAGCTCATACCCTTTTCATCCTGCTGGATGGACAGGGCACAGACATCAGCGTTCTCATCGCCCAGGCTGAACCAGACCGGACGGACATGGTCGGGCAGGACGGCCTTGCGCAGGAAGGGGTCGTCCCCGTTCAGCACCAGCGGAGCACCCTCCGGCAGACCGGCGCAGATCTCCAGCTTTGCCTTGCAGATGTTCTCCTGACTGCCCAGGTTGCCGATGTGGGACACCCCGATGCAGGTGATGATGCCTACATCCGGGCGGGCGCACTTGCTCAGGCGCTCGATCTCTCCGGCGTGGCTCATTCCCATCTCCACCACGGCGTACTGGGTCTCTTTGCCAATGCGGAACATGGTGCGGGGCAGGCCCAGCTCATTGTTCTGGTTGCCCTCGGTCTTGATGGTACTGCCAAAGCCTGCAATGGCGGCGTAGGTCATCTGCTTGGTGGTGGTCTTGCCCACGCTGCCGGTCACGCCCACCACTTTGGGGTGGAACTGGCTGCGATAATTGGCACCCAGCACCATCATGGCGTGGTAGCTGTCCGGGCAGATCACGCTCTTCTCCTCCGGCACGCCTTCCACGGGGTGGTTCAGCACCACGCAGAGCGCGCCGTTTTCCAGCGCCTTGGCGGCAAAATCATGGCCGTCGAATTTTTCGCCCGGGAACGCCACAAAGATGCACCCGGGGCAGACCTCACGGCTGTCGGTGGTCACCAGCGTGACCGGGGTCTTGCACTGGGCCAGCGCGTTGACGGCCAGGCCCTCCAACAGGATGTTTGCTGCAATTGCTTCCATACTCTCATTCCCCTTTATCCACAGATCAGATGTACGATGGTTCCCTGCTGGACGCTGGAGCCGGGTGCCTCACTCTGGCTCTGGACCGTGCCGGAGCCTTCGACTGTGCAGTTGAGCCCTGCAGCGTTCAGCATCTGCCGGGCAAAGTCCGCGCTCTTGCCGGTCACGTCCGGCACCTCGGCGTGCTTGCCCTCATAGGTATCGGTATACAGATAAACGGTGGTGCCGTAGGGCACCTCTGCCCCCGCACGGGGGTACTGGTAGGTAACAAGGGCGGCGGTCTGGTCGGATTCGCTCTCGGCCAGGTGATGCTTCAAGCCCTTGATGTTCAGCTGCACCTGCGCGTTGCTCCACTCCTTGCCCGTCAGGTTTGGCACCTTGACGGTGGTGCCGCTGCGGTCCACGCCGTCGGTGGCGATGCCCAGATAGGGCGCGATCTCACTGATGATGTTGCCCACCACCGGAGCCGCCAGAATGGACGAATAGTCGGTGCGGGCATTGTTGGGGTCGTCCAGCATGACATAGACCAGGATCTCCGGGTCGTTGGCGGGCAGGACAGCCGCAAAGGATGCCACCTTCTTGTAGTCGCCATCGGCGCGGCGGTCCATGTTCAGCTGCTCGGAGGTGCCGGACTTGCCGCCGATGCGGTAGCCTGCAACGTAGGCGTTGCCGCCGCCGCCCTGGGTGCCGTCGCCCACCTCAAACTCCATGATCTGGCGGATGGTCTCGCTGGCGCTCTCGCTGATGACCTGACGGCGGATGTTGGTGCCGATCTCCTGCACCACATTGCCGTTCTGGTCCGTGATCTTGTCCACCACATGGGGGGTGACCAGATAGCCGCCGTTGACTGCCGCCGAGACGGCAGTGCACACCTGCAGCGGGGTCACGGCCATGGCCTGACCAAAGGCGGAGGAGGCCAGCTCCACCTCGCCCAGACGGCTTTTGCTGTAATACTGCATGAAGCTGGTCTCATTGGGCAGGTCCACACCGGTGCGCTCGGTGAATCCGAAGGCATCAAAGTAATCATAGAACAGGCTGGAACCCACGCGCTGGCCCAGCTGGACAAAGTAGATGTTGCAGCTGTTGCGCTGGGCCTCGGCCAGATTCTGGGCCCCGTGCGACTTTCTGCCGGCGCAGTGGTAGGTCTGCTTTGCCACGCTGTACGCGCCGGAGCAGTTCAGGGTGGTGTAATAGGTCGCCTTGCCGCTGTCCACACCCATGGCGGCGGTGATGACCTTGAACACGCTTCCGGGGTAGTACAGCTCGGTGATGGTCTTGTTCTTCCACTGGATGTCGCGGTAGGTTCCGGTGTAGTCAGGGTCCTCTTCCGGTATCTTCTTGCCCTGCTCATCCCGGAGATAGTTGCCATTGGCGTCTTTCTTGTAGATGGTGTAGATCTCCGGCTCGGCGTTCACCTGCTCATTCAGATAGGCCAGGTTCTCGCTGAAATCCAGCGGAGCGTTGGGGTCGAAGTCAGGCTTCGAGGCCATGGCAAGGATGGCACCGGTCTTGACGTTCATTACAATGGCGCAGCCGCGGTTTTCCACCGTATTGGCTGCAATGGCTTCGTTCAGGTACCGCTCCGCGATCTCCTGCACGTTCACATCCAGCGACAGCACCAGATTGGAGCCGTCCTTGGCGGCAAAGGTGGTGGCGTTGGCGTCTGCAATGGCGTTGCCCACCGCGTTGCGCTGGGTGATGGTGCGGCCATCCACACCGGCCAAGGTGGACTGGTAGGATTTTTCCAGTCCGTAGGTGCCGATGCCGTCCGCATCCGTAAAGCCCAGCACCGCTGCAGCAAAGGCACCGTAGGGGTAGTTGCGCTGGAAGCTTTTTTCCGAGGACACTGAGATGCGCCCCTTGCGGGAGGTGTCGGTGGCCTTTTTGTGCGCCTTGTTGAAGCTGGTGACGTATTTTTCAATGGAAAGCTTCACCGCGTTGTTCACCTTGGTGGCAAGGGTAACGTAGGCAGAATCCAGCCGGGAAAGTGCATCGTAAACGGTCTGGTACTGCTGCTGATACTCTGCCGAGGAAGTGTCCACGCTGTCCAAGCTCTCACCGTCCCCGGAGAGCAGACGCAACGTCAGCTCCCGGCTCACCTCGGCGCACATGGCGGGGTCCAGCGTTTTGGTCACGGTGTCGTCATCGTTGGTCTTGCTGGTATAAAGGATGCTGCTGTAACTGGGGTCTGCCCAGATAGTCCACACCACGCTGGTGGAGGCAAGGGTGATGCCGGAGGCATCGTAGATCTCGCCGCGGGTGGCCTGGATGGTGCTGTCCAGCAGCTGCTGCTGGGCCGCATACTGGCGGAAGGTCGCGCCCTGTTTTATCTGGATGTTATACAGGCTGTGGGTGACGATGCCCGCAGCCGCCACTACAAAAAATACCGCCGCGCCGAAGCTGAAATGCCGCAGCCGCGCACTGAGGCGCTCGTGCGGGTCGCTGCGGCGGAGGCGGTAGTAGATGCTCTTATGCTGGTCGTTGGAGGGCTTGTTTTGCATGGTATTCTCCTGCAGAAACCAGAAAAGCGTGCGCTGCCGCACGCTTTTCTGTCTGTTTGCTTATTTTGCGCTGCGGACGGAAGCCAGAATGGTCATGGCACCGTCGTGCAGGAAATCCGTCCACTGGTGGACAGCCGACTCCCTGCGCACCAGTACGCTGTCGCTGTCGAGGCGGATGTAGGTGAGCTGGCTCTGGTCCATCTTCATGAGGCCCAGCCGCCCGGCCACTTCTTCCACGCTGGTGATATTGGTCTTGCTGTTGAGGACACTGTTATAGTAGGTGTACTGGCTCTGCTCGCTCACGAGTTCCGCTTTGGCCTTTTGGATCTGGTCGTTGACCTCCACCAGCTGGGCCTCGCTCCACAGCAGGCTTACCGCAAAGCCTGCCAGCAGCGCCATCGAGATCAGTTGAAGCGCGTGCTGCATGGCCGCCTGGAACGGGTTGAGACGGCGTTTGCCGCCCTTTTCCACCCGCAGTGCGACCTTGCGCTGGGTCTGAGGCGCTTTTCTGCGACGCACCTCAGACGACATATCATAAGCTGGCTGACCCATAGTTGATCTCCTCCTCTTACACTGAGCGGCGTCTTATCCGGCTCAGAGTTTCTCCAAAACGCGCAGATGAGCAGAACGGCTGCGCCGGTTCTCCTCCAGTTCCTGCGTATCAGCTTCAATGGGTTTGCGGGTGATAAGCTTTGCCTTTGCCTTGCCGCCGCATACACACACCGGAAACTCCGGCGGGCAGGTACAGGCTGTGGACCAGCGGCGGAATTTGTTCTTGACCAGCCGGTCCTCCAGAGAATGGAAGGTGATCACGCACAACCGGCCGCCCGGTGCAAGGTGATCGAAAATGGTATCCAAGCCCTCCTCCAGCGCATCCAACTCGTGGTTCACTGCAATGCGCAGTGCCTGAAAGGTGCGGCGGGAGGGGTTCTTGTTCTTGCGGCGCTCTGCCGGGGGCATGGCGCTTGCTACGATATCTGCCAGCTGCAGGGTGGTCAGGATGGGAGCGGTTTCCCGCGTCTCCACGATCTTTCCTGCGATCTGCCACGCATAGGGCTCCTCGCCGTAATCCCGCAGGATGCGGGCCAGTTCCTCGCGGCTTTCGGTGTTCACAAGGTCTGCGGCGGTCTCGCCCTGCTGGCTCAT
>OHUK01000909.1_pt1 | contig 11705 bp, 10 predicted proteins | sample 1579201 | NCBI WGS metagenome assembly OHUK01 (sample SAMEA3879528, study PRJEB24766) | human gut metagenome | biome: human-associated habitat; feature: feces | place: USA | collected 1985/1987 | reverse complement strand
GTAATAATCTTCTTTGCAGGTGGTAACCTCGCGATCCCAATCGTAGGACAGACCGAGAGCCTTCAGTTGGCGAGTCATATTAGCGATGTTTTCCAGAGTCCATTTTTTAGGCGGAATATTGTGTTTGATAGCAGCGTTTTCAGCAGGCATACCAAAGGAGTCCCAGCCCATAGGATGCAGAACGTTGAAACCCTTCATAGTGCGGAAACGTGCAATTACGTCGCCGATGGAGTAGTTACGCACGTGGCCCATGTGCAGGTTGCCGGACGGATAGGGGAACATTTCCAGAACGTAGGATTTAGGTTTATCCTTATCCATCTCTACTTTAAAGGTTTTGTTTTCTTCCCAGTATTTTTGCCATTTAGCTTCAATATCATGGGGAGCATACTTTTCTTGAATCATTTCATTACCTCCCAGGTATTATTGTTGGTCGAAAATAAAAAATCCCCGACCTTAAAGAAGGTCAGGGACGAAAAATTCGCGGTACCACCCTGATTGCGGCTACAGCCGCCACTCAATTAGCCTTAACGCAGCATCACGTCCGCACATTTCCTTGCGGCTTCTTCACGGTGAGTTCATCTGCCCTAACTGCCGGCTCGCATCAACCGCCGACTTTCTGAAAGATACTGCAGACTACTGCTCCGCTTCACAGAATTTGAATAAAAATATCTTGTATATTATATAACGCCAAACAGGAAAAGTCAAACTCCCGTGTCAGCGTTTATTTTTTCTTTTTCTTCGGCACCAGCTTCTGCCCCAGCTGTCCCTTGACAATAATCAGCTGGTCACGCAGCTCGGCCGCCGCTTCGAAGTCCAGCGCCTTCGCCGCCTCCTGCATCCGCCTTTCCAGCTCGCGGGCCAGCGTGTTCAGCTCCTTAGTTGATTTCTGCTTCAGCTTCTTGCTGCTGCCATAGGATGTTGCCTCCTCGGTGTCCGCAACCTTCGTCAGCTTAATCAGCTGTCGCTGCTCCTTGTAAATCGTCTTCGGCGTAATGTGGTGCTCCTCGTTGTACGCCTGCTGCTTTTCACGGCGGCGATTGGTTTCGTCTATCGCCCGCTGCATGCTGTCGGTAATGCGGTCGGCATACATAATAACACGACCATGAGCATTACGCGCAGCACGTCCGATAGTCTGAATCAGGCTGGTCTCGCTGCGCAGAAAGCCCTCCTTGTCGGCATCCAGAATGGCCACAAGGCTCACCTCCGGCAGATCCAGCCCCTCGCGCAGCAGGTTGATGCCCACCACCACGTCGATGCTGCCCAAACGCAGATCCTTGATGATCTCCATCCGCTCAAAGGTATCCACCTCGTGGTGCATATACTTGACCTTGATCCCCTGCTCGGTGAGGTAATCGGTGAGATCCTCGGCCATCTTTTTGGTCAAGGTGGTCACAAGCACCCGCTCCTGCCGCTGGATGCGGGCGTTGATCTCGCCCAGCAGGTCCACCACCTGCCCTTCCACCGGGCGCACCGAGATGACTGGGTCTAAAAGACCCGTGGGACGGATGACCTGCTGCGCCACCTGCGAGCTGTTCCGGCGCTCGTACTCGCCGGGGGTGGCGGAGACAAAGATCATCTGGTTGAGCTTGGACTCCACCTCCTCAAATTTCAGGGGGCGGTTATCAAAGGCGGACGGCAAACGGAAACCGTATTCCACCAGCGTTTTTTTGCGGGCGTAGTCGCCGCCGTACATGGCGCGCACCTGCGGCAGGGTAACGTGGCTTTCGTCCACGAAGAGCAGAAAATCCTCCGGGAAATAATCCAGCAGGGTGGTGGGCATACTGCCCGGCGCACGGCCCGACAGCACCGCCGAATAGTTCTCGATGCCCTTGCAGATGCCCACTTCCGTCAGCATCTCAATGTCGTAGTTCGTCCGCTGCTGGATGCGCTGGGCCTCGATGAGCTTGCCTTCCGAGATGAACTGCTTCACCTGCGCGTCGCACTCGGCGCGGATCTTTTCAATGGCCGCTGCCTTTTTATCGGCGCTGACGATGTAGTGGCTGGCCGGGAAGATGGCCACATGCTTCACCACGTTCTGCCGGGTGCCGGTAACGGGGTTGAATTCCGTGATGCGGTCGATCTCATCCCCGAAGAACTCCACCCGGATGGCAAGGTCGCTCATGTAGGCCAGATAGATATCCACCGTGTCGCCGTGAACACGGAACTTATTGCGGATAAAATTGATGTCGTTCCGCTCATATTGCAGGGTGACGAGCTTTTTGCACAGGTCATCCCGCTCCATCTGCATCCCGGGCCGCAGGCTGATGACCATGCTGCGGTAATCGATGGGGTCGCCCAGAGAGTAGATACAGGACACCGATGCCACAATGATGACATCCCGCCGCTCCGAAAGCGCCGCCGTGGCTGAGTGGCGCAGGCGGTCGATCTCATCGTTGATGGCGCTGTCCTTTTCAATGTAGGTATCGGTGCTGGGGATGTAGGCTTCGGGCTGGTAGTAATCATAGTAGGAAACAAAATACTCCACCGCATTGTCCGGGAAGAACGAGCGGAACTCGGTGCAGAGCTGGGCGGCCAGCGTCTTGTTGTGGGCCAGCACCAGCGTGGGGCGGTTGCACCGGGCGATCACGTTGGCCATGGTAAAGGTCTTGCCGCTGCCGGTCACACCCAGCAGGGTCTGGCAGCGGTCGCCCCGCTCAACGCCCTCTACCAGCTGCTCAATGGCCTGGGGCTGGTCACCCATGGGGGCATAGTTGGAGACGAGATGGAACTGTTCATCGGCCATGTCTCGGTTCTCCTTTCTGTTCTCAGATAGAACTACAAATAGTTGTGCTTTTCATGTTGATTATAACACAATTATTTTATAATATCAATACGGCCTGAGCATCTCCCCGGTCTGGAAATCGTAGAACGGCAGGCGGTTGGCCTCCCGCATGGAGAAATATTCGCTCTCGGTCAGGATGATGTGATCCCGCAGATGCACCTTGACCAGCCCCAGTGCCCGGACGATATTCTCGGTGGCCATCAGATCCTCCCGCGAGGGCAGGGCCACGCCGTTGGGGTGGTTATGGCAGAGCACCACACTGTCGGTGCCGCCCTTGAGGGCAGCCGCCACCACATCCTTGATCTCCAGACTCACCCGGTCGCTGGTGCCGTCCCGCAGCCAGAACAGCCCCTTGATGCGGCTGCGGCCATCCAGCGCAGCCAGCAGGGCGCGTTCCTGCACAGTCCCGGCAAACTGTGCCATCAGGTATTCGACCAGCTGGTCGGTGGTCTTCATGCATTTTTTTCCGTTGACCGCACACTGGGTATAGTATCTGCCGACCTGCGGCAAAAGATGCAGCATCCGGGCGGTAGAGGGGCCTACCCCCTCCACCGTCAGCAGATCCTCCTCGGAGGCATCCAGCACCCCGGCAAAGTCTCCGAACCGGTCCATGAGGACATGGGCAAGGCCGTTGGTGTCCTTGCGGGTGTTGGTGATATAAAGGACATATTCCAGCGCTTCGTGGGGTTCCAGACTTTCCAGTCCGTACTGCTCTACCCGGGCGCGCATCCGCTGGCGGTGCCCCGTATGCGGGCTGCTTTCCTTCGCCATGGTCATTCTCCTTTTGCGTTATTACTCTAATAGTACCGTTTTTTCAGCAAAACACAAGGGGGCACAGGAAATATTCTGCGTTGACTTCAAAGAAAGGGTGGTTTATTATAGAGAAAAGGCTTTTTTATGAATCAATATGCCCTCTCAGTCAAAGCCTGCGGCTTTGCCAGCTCTCCCAAAGGGAGAGCCCCTTGTGGCTCTCGGTCAGCGTGTACTGAACCCGGGATATGCATTGCCTCTCCCTTTGGGAGAGGTGGATTTGCGAAGCAAAGACGGAGAGGGCTTGTCTTTCATCCAACAAAAGGAACGATCTTATGAAACAATTTACTGCCACCGCAAACGACGAGGGCGTGCGGCTTTCCCGCTTTGTCCAGAGCGTGACGTGCGATCTCCCCACCAGCCTGCTGTACAAGAGCTTCCGCAACAAGCGGGTCAAGGTCAACGGCAAAAAGGGAGCCCCCGAGGATCGGCTCAAGGCGGGCGATCTCATTGAGCTGTACATCAACGATGAATTCTTCCCGCCCGAGGGCGCAAAGCCTGCAGCCCGCAAGCCTGCCCCCAAAAAGCAGCAGAACCAGCCCAAGGTGACCGTCATCTATGAGGACGAGAACATTGCCGTGCTGTACAAGCCCACCCACCTGCTCTGCCACAGCGACCGCACCGGCGATGCCAACCTTGTGGACGCATTCACCCAGTATCTGGCCCAGAAGGGCGAGTACGATGCGGGCGGCGAGAATCGCTTTAAGCCCGGCATCTGCAACCGGCTGGACCGCGGCACCGAGGGCCTTGTCATCGCTGCCAAGAGCTACGCCGCCCTGCGGGACATGAACGAGATCATCCGCACCGACCTGCTGAAAAAGGAGTACTACACCATCACGGTGGGTATTCCGCAGTCCGGGCGGTTCACCGCATGGTGGGAGCACGACGAGAAAAACAACAAGGTCAGCATCCACGCCCATCAATCGCAGGACGAGCGCCGCAAGCAGATCATTACGGACGTGGATGTGCTGCGCACCGCAGGCCCCTTTGCCCTGTGCAAGATCGGCCTTGTCACCGGGCGCACCCACCAGATCCGTGCCCATCTGGCCTATCTGGGCAAGCCGGTGCTGGGCGATATCAAATACGGCAACCGCAAGATGAACGAGCGTACCGGCACCAAGACGCAGGCACTGTGCGCGGTGCGCATCAGCTTTCTGGATATACCGGAGGAAAACACCCTGCACTACCTCTCCGGCAAGGTCATCAAGCTGAAAGACCCCCAGATCTTACAGCAGTTTGACGCGCTGGATAAAAGCAAAAACGCATAACAATAAGACCGCTGTTTGCAACAACTGCAAGCAGCGGCCTGTTTTTTGCGCTATTTTCTTTTTTTGCCCCGTTTTTAAATTCCAGCCGAGTTATGGTGCTCATTTGAGGTATTCTCCAATCCGGTCAATATTATAAAGCGGGATGTTTGTCATCCAGTCCTGCTCACGGAAATCCGACATGGAAGTCCGCACCGCATGCTTGGGATGATACTTCTCACAAAAAGCCCGCAGACTTTTTGCCCGCAGATTTTCCTCTGCTTTCACCTCTACCGGAATGACCGATCCGGGTGCCTGCAGCATAAAATCAATTTCGCCCGTAGAATTTGCCGTTGTGTAATAATATGGTTCCACACCCAGTTCCGCTATCATCTGCTGCAGCACATACTGCTCCGTCAACGCCCCTTTAAACTCTGCAAAAATCCGGTTTCCATCAATGATAACGCTTGCATCCAGATCTGTCATGGCAAGCAGAAGCCCGACATCAAGCATATAAATTTTGAACGCATACAGATCCATGAAATCAACTTTCCCTACCGGAAAAGAAGTTCCCTTATAAAACGTTTCATTGTGCGTCCTCCCTGTCAGTGGAATTTATATGTAGCATTCCTTATTACTTTATATCATATTTCTTTATGGCAGAGCCGTCAACATTTTTAAGGACGTATTTGTGTTATGGTGCTACACTTTTCAGGACGTATTTATGTGATAGTTCTACACTTTTCAGGACGTTACTGTTTGCATAAATGTGGAAGGTTTTTGTTGCATCTCAGGCATTTAAATGCTATACTTGTCACAAAGCAAATACATATTTTTCCATAGCTTGGGCGGACAGTACCTGGCGAGCCGTCTATATCATATACTTTATTTTATCATTTCAAATTATCCCGGAAAGTCTTGCTTTTAAAATTCAACTTTATTTTAACTTAATTTTGTTATAAGCAGGATTTGTATTGATATGGGATGTGTTGTCATACAGATTCTGTGGCTTACACAAGGAGGAAACTGTATGGCAAACAAAGAATACAAAAGTGATGTGTTCAGCATGCTTCTTCAGGACAAGAAACGTGCAATGGAAATTTATAACGCGATTAATGGAACGGACTATGATGATCCAGAACTGGTTGAAATGACAACTTTGGATGACAAAAGCTTTTCGCTTACCGTACGGAATGATGCATCATTCATTCTTGATGCGAATCTGAGCCTGTATGAGCATCAGTCGACCTATTGCCCGAATATGCCACTGAGGGATCTGCTTTATTTTGCAAGCATTATACAAAAACAAATCAAAGCTCAGAAACATGATATTTATGGTGGAAGAATCTTAAAGATTCCAGTGCCCCATTTTGTCGTGTTTTATAATGGAAAAGAAGATGCGCCGGATCAGTATGATCTCCGTCTTTCTGATGCATTTGAAAAAGAAACCAAGAATCCTGAGATAGAATTGGTCTGCCATGTTTACAATATTAACAATGGGAAAAATGTTCCATTGCTGTCAAAATGCCAGACATTGCGTGAATATATGTATTTTGTGGATATGGTGCGGAAAAATAATGAAATCAGTGGAAATCTGGAAGATGCCATTGAGAAAGCTATCAACCAGTGTATGGAAGAAAATGTGCTTAGGGATTTTCTGGCTCAACACAGGGAGGAGGTAATGCACGTGATGACATTAGACTATACATTTGAACGACGGCTGGAAATGCAGCGCGCCGAAGCAATTGAGGATGGCGAAAGGATCGGAAAAGAAATCGGGAAAGAGATCGGGAAAGAAGAAAAATTGTCAGAGCAGATTCGTAAAAAAATTCAAAAAGGCAAACCTCTGGATCAGATTGCGGACGAATTGGAGGAAGTGCCGGAAACCATTCGTCCTTTATACGAAAAAATTAAGCAGGAAATGCTGCAATAAAATAAGGCAGTTTCCGAGGAGGAAATGAGTTTTTATCGTTCGTTAGCTGAATGATATGCTTATTTACAAAATTGAATATTGCTTACCTTCAAGTTTATTGTGTCAGGCACCAATTGTCCAATTGTTCTCTATTTCTATTGATGCAGCCACTTATGCGATGGTCGGATTTGTCACAGGTATACTACTCACAAAATATCTGCTTTGGTATGACGATAGAGTTAAGTAATTCTTAATATGAGGGGCTTACCTTGCCCCTCTATCCTTATTCTGTAACTACAATCATAGTTCTATTTTTCAATCCCAAGCACGGTATTGGCCTGCTCACCCTCCATATATTCAAATGTGATGGTATCTCCTACACCATAACGCACGATATCAAGGTAATCTACTACCGATACATCGTAAATATCGGAATCATTTTCGAGCAAAATATATTGGTGCGTATTTCCTTCTACCACTGCATCGGTGATTTTTGCAATCGTACCGGTTGCTTTCTTGACACTGTCGCTCTCTTTTGTTTCCGCATTGACACCATTTTGCTTCATCAGTTCCATATAGTTCTTTTCGCATTCACTGACAGAATCACCGGTTGCTACAATCTGATATTTCTGCACATTTACCATCGCATACATTTTTACCAGACCAGAATCATCCTTTAATGCAATGAAATAGGTCGGCTCATTTGTAATGTTTAATAACAGTGGGAAGGTTGCTGTATAGCCAAGGTTTTGCACCTACCTTCCGCAGAGGACATCGCAGAATCTTCAATTGCGCCTTCTACCTGATAATATTTTGTCTCCATCGTTCTCTCATTCATCAGGACGAATCCAACGTTGGACTGATCACTTGTGATGGAGGTTACTCCGGTATAAACCCAGACATCATCATTCATTGCAAGGTAATTATAACCGTTCGTGGTGGTCAGACAATCCTTCTGTCCTAACACACTGTTGATAAATCCATGTTTTAAAGATCCATAATAATCATAAAGCTGTACCAATAAATCGGCAGAATAAACACGGTCTACCCAGCTTGGCACATCTTTTACCGCATAATCAGTGCACTCACCTGTCACAGCATTACAAAGCACAACTCTGCCGATGGTCTTACCTCCAAACAGACCAATCTTATAATCTGCAACACTGCAAATCCAGTAAGGTGTCCCCTCCTCATCAATCTCAAAACTGATATCATCGAAAATATAGGTCGGATAACGAAATCTTAAATGACGCTTTAAGTTTCTATGAAAATGGTCATATGGCGTATATTTCATGCCTTCTGACAAACGAACCAGCTCCGTATCCTGCGTTGCCATATCAATCTTAATATAGGCTGGAATTCCTTCCTTCTGGTTCGTCAGCCACTTGATGGTATCCGCATAACGGAGCGGTGTCACACGGACCGGTTCCCCTTTGTAGTTAATCTGGGAATAAAGTTCACTGACTTCAAACTGCGACGCCATATCAACAAGACTACCCATCTTACGATTTCCCAGAATGGATGCTGAGTCACGATCTAACAGTGGAATCTGGTCATAAGAAATCTGTTTGATATCCTCGGTAAATTCCCCCTCTTCCACTTTTAAAAGTTTCTGATATTTTGCTGCATTGACAATCGGTGAGGACAAAATGGAGCCTGCCACATAAACCGCCAAAAACAGTAAAAAGACAATCACTCCAATCTTTAAACCTGTATATTCCTTAATAAAGGACAGTTCAATCTTGCTTTGTCCTGCTATCTTTGCCTTTCTTACAATATAAAGCACGAAAAGCACCGCCAAAATCAGAAAAATAAATTTCCAGGTTTCTGTTGCATGAATGTTAATTGCCGGAAGTGAAACATAATAAAAAATTGCAACAGCGATTACCACCAACAAAGCAATCACCAGTTTGACTTTCATCATTCCTTTCATCACGAATTCCCCTTTCGTTCGTTTGGTCGAAGCTGATATAAAAATTCTTCAAAACATACGCCATCTTGTTCCGGTATCAACAAGTTTATTGTGTCAGGCACCAATTGTTCCAATGTAAAACGTTTCATCGTGCGTCCTCCCTGTCAGTGGAATTTATATGCAGCATTTCTTATTGCTTTATATAATATTCCTTTATGGCAGAGCCGTCAACATTTTCAAGGACGTATTTGTGTTATGATGTTACACGTTTCAGGACGTATTTGTGTTGTCATATCACACGTTTCAGGATATGATTCTATCATGAAAGTAGGAACTATAAACTTACAAAGTTTCTGCTTTTGCAAATAACCGGTATGCTCTTGCAATTTTATTTTCTATGTTCTATGATAGGCAGTTAGAAAGACAGGGTGATTTTATGCAGATCAGTATTCTTTTAATGGAACAGATTTTTGAACTTTTTCTCATGATTCTGATGGGATTTATTATTGTAAAGGCGGGAATTGTCAAAGAAGAAGACAGTAAGGTTTTATCCAAAATCGTACTGTACCTGATCATTCCATGCGTGATTATAAACGCTTTTCAGGTGGACTATACCAAAAAAACCGTAAATGGTCTTCTCATCGCGCTTGCTGCATCCGTATTGCTTCAGGTGGTTCTCCTGCTTGTCGTTTTCGTGATGGGAAAACTGTTTTCTTTAAATGAAGTGGAAACAGCTTCTATCTATTACTCCAACTCCGGTAACCTGATTGTTCCTATCGTGACATTTGTTCTGGGACAGAAATGGGTGCTTTACGGATGTGTCTTCATGAGCGTGCAGCTTGTTTTCCTCTGGACACACTGCAAGAAAATCATAAGCCGTGAATCTTCCTATGACTGGAAAAAAATCATCCTTAACATCAATATGATTTCCATTGCCATTGGTGCCATTTTATTTTTCACCAGAATCCGGCTGCCGGAACTCATTACAAATACCATCTCCAGCGTTGGAAATATGATCGGACCGGCCAGCATGATTGTAACCGGAATGCTTTTTGCCGGAATGGATTTAAAAGCAATTTTTGCAAATAAACGTGTGTACTTCATATCGGCTCTCAGAATGATTGTCATTCCTTTGATTGCACTGTTTCTCATAAAAATCAGCCATCTTGCCACACTGTCTGCAGATGCTCAAAAGATCATGCTCATTGTATTTCTCGCAGTAATCACCCCATCAGCATCCACCGTTACACAGATGTGTCAGGTGTACGGAAACGATGCACACTATGCCAGCGCGATTAACGTAGTGACCACGCTGTGTGCCATTGTGACCATGCCTTTTATGGTGCTGTTGTTTTCCTGTATTTAACGGTATATTTTCGCTTTTTTCTGCAATACCGGATAAAATCATACCATAAAAAGACAAGCACAGCCCCGATAACGATCGCTTTTACCACAAGCGGCATATGCCCGTCACCGAATCCAAACTCCACAATAAAAAAAACACTCAGTGCGATCCACAGTGCAAACCATACCCATCCAAACAGCTTCTGATTTTTGACCTTACAAAACAGAAACTGGAAAACCGGATCGCCACTCACTTTATAAAACTCGCTGTACTCCGAAAAATCACCGACAAGTTCCTCCAATTGCGCAAAGCTATGTCCCTTTTTCTCTTCTTCTTTTACATAGTTGAGGTAAAAATCAATATTTTCGCCATCGTAGGCATGATCTGCTGCAAGTTTCCGGCACAGGTCGATGGAACCCTGTATTTCCTGCTGCTTATTTAACAACTCCTGCAACTGCTGCCGGACCAGTTCCTCAGAAACTGCCGGATCATCCAGCATCAAGGCAATTTTTTCGATGGGCATATTCATTTTCCGATATAAAATGATCTGTTTTAACCGCCGGATATCCTGTTCACTGTAATTGCGGTATTTGCTTTGGTCATTCCGCTCCGGTTCGAGCAGCCCCTTTCTTTCATAAAAGCGGATATTGCTGATGGTTAATCCGGTCAGTTGTGCTGCCTGTCCTATTTTCATCTGTCCCGTTCCTTCCTTCTACTATATATTTGAAAATACAATTATCTCTTTCCCACCTCACGCCGTGCCTGGTCTGTAATTTCTTCTGGAAAATCCAGCAGTTCCATCAAATCTATGGCATTTGTTTTCCCGACGATCCCACGTCTGATTTTGTATGGAAAAACGATATCTTTTTCATGAACCTGACTTTCAAAATAATAAGTGTCGTATCGGTTTTTTAAGGCATACACCAGCTCCAGATCATGTGTAGCAATCAGGAGAAAGCCCTGTTTCTGCGCCATGTAGGATAAAATGGCATTGGATGCCACCAGACGCTCACGCGTGTTCGTCCCTTTTAAAATCTCGTCAATCACAAACAACATGGGCTCACCCGTTTTCAGTTCATCGAGCATGCGCTTTAAATATTTAATTTCACGCATGTAATAACTCTCTCCCTGCAGCACATCATCCCGAAGTGCCATCGAGGTCATCACCTGTATTGCAGGCATTTTCATATTTTTTGCGACACAGGTATTGATCGTCTGTGCCAGAATCACATTGATGGCAACCGCTTTCATAAATGTCGATTTGCCAGATGCATTTGCCCCGGTCAGTACCACACCTTTTTTCAGGACAAAATCATTCGGGATTGCATCTGCCATAAGAGGATGACGGATTTCCTCCACACTGATTGCGCCATCACTCTGCAATGACGGACAACACCATTGCGGCAGGCTTTTCCGGAAGGATGCGATCGCAATCTCCATATCGATTTCTCCTGCAAATGTATACAGTTGCATCGTCTCTTTTTTTAAATTCTGGCAGAACTATAAACCATAAACCAGGGTGAGAGTCAAGGGATTTTTACCAAAAAGACCGTTTCTGTGCCGTATAAATGCAGCGGTTGCCATTGACCAGAAATGCCACCAGGCAGACCGCAAAAAATGCAAGCCCATTTTCCACACCAAATACTTCCATTCCGATCAGAACCGGAGCCAGCAAAGTATTGGTTGCACTTCCAAACACC
>OHUK01000906.1_pt1 | contig 11739 bp, 8 predicted proteins | sample 1579201 | NCBI WGS metagenome assembly OHUK01 (sample SAMEA3879528, study PRJEB24766) | human gut metagenome | biome: human-associated habitat; feature: feces | place: USA | collected 1985/1987 | reverse complement strand
TCACCTATTTTGAGGATATGAGCTACGCGCAGGCGGCGGAGGTCACGGGAAAAACAGTAAAACAGATCACCAACATGGTGTATCGCGGAAAAAAGAGCCTGCGAAGGCTCTTAGAACGGGAGGGGATCACAGATGCGGAGTCATGAGGAGCGCGTCGCGGAGACAAAGCGGCGCATCGCCAAAATTGAGCGGGAGAAACGGCGGCGGCGCAATACGGTCACCATGGCTTCCGCCGTGGCGGCGTGCCTTGCGTTGCTCATCGGCGCGTCCCTCGCCATGCCCGGCATTGCCGCGAGCATCCAGACAGGCGACTACTCCGGCTTTGAAACGGCGGCAAGCATCTTTCACGGCGGCGCTGCCTTGGGATACATCGTCATCGGGCTGCTGGCTTTTTTACTCGGCGTGTGCGTGACCGTTCTGTGCTTCCGGCTGCGTCAGATGAACCGTGAGGACGGGCAGGACAAGGAAAGCGAGGATGCGCATGGAGCTGATTGAGAACCTGCTGCAACTACTGGTCACGTTTGTCGGCGTGGTGCTTTCGGGTATCGCCTACCGCAAAAGCCGCAGGCCGGCGTATTTCCTGCTGCTGTGCTTCTACGGCTGCTTTGCCCTCGGTGCGCTCTACTGGACGCTGTATCTGCTGCTGTTCGATACCACGCCGCGGGTCTTTTATGTGTCGGAGTTCGGCTGGGTGGCCAGCGTAATTTTCCTGCGCATTTTGCAGGCCACGCTCACCACTCAGGACGAGCGCAGCTTCCGCAGCCGCTCTGCATGGCTTTCGCCGCTGATCGGCGTACCGCTACTGGCGTTCTACTGCACCTTCGGGGACATCCTCTCCAACCTGATCTGGTGCGGCATGATGATTTGGCTCTCTTACTGCGCCATCCGGGGGCTGGTATACGCCAATGGGCAGACGGGCGCGGCGCGGAATATGCGGTACTTCCACATCGGCGTGCTGTGCTTTGCCGGTTCGGAATATCTGCTCTGGACGGCGGGCTGCTTCTGGCCCAACACCTCCCCGGCCAGCCCCACCTTCTGGTGCGATCTGCTGCTGACCCTTGCGATTCTGGGGCTGCTGCCCGCCACGAGAAAGGCGGTGGACGCATGACCTACATCGAAAACATCTTCCTCTGCATGGTGTCCCCGCTGCTGGTGGCCGCTTTGTGCATGGGCAGGCGGCAGCTCCGCTTCTTCCTGTTCTGCATTGCCGGGATGGGGGTGTGCCTGCTTTCGGCCTATATCAACACCTTCCTCGCGGCGGTATGTCAGGCGGACGCCCTTGCCGCCACGGCGGAGATCGCGCCGGTGGTGGAGGAAATGATGAAGCTGCTGCCGCTGGTGTTCTATCTTCTGGTGTTTGAGCCGGAGAGCGAGAGAATTAAGCCCGCCGCCATCACGCTCGCCCTGAGCTTCGCCACCTTTGAAAACGTGTGCTATCTCATCCAGAACGGCGCGGACCGCTTCTCCTTCATCTTCTTCCGGGGCTTCGGCACGGGAGCCATGCACGTCCTCTGCGGTCTGATCGTGGGCGGCGGGCTTGCATACACATGGCGGTGGACGTGGCTGAAGATCGCGGGCACCTGCGGGCTGCTGGGCGCGGCCATCACCCTCCACGCCATCTACAATCTGCTCATCGCCCACGGCGGCGCGGCGCAGTACATCGCCTACGCCCTGCCGGTGCTGCTGGTGGCGGCGGGAAGATGGTCTGTTTTCCGATTATCGCGGAAGTAATAACCGAATATCCACTCCTTGAGAGCTGCTTTTTGGCGGCTCTCAAATTTTATTGAAAAATTTTGCGTTTTGGGTGAGAGTTTTTTCGATTTTTTGTACCTATATAAGTGAAAGGGTTTTTATCACAGTTCCAGACAAACCGGAAAGGGGGTTCAAACGATATGTACGATACCGCAAGACGGGTCGCATTCGTCAAGCAGCGGGTGCGGGAAAACAACCGCCGGAGGCAGCGGCGCGAGGTAATAAGTCTCTCCGCAGCGTGTATGCTGCTGTGCGCGGCGCTGATGCAGACAGCGGGCACGGTCGTCGGGCCGGGGCAACCGGAAGCATGGGGCGTGTTCGGCTCGATGCTGCTGCGGCAGGACGCGGGCGGCTATGTGCTGGTGGCTGTCGTCTCCTTTGCCGCGGCGGCGGCGATCACTGCGCTGTGTTTCCGGCTCAAAAACAGGGAAAACCAGAAAAAAGGCGGGGCGGACAAACCAGCCCCGCAAGAACAGGAGGAGAAAAGCCAATGAAGAAACGAATACTCAGCATCCTGCTCGTGTGCTGCATGGTGCTGACACTGCTGCCGACAGCGGCCTTTGCTGCGGGTGAGCTACCGGATGTCAAACTTTCCGTCCCAACGACGTTTGACAAGATAGTGGACCTTACGGGGCAGAACAAAGAATTGAAAATCAAGGACAGCAAGACCTATCTGATCAAGGGCTCCACAGATCCGAACTGGTATTTTCAGTACCGGATCAAAATTGATGGCAAGAACAATACACCGCACATCTTTCTGGACGGTGTCCGCCTTCAGGCACCCGAGGACGGCCCTGCCATCGAGCTTTACGGCGGTGCCTCTGCCTGTCTGTACTTTATCGGCAACGACAGCGAGCTGATCGGCGCGGAGAACTTCGCCGCACTGCAGAAAAACAAAACCGAGGGTTATCTCCGGGTTCTGGTGCAGACGGGGACAAAGCTCACGTGTGAAGGCGGCAGGTATGGCGCTGGCATCGGAGGCTCAAAGGTCGGAATCAAGAAGTTCTCGCAGGGACACGGCATGAACCTTCATTTCGGCTCTCTGGCGACGGATATCTATGGCGGTGAGATTCTTGCGACCAGCGGCGTATACGGTGCGGGTATCGGCGGCGGTCAGGGCGGCGTCGGCGAGCAGATTTATGTGTATTCCGGCAAGCTGACGGTGCGGTCCGTTTCGGAAGGCGCAGGGATCGGTGGCGGTCAGGGCGGCCCCGGACGCTTTATTTATATCAAGGGCGGCACGGTGAATGCCGGCAGCGAGTCAGGCGGAGCAGGAATAGGCAGCGGCGATCAAGACGGACAGAACAAGTCGGAAGATGCGCATCATATCGAGATTTCCGGTGGAACGGTCGAAGCTTGGAGTAACTATGCCGGCGCAGGAATCGGTGGCGGAAGAGGCGGTTCGGGCTATGACATTTCCATCACTGGCGGCGTGGTGAGGGCGCAGGGCTACTTGGGCGCGGGCATCGGCGGCGGCATGAACGGCAACAGCGGGAACATTCTGATCAAGGACACAACGCTGACTGCGCTGGCCTTTCCGCTTTATCAGGACTACGGTTATACAGAGCTGTCTGCATCCGCGGTCGGAAGAGGCTCGAACCGGGCGTACTACATGGCAGTGATGCAAGATCAGGAATTTGCAATGATTATAGAAGAGAACATCAAAATCGGAGCCTCGGACGGGAAGTCCGTGTGGCTGAGCGCGACAGGGTGGCAGTGGCGCCACAACCAGGAACCGTATAAGAAGTACTGGGGCACCACAACGGAGCTTCTTATCCCCAACGAAAATGGGCGCGTGGACCTGCAGCGGTTGAGCCTGCCATATGCCTACAATTACGGCAGAGTGATCAGCAAGCTGGAGCTGCGCTGCGAGGAAAGCACATGCAGCCATGAACTGGGTTGGACGGACCGGGACGGCTGCCACATCTGGGCCTGTGTGAAATGCGGCGCGCGGGACCCCGCTGCGGAAATGTCCAAACAAAACGCCAAACACATTCCCGGCGACTGGGGCAATCAGAAGCAGCTCTGCACTGTGTGCGGCCATGTGATGGGAACGGACACGAAGGCGCCGGTGCTGGAGGGTTTGAATGACGGTGAGAGCTACACCGTCGAGGATACCATCGATGGAAATCCCGGCGCGTACACCTTCACCGTGAGCGACCCGGCTGCATCGGGAGAGACGTCCTCCGGCATCAAGTCGGTGACCATCAACGGCGAGCCGCAAGACGGCCCCACCTATCGTCTCCCCGCGCCGGATGGCGGCAACAATGACGCGGGAGCGGAATATACCGTGGTCGCGACTGACAACGCGGGAAACGAAACTACGGCGACAGTCAGAACATACAGGTGGCACCACGTGAAGGTCATCAGCCCGGACGGCAACGGAACGGCTTCCGCATCTCCTGACAAGGCCGTGGCTGGTACGGAAATCACCCTGACCGCAACGCCCAAAGAGGACTACCGCTTCAAGGAGTGGCAGGTCGTATCTCCGGCAGGGCTTGTAATCACCAACAACAAGTTCACCATGCCGGACAGCAATGTGGAGGTCAAAGCTATCTTCGAGGAGGACGCGCCTACCGCCCCTACCGAGCATACCGTCAGATTCAATGCCAACGGTGGCGGCGGCACAATGGCAGATGTCACCGGCGTTTCCGGCAGCTACACCCTGCCCGCCTGCGGTTTTACTGAACCGGAAGGCAAGCAGTTCAAGGGCTGGTCAACCAGTGCCGACGGTTCGGTTATTTCCGGCACGACCTATGAAGTAAGCTCGGATACTACCTTCTATGCAATCTGGGAGAGTAAAGAGTATTCCATCATCGTAACGGACGGCAAAGCGACAATCGGTGCAGGAAGCGAAATCAGTAAAGCGGCGCAAGGCACAACCATTACTCTGACCGCAAATGCGGCTCCTGACGGTAAGGTGTTTGATAAGTGGATAGTAGAAAGCGGCAACACTACTCTTGAAGATGCGAACAGTGAAACCACTACTTTCATAATGCCTGACAGTGAAGTCAGCGTGAAAGCGACCTACACAATTCCCCATACCCATACCTACGATCAGGAAATTCAGAAGCCGGAAACCCTCAAGTCGGCTGCCGACTGCACCAACGATGCAGTATATTTCAAGAGCTGCTCCTGCGGAGAGATCAGCACAACAGAAACCTTTACAGCGGCAGGTACACAGCTCGGGCACGCATGGGCAAGCGATTGGAGCAAGGACACAGACAATCATTGGAAAGAATGCTCTCGCTGCCACGAAAAGAAGGACGAGGCGGCTCACGATTATGGTAGCGATAACATCTGCGACACCTGCGGATATGACAAGACCGTACCGCATACGCACAATCTGACCCTCGTTCCCGCAAAGGCTCCTACTTGCACGGAGAAAGGCAACACGGCATATTACACCTGCGACGGCTGTGACAAGTGGTTTGAGGATGCAACCGGTGCATCCGAAATTACCGACAAGACAAGCGTAATCCTTGCGGCAACAGGTCATAGCGCTTCCGACTGGAAGTCCGATAATACCGATCACTGGAAAGAGTGCACCGTTGTCGGCTGCGGCGTGATCATCGAGGGCAGCAAGGCGGCGCATACCGCCGGTGAATGGATTATCGACACTCCGGCAACAGCTACCACAAGCGGCTCAAAGCATAAGGAATGCACCGTCTGCGGTTATACGATGGCAACTGAAACTATCTCGGCAACCGGCGGCGGTGAGCATACTCACAGCTATGGCAGCGAGTGGAAGAACGATGCCGACAACCACTGGCATGAGTGCTCCTGCGGCGATAAGAAAGATACTGCAGCGCATACCGCCGGCGAATGGATCATCGATACCCCGGCAACAGCTACCACAAGCGGCACAAAGCATAAGAAATGCACCGTCTGCGGTTATACGATGGCAACCGAAACTATCCCGGTAACCGGCGGCGGTGAGCATACTCACAGCTACGGCTCCGACTGGAAGAACGATGCTACGAACCACTGGCATGAGTGCTCTTGCGGAGATAAGGCCGATAAGGCGGCACACGACTTCAAGTGGGTTGTTGACAAGGAAGCGACCGCAACGCAAAAGGGCTCCAAGCATGAGGAGTGCAGGGTTTGCGGCTACAAGAAGGCGGCAGTTGAGATTCCGGCTACCGGAACACCGACTGAGCCGGGCAAGCCGACCGATTCGGATTCTCCGCAGACCGGTGACAACAGCAATATGATCCTCTGGATCGCACTGCTGTTTGTCAGCGGCGGCGTAGTGATCGGCATCATCGTTTACAGCAAAAAGAAGAAAGAAAACGCTGAATAAATCAGCTGCGAACCTTTGAGCAAAGGGCGGTGACGGACATTGCCGTCATCGCCCTTTCGCTTGGACTGAAGAAGAACCACAACAGCGAAGATGGATGATAAACTTGTGGATGCAGCAAACTATACACTGCAATCTGGAAGTACAATAAAGGATGATGTTCCAAAGACCGGAGATAATGCTCCGATAGCAGGGCTGTTTGCTCTTATGCTTATCTCCGGAACAGTACTTTGTATCACTCATAAAAAGAAAGCTGTAAGAAAATAAATGAAAAAATATTCCCACGAAAACACTTTGTGGGAGAAAATAAGAAGGGCAGAGACAAAAGAATTCATCAGAAAGCGAATTTATTATCTCTGCCTGATTCTTTTTTCTCTTTGTATCATAATTGGTATTGTCCTGCTGTTCTTACCATACAGAAGACGGAAGATTTGTTGTGGTGGGAAAAAGAATTAAGTAATGAAAGCAGGTCGATGGAACCTGCTTTATCTTGTTTTTACACTAAGATTAATAGGATATAACTGCTTCTTATAGCCATATGTAAATAAATATCTATATTCAGTTATTTCTTTCCAAGCTTGTGCAGACTGCTGTAAGAGATTCATAATTCTTTAGTCCTTTGCAAAAACAAAGAGCCTCGCTAATGCAAGACCCTTAAAAGCGTTTTCGTTCAGTTCCGAAGAATCTATCCGGTTTGATGTTATCGCATAACCCAAGGCCAGGCTCCACAATCGGCTGCATGCTGACACAGGATGGAGTTTTTTTACATGCTCTTTTTAATTTCTTTTCTGTAATCGGTGGGAGTAATCCCATATCTTTTTTTGAACAATGTACTTATATAATTTCCATTTGATACTCCAACTTTAGCTGCAATATCATTTATTGACAAATCAGTTGTTCCAAGTAGTATTTGCGTATGTTGTAACCTTACGTCAGTAATATAATCTGTGTATGAAGAACCGGTAACATTCTTAAATAGTCGTGAAAAATGCGAGGGTGATAGCGAAACATAAGCTGCGACATCTTCAATAGATGAACCGTCCATAAGATTGTCTTCAATGTAACATAAGGAAGTTTGGATACGTTCATCAAATTTATTAATATACAAGGTATGTTCATCCTCTTCAGATGGAATATGGTTTTCATACATATAAAAAAATAATTTATAAACCATACCTTGAAGGATAAGTTGAGAATAAGAGGTATTTTTGTTGTATTCTTGTAGCATTTCTTCATACATAGAGTGAATAATTTTTTGAGAATCTTTTGTAAAATGAAGATAGTTGGAACATATAAAGTCTAATTCTTCCTCTCCTATAATATCAATTATGGGTTGAAAGATTTGTGTTTTGACTTTAATCACATATCTGTCATACGGAGTGTCGGACATAGAGCAATTACGATGATACACATGTGGTTTGGATATGCCGGCATCTCCAGCGTGAGAAGTACGAATTGCTTTAGTGGAAATCCATAGTCGATCGCCTGATACCATATAACCTATCGTATAATGATCGGATGCTGCCTGCATGGTAGGCATAGAGTAAGTTCCATCTAAGATTTTATGGTCAATATAAATATTTTCTTCAGGTTTTAAAGGTAGTGGCATATATAATCATTCCTTTCGTCTGTGATTAATGCTATTTTATAAAAAGCATCAAATTATAGATATGTGATGAAAATTGCGTTTATAATTGATGAAATCACTTTTTTAATATTATATAATAATGCAAAAGTAAAAACAAGAGGAGGGATTATTATGAGAACGCAGCATACGATTAGAAGGATTATGTTGAAATATTGCTATTTATTCGTTGTGGCTGGAATTCTTTCATATATTTTATCTGAGTTAGTGATTATTGGTTCTGAAATTATTTCCAACGCAATTAATGCAATGTTCGATGGCGATAATATTGATATTGAGTATGTTGCAGGTAATACCTTATTGATAATTATAATATCTATGGTGGTAACTTATATAAAAAGTATTACTAATGAACTTTTTAGCATTAAAGTACAAAAAGATTGTAAGAATATAACTGTTGAATCGTTGGAAAGGGTACAGTATAGATTTTTTGAAAAGAACGAAGGAACTATAATTAACAAACTTACTTCTGATATTAATGATATGGGAAAGCTGCTGTCGGAGATATTCCCGGAGATATTACAATATGCAGTAACCATTATAACTATCAGCATAGCTTTAGTAAAAATGAATTGGCTCATTTTTGCAGGAATCGTGGTCACGTTTCCGCTTGTTATATTTACAAGTGACATGATTGCAAAAAAAATAAATGATTTAGCAAGAAAACGTAGAGGAAAGTATGACGAACTTGCGGATATTGCATTAGACAACATAGAGGGTATTGAGGTTGCAAAAGCATATGCAATAGAAGAAACATTAGGGTTGCGGGTTTCATCAAAGGCAAAAGAAATACTTAAGAATGAATATTCGAGGAATAGATATCAGGCATTAGCTAATGGTATTGTTTTATTAATGAAATGGGTACCGTCCGTTGGTTGTTCTCTAATTGCCTTATTTCTTGTATTAAAGAATACGATTACGATAGGTGAATTTATGTCATTTCTTGTGTTGTTTGGTAAGATTTCTACATCGTTAAGTGAATTACCTTTTAGAATAATTGATGCCAGGGAAATGCTGATTTCGGTAAAACGAATAGAGGAGTTGCTTTGTGCGCCAAAAGAAGTAAGCGGTGACTATAAGGGTAGTGAATTAAAGAATGTGGAAAATATTATCGAATTGAAGAATGTGTCATTTTCATATGCAAGTGGTAATACGAAATGTTTTGAGAATAGAATTCTAAAAGATATAAATGTGAGTATAAAACAAGGAGAAAAAGTGGCGATAGTTGGTGCATCAGGAGCTGGAAAATCTACATTGCTTAAGTTGTTGTGTGGATTTGAAGAGGTTGATGAGGGCGATTATTACTTGTGTGGACAAGTGTTTTCCAAATGGGATATAAATGAAGCAAGAAGGTTGATTTCGTATGTACCGCAAGACTCATTTTTGTTTCCTGAAACTATATTAGAGAATTTAGCATATGGAGCAAAGAATATTGATATTGAGAAAGTAGAAAATGCTTGTAAAAAAGCAGGCATATATCAGAAAGTTTGTGAGCTGCCAGATGGATTTAACACAGAAGTTGGAGAACGGGGTGCGAATCTTTCGGGAGGGGAACGACAGAGGCTTTCTATTGCAAGAGCAATATATAAAAATAGTCCGATAATTTTGTTAGATGAACCAACATCAGCATTGGACGAGCAAACAGAGAAGATAATTAGTAAAACAATTTCAGAAAATCATGAAAACACAGTTATTATCATTGCACACAGATTATCTACCATTAAAAATGTTGATAGGATTTACTGCATGGATAAAGGAGAAATTGTTGAAGTAGGAAACCATGAAGAACTGATTAGGAAAAATGGAATATATGCTGCATTATATGGTAAGGAGGCGCATAATTAGTGGGTATTGCAAAAAATCTTGTAAAAAGTTTGCAGATGATGGAAAGAAGACTGCCATTATATCTGCTGTCCATATTTATGATGACTGCATTAAATGCTTTGTTTGAGGTTGCAGGCTCTGTATTTATGAAAATTATATTCGATTGTGCTAACCAGGGAAGTGTATATGAAAGAAAATCACAAATAATCATTACGGTTATTATGGGAATATTGGCAATTATAATGGCATCGATTTTTATGTGTATTTATAACAATGAAGCAAAGAGAATGTCATTAAAATTGAAGATGCTGGTATTTGAAAAATCCATGAAATTCCCATATGTGTATTATGAAGAACATCATAGTGGAGAAATTCTGTCAAAGCTGGTATATGATACAGACATCGCATCAAATATATACTCGTCAAGATTAAGAAGAGTTTTGGCTCCGATAATCTTTGTTGCTGTCTTCGCTGTTGCAATGATGATTATTAATCCTTTTATGACAATCGTGTTAATTGCATTTAATGTCATATTGTTCTTGATTAATGCTTTGCTTTCCAATCCGATGAAGAAGGTGGGAAAAAAGCTTTCAAAAAATAATGCCGTAATGACAAATATACTTTCTGATATGATTGCTGGCGCAGGTATTAGCAAAATTTATGATATCAATCATAAAGGAGTACTTAAGTATAAAACGGTTAATAATCAATATACTGTAGAACAAAAAGAAAAAATGCGTCTGGCTGCTTTACTAGAAATGTTTAATAGTGGATTTGATTTATTTTGTGCATTGATGTTTGTTGTGCTTGGAATTATATTGGTTCAGCAGAAATTTGCAACTATTGGAGAGGTGGCAGCAATATATACATTATATACATCGCTAAGTTTTAGATTTTTACAACTTGGTAAAAATTTTCCGGAACTTGTTAATTGCATAGCATATGCAGAAAGAATATTTGAATTTTTAGAACTGCCGGAAGAAAATAAAGAAATTATTTCAAAGTCTATATTGGTTAAGCCAGTCACTCAAAAAGAAGATGCAGTGGTGTTTAGCAATATATCCTTTGGATATAAAGACAAAGAAAAGCTCTTTAATAGAGCTACATATGAGTTTCCGGCAAATAAACTAATTGCTGCAGTTGGTCCATCCGGATGTGGAAAAAGTACATTAGCAAAACTTTTGCTGGGATTCTATACGATAGACCGGGGAGATATTCTGATTTTTGGAAAATCAATTAGTGAATTGGGAATTTCAAAGGTTAGGGAACAGATAGCGTATGTACCACAGGAGCCGTATTTATATAATGTGAGTATTCTGGATAATATTCGATATGCGAGAAAAACTGCTTCGAAGCAGGAGGTAATGGAAGCAGCAAAGTTGGCAAATGCACATGAATTCATATCAAAAATGGAAAATGGATATGATACAGTAATCATAAATAGAGGAAACAATTTATCAGGAGGAGAACGACAGAGAATAGCTATTGCCAGAGCTATATTGAAAGATTCTCCTGTTATACTTATGGATGAGGCAACATCGGCACTTGATAATGAATCAGAGCAAATGATTGCGGATTCAATAGCAAGTTTAAAAAAGAGAAAAACAGTAATTATGATTGCACATAGAAAAAAGACTATTCAAATGGCAGATAGTATTGTTGAAGTTTAGATGTGGAATAAGCCAGCAGGATGAGTTGGCAGCATTGAACGATGCCGGAATAAAATCAATATCATTGAGTACAAGCGATGACACGGGCAGAAATGTTGCTTCAGTTACAATGACGGACGGCTCAACAGTCAGTATGGGAGAGTTTATCGGAACAGAGGGTTAGGTCAGTTTACAAGGAACTATACGCAGACCGTGAAAATGCCGTTGCCGCCGGAGAGGACAACGGCATTTGAAGCGGCTCATCCCGTTTAATCAAAGCGGCATCGGAGTCCGGGAAATCACAATGACTGCCAAAACAGCGCCCGCAAACGCTGCTGCGCCGATAACTGCCGCCGTTTTTTGCTGAGGTTCTTCTTTACTGCCTTGCAGATTAGCATGGCGCAAACCACGCAAACAGCCGCAGCCGCAAGCGCAATAACCAGCGTCTCCTATAACCATAAAAGTTCGTATAATATTCTCATTCGCTCACCATACCTTTCTCTTGCAAACTGGGATTTTTGTTATTCTACGATACCTTCAATATAGCTGTAATCAATATTTCCCTTTGT
>OHUK01000905.1_pt1 | contig 11756 bp, 11 predicted proteins | sample 1579201 | NCBI WGS metagenome assembly OHUK01 (sample SAMEA3879528, study PRJEB24766) | human gut metagenome | biome: human-associated habitat; feature: feces | place: USA | collected 1985/1987 | reverse complement strand
CCCTGCTGCCGCAGGCAGTAGGGCGGGCGATGGAATGGCCCGTTTCACTTGCGTGGGAATGCCGCGCTGCCCGGTTGGGCGTTAGCAGCTGGGGCTTGTGATGGCGGGGCAAGAATGCTATAATTATACTGTATTTCTGCACGACTTTGCGAATTTTCCACAGAAGGGAGGGGCGGCGGTTGAAAAGACGACGGTTTCTGGTACTGAGTGCAGGCTGCATGATGGGCCTGCTCTCGGCGTGCGGCCTTCCGATGTCGGAAAATGTGCAGGTGGAGGAGCTGCTGCGTGCCCCGCGCCTTCCGGGCGACTACGGTGCACTGCAAAATGCCCTGAACGAATGGCTGGGGGAGAGCGCCCAGCTGAAATACCCGATGCAGGGGGAGCTGCTCTCGCCGTTCCTTTTGCAGGATCTGGATGGTGACGGCCAGCAGGATGCCGCTGTTCTTTACACCACGGCCCAGAGCTCCAACGTCTGCATTGCATTTTTGCAGAAGAATGCCGCAGGCGTGTGGCAGGTCCGCCAGAGTATCGAGGGTCTGGCGGATACAGTGGACAATGTCCGGCTGGCACAGCTGCAGGATGGTGCCGCCACCCAGCTGGTGGTGGGGTACCTCGCCGCGCAGGGCGACAGCTATCTGGCGGTGTACTCCTACGAGAACGGCACGGTCAATGCCATTCTGGAACAGTCCTATGAGCAGTATCTGGTGGAGGATATCACCGGCGGCGGCAACGAGGATCTGATCCTGATGTCCACGCTGGAGGACGGCGGGGTGCAGATCGAGCTACTGACCGTTGACCGGGACGGGATGTTCCAGCAGGTGGCTGTCATGGGCCTTTCGGCAGATAAGTTCTCGGGCTGCGCCGCTGTGGCGGCGGGCCTGGGAGCGGACGGAAAGCGCTATCTGGTGCTGGACGGCTGGACCGGTCTTTCGGGCAACAATCTGGCCACGGTGCTGCTCTACTTCGATGAGGAAAGCCAGCAGATGCTGCCCGCCGAGCAGATCAGCACCAGTGAGCTGTACAATGCGTCCCTGCGCAATGTCTCCACGCTGGTCAGCCGGGATCTGGACGGCGACGGCATCGTGGAGATCCCCACCCAGCCTGACGAAGCGGGCCTGCTGAACCTGAGCCAGAGCCGACGAATGGATTTCATCGTCTGGATGGACTACACCAGCCCGGAGCCGGAAAAGAGCTTCGGCCTGTTGGACGAGGAGAGCAGCTGCTACATTGAGCTGCCTGCCGAGTGGGAGGGCAACCTGATGCTCACCGACAGCGCTGAGGGAGAGGAGGCCGTGGAGCTGCACACCGTGGACGAGGGCAAGCTGGTGCTGACCATGCGCCTGGTTCCTTCCAGCGAGAGCGCGGCGGGCTGGACCCGCCTGGGCGTGGTGGCATCCCGCCAGATGCAGGCCAAGTTCGGGCCGGACGTGGTGCTGAAGGATCAGAGCTATCGACTGTCCCGGTCGTTGTACCGGTTGAATTGATGATGCCGCTCAGTTTTGCAGAAGTTTACCGGATGCAGGCTGGGTGTTCTGAGGTGAAATGCTTCTCCGTGTGCTCTTGGGCAGAGGGAGAAGGCAGAAAAATATGGAGGTCTTAGATGGTCAAGGTACTTGTGGTAGAGGATGAAGCCAGCATCCGCGAGATGATCGCGCTGAACCTGCGGCTGGCCGGAATGGAAGCAGTAGAGGCCGACAGCGCCGAAGCGGCACTTCCTCTGCTGGAGCAGCGGCCCGGCTGCGACGCGGCCATCCTGGACGTGATGCTGCCGGGGATGAATGGCTTCTCGCTCTGCGAGACCATCCGCCGCACCGATCAGAAGATCGGCATTATCATCCTCAGCGCCAAGGGACAGGAGCAGGACAAGATCCGCGGCCTTTCTATTGGTGCCGATGACTATATGACCAAGCCTTTCAGCGTAAGCGAACTGCTGGCCCGTGTGAAAGCGCTGTGCCGCCGCGTCGGCCGTACTGCAGGCGGGGACGAAAAAGAAAAGGCAGGCCAGCCTATTGAGCTGACGCAGGTGGAATTCCAGATCATGGAGCTGTTCTTCCGCAACCCCGGCATTGCGCTGGTGCGCGAGAAGATCTTGAAGGGTGTCTGGGGCGAGAACTATTTTGGTGACGTGAAGATCGTGGATGTGAACATCCGCCGTCTGCGGATGAAGGTAGAGGATGAGCCCAGCCACCCCACCCACATTATGACAGTGTGGGGCTACGGCTACCGGTGGGAGGAGTAAAGAAAAACCGCTCAGTTGCGCTGTGCTCGACAGCTCTCCCAATAGGAGAGCCGGGATTACTGACAGAAAGGAGGAAAAGCAATGCGCAGTGGGATTACCAACCGCTGGCTGCGGGGAAGCCTGTTCCTGACGGTGCTGCTGGTGCTGCTGGTGGAAAGCATGTTCGTGTACAACTTCGGCCGCAGCTACTACAACAGCGTCCAGCAGACCATGATGCGGCGTTTTTCCTCCATCAACGGTCAGCTGAAAATGTACACCGGCGACACGGCCCAGAAGACCGCGGCCAACCGCAGTGTGGCCCTGCGCCGGATGGTGGAGCAGTTTGCGGATAAAGACAAATATGAGTTCATGCTGCTGGACGGCTACGGCGGCGTGATCGCCTCCTCCAGCGGCACAGGTGCGGACGGCATCGTGGTGCAGGACGATTTTAACAAGGCGCAGGATGCACCGGACGGCGTGGGTGTGGCCATCTACCGCACCGCCAGCGGGGAAACGGTCATGGCTGTGTGCAGTCTGGTGCCCTATGCGGCCGAGGACGTGGCTGCCATGCGCCTTGTCACCAGCCTGACGCTGGTGCAGGCGCAGCTGAAGAGCGTTTTCATCGTCAGCCTGATCGTGGTAGCAGCCATTCTGGGCTTTACAGTGGCCTCCGGCCTGTACTTTGTGCGGGGCATCGTGGTGCCGCTGGGGCAGGTGGAGCGGATCGCCGCCAGCATCGCCCGGGGAGAACTGGATGTCCGCCTGCCTGTGACCGGTGACGAGCGGGACGAGGTGGACCGCCTGCGCGGCACCATCAATCAGATGGCCGAGGGGCTGGAAGAGACGGAGAAGATGAAGAACGAATTCATCAGCTCGGTCTCCCATGAGCTGCGCACGCCGCTCACCTCCATCCGGGGCTGGGTGGAGACCCTGCGCACCCTGGATGACCCCACCGATGAGAACTACCGCAAGGGGCTGGAGATCATCAACAACGAGACCGCCCGCCTGTACAACATGGTGGAGGAGCTGCTGGATTTCAGCCGCCTGCAGAATGGCCGCCTGAAAATGGAGTGCCGCCCCCTGGACCTTGTGGCCGAGCTGACGGACGCTGTCCTTTTCTGTGAAGCGCGCATCCAGCGGGAGGGGCTTCTGCTGGCCTATGCGGAGCCGGAGGAGATGATCCCGGTCTACGCCGACCCCGACCGCCTGCGGCAGGTGTTCATCAACATTCTGGACAATGCCATCAAGTATTCGGCCCCCGGCGGACGCATCACGGTCAAGATCTGGCAGGGCGAGTACAAAGCCTTCATCGAGATCATCGATCAGGGCCGAGGCATCCCGCCGGAGGATCTGGAAAACGTCAAAACCAAGTTTTACAAGGGCAGCAACTCGGTGCGGGGCAGCGGCATCGGCCTTGCGCTGGTGGATTCCATTATGACCGCACTGGACGGCACCATGGACCTCAAGAGCACGCTGGGCCGGGGCACGGTGGTCACCCTGGGCCTGCCGATCTACAAACGATAAGAGATTGTCCATATTTATCTGGTAAGATAGAGGGGCAGTTTTTACGATAGAGAGGGGCCGCAGCGCCCCATAGGAGAGCCAATGAATCAACCGAATAAGGAACGCTTCAAGACGAGTGTGGGCGGGCAGGCCCTGATGGAGGGCATTATGATGCGGGGCCCGAAAAACATCTGCTGTGCTGTCCGCAAGCCCGATGGAACCATTGAGACCAAGGTCGAGCCCACCCCCACCTACGGCGTGTGGACAAAGATCCCGCTGGTGCGGGGAGCCATCTCGATGGTCGAAAGCCTGATCATGGGATACAAGTACATGATGTACTCGGCACAGGTGAGCATGGGGGATGACTACGACCCCGCCGAAGAGGAGACCGCCTTTGAAAAATGGGTGGGCGACCATCTGGGCAAAAAGGCCGAAGATATCATGCTGGCGGCAGCTGCCGTGATCGGCGGGCTGTTTGCCATCCTGCTCTTCACCGTTCTGCCCACGGTGCTGGTGGGCGGCCTGAACCATCTGGTGCCGCTGGGCCGCTGGGCCAAGGTGGTGCTGGAGGCGGTGCTCAAGGTGGGCATCTTCCTGACCTATATGGTGGGCATCTCCAAAATGAAGGAGATCCACCGGGTGTTCGAGTACCACGGGGCCGAGCACAAGACCATTGCCTGCTACGAAGCGGGCGACCCGCTGACCGTGGAGAACGTGCGCAAGTACACCCGTTTCCATCCCCGCTGCGGCACCAGCTTCCTCATTCTGGTGGTCATTGTCAGCGTGTTTCTGTACAGTGTGCTGCCGTGGGGCAGCATCGGTCTGCGGGTGGTGTGCAAGCTGCTGCTGCTGCCGCTGGTCATGGGCATCAGCTACGAGCTGCTCAAGTGGTGCGGCCGGTCGGACAATATCGCGACCCGCATCATTCGTCAGCCCGGCATCTGGGTGCAGCATCTGACCGTGTTTGAGCCGGACGACAGCATGATCGAGGTGGCCATTGCTGCCGTCACGCCGGTCCTGCCCGAGGACCCGGAGGACGGCAGATGGTAACCGCAGGGATGCTGCCCCGGGCAGCAGTCCGGGAGGTGGAGGCACGCCTGCGCGCCGCAGGCTGCCCCGACGCGGATTTTGACGCGGCCGAGCTCTTCCGGCTGGCAGCGGGCGGGGATGTCCGCCTTGCCGATGCTCCGCTGGGCGCAGAGCAGGCAGAGCGGCTGGAAGCCCTGACGGCCCGCCGCGCGTCCCGGGAGCCTTTGCAATACCTTTGCGGCAGCTGGCCCTTCCTTGACTTTGAGCTGGCTGTCGGCCCCGGCGTGCTCTGCCCCCGGGCCGATACTGAGGTGGTGGCCGAAGCCGCCGCCGGAATGCTGGCTGGGGTGGAGGCACCCCGGGTGCTCGACCTCTGTGCCGGCACGGGCTGTTTGGGGCTGGGCGTAAAGCGCTTCTGCCCGGCGGCACAGGTCACCAGTCTGGAGAAGAGCCCTGCGGCATACCGCTATCTGGAGCAGAACGCCCATCTCTCCCCGGTACTGACCATCACCCCGGTGCAGGGAGATCTGTTCACCTACTGGCAGACCCTGCCGGAGGGGCAGCTCGACCTCATTGTGTCGAACCCGCCTTACCTGACCGCCGCCGAGATGGGCGCGCTGCAGCCCGAGGTGGCGCAGGAGCCTGCCATGGCGCTGGAAGCGGGGGAGGATGGGCTGGTATTTTACCGCGCCATTGCGGAACACTACCAGAAAGCTCTGCGCCCCGGCGGTGCCCTTGCCCTGGAAATCGGCTGGCAGCAGCGGGAAGCTGTAACGGCTCTGCTTGCCGCCAACGGGTGGACGGATATCGCGTGCAGAAAAGACTTTGGCGGCAATGACCGCTGTGTGATGGCGAGGAAACAGTGAAAATATCTACAACTTCCTGTTGTAATATCTGTAAAATGTGTTATACTAGTACCGAAAGAATTGGAATGCCCGCGCCTGCGTTTGGCCGCACCGCGCCGGGAACAGATGACAAAGGAGCATGACACTATGGCAAAAAATCAGAACAACAACGTTGCCCCGGCGACCCAGAAGACCGATCCCGGTGCCAAGAAGGATGCGCTGGCCACGGCACTGGCCCAGATCGAGAAGCAGTTCGGCAAGGGCGCTGTGATGAAGCTGGGCGACAACGCCGCCATGCAGGTGGATGCCATCTCGACTGGCAGCATCGGCCTGGATCTGGCACTGGGCGTGGGCGGCGTGCCCCGGGGCCGCATCATTGAGGTGTACGGCCCCGAATCCAGTGGTAAGACCACGCTGGCCCTGCATGTTCTGGCCGAAGCCCAGAAGAAGGGCGGCGATGTTGCCTTCATCGACGTGGAGCACGCGCTGGACCCTGTGTATGCCGAGGCGCTGGGTGTGGATATCAACAACCTGCTGGTCAGCCAGCCCGATACCGGTGAGCAGGCCATGGAGATCTGCGAGGCGCTGGTGCGCTCCGGTGCCATTGATGCCATCGTTGTGGACTCTGTTGCCGCTATGGTGCCCCGCGCCGAGATCGAGGGCGAGATGGGCGACAGCCATGTGGGCCTGCAGGCCCGCCTGATGAGCCAGGCCATGCGCAAGCTGACCAGCGTCATCGGCAAGACCAACACCGTCTGCATCTTCATCAACCAGCTGCGTGAAAAGGTCGGCGTGGTCTACGGCAACCCCGAGGTCACCACCGGCGGCCGCGCCCTGAAGTATTATTCTTCTGTCCGCATCGATATCCGCCGCGTGGAGGGCCTGAAGGATTCTTCCGGCCAGTTCATCGGCAACCACACCCGCGCCAAGATCGTCAAGAACAAGGTGGCTCCTCCGTTCCGTGAGGCTGAGTTCGACATCATGTTCGGCGAGGGCATCTCCAAGATGAGTGAGCTCATCGATCTGGGGGTCAAGCTGGGCATCGTTCAGAAGAGCGGTGCATGGTTCAACTACGGTGATATCCGCCTGGGTCAGGGCCGCGACAATGCCAAGCAGTTCCTGCGCGATAACCCCGAGATCGCCAACGATATCGAGGGTCAGGTGCGCGCCAATGCCGACAAGCTCTATGCCACCCGCCGCCCGGGGGGCAAGGCTGCCGCCCCTGCAGAGGGGGAACCGGCAGCTCCTGCCACAGCAAAGGAGCCGGTGGTCAAGGCTCCCGCCCGCAGCAGCGAGAGTGAGCTGGATATCATGGTGGAAGAGTAAATGGCCTTTTACAGCCGTGGCCGCCGCCCGCTGGCCGAAGAGGAAAAATCTACCGATGCCGCCAAGGCCCGCACCCGGGCCATGGAGCTGCTGGCCGGGCAGGAGCTTTCTTCGGGCCAGCTGTATGAGCGGCTGAACCGCCGCTATACCCAGCAGACCAGTGCCGCCGTGGTGGCAGAGATGGTGCAGCGGGAGTATATCAACGATGCCCGCTATGCCGAGACCCGTGCCCACGCCCTGCTGGCGGCAAAAAAGAGCCGCCGCGCCGCTGCCCAGAATCTGCGGCAGAAGGGCCTGGCCGCAGGCGAGATCCAGCAGGCGCTGGATGCTGTTTACACCCCCGATGTTTCCGGCGAGGACCCGGAGCTGGAAGCCGCCGCCGCTCTGGTGGAAGGGCATTACCGCAAAAAGCTGGAAGCGGGCCGCAGGGATCTGGTCATTGCGGCCCTGCAGCGGCGGGGATTTTCGTATTCCGTCATTAAGGAAGCCATTCGGCGAATCGAAGAGGAATAAGTGATCCTTGGTACAACCTTTCAGTCTCGCATCCGCTCGACAGCTCCCCTAGTAGGGGAGCCCTTGGCAAAATCGGAAACTTTCCCTTACTGCCAAGGCCTCTCCTACTAGGAGAGGTGGCATTGCGAAGCAATGACGGAGAGGTTATACAACGGAGATTTGACAAACAGGAAAGAGAGTATCCCTTTTTATGAAAATTGCATGTATTTCCCTTGGCTGCCCCAAGAACCAGGTCGATCTGGACGTGATGGTGCACATCCTGCTTTCGGCCGGTCACGAGACGGTGGCCGACCTGGGTGAAGCCGATGTCATTCTGGTCAACACCTGCGGCTTTATCGAGAGCGCCAAGACCGAGGCCATTGAGAACATTCTGGAGGCCTGCGCCTACAAGCAGCAGAACCCGGAGCTGAAGGTCATCGTCACCGGCTGCCTGGCCGAGCGTTACCGCAGCCAGATCGAGGAGGAGATCCCCGAGGTGGACGCTGTGGTGGGCTGTGCCTCCAACAAGGCCATTGACACCATCGTGGCCCGCCTGTTCCACGGTGAGAACCATCTGGAAAGCTACGGTGCCAAAAAGGACTTCCCGCTGGGCGGCAAGCGTGTCATCGGTACGCCCGCCCACTATGCGTACTTAAAGATCGCCGAGGGCTGCAACAACCGCTGCCACTACTGCGCCATCCCGGGCATCCGCGGCCCGCTGCACAGCCGCGATATGGCCGACTGCGTAGCCGAAGCCCGCTGGCTGGCCGGTGAGGGCGTGAAGGAGCTGATCGTGGTGGCCCAGGACCCCACCGCCTATGGCGAGGACTGGGGCAAGCCCGGCAGCATCTGCGAGCTTTTGGACAAGCTGAACAAGGTGCCGGGCCTTGAGTGGATCCGCATCATGTACGCCTACCCCGAGCGTATCACCGATGACTTTATTGCCGCCATGAAGCGGAATGAGAAGGTGGTGCCTTACCTCGACCTGCCCATCCAGCACTGCAACGATACCATCCTCAAAAACATGAACCGCCGCTCCAACCGCGCAGAGCTGCTGGAGGTCATCGGCAAGCTGCGCCGGGAGATCCCCGGCATCACCCTGCGCACCACCCTGATCGCAGGCTTCCCCGGCGAGACCGAGGAGCAGTTTGAAGACCTGTGCAACTTTGTCAAGGAGGTCAGATTTGACCGTCTGGGCTGCTTTGCCTATTCTGCCGAGGAGAACACTGTGGCCGCAAAGATGGACGGCCAGATCGATCAGGAGACCAAGGACCGGCGCGCGGAGCTGGTGATGCAGATCCAGACCGGCATCATGGCCCAGAAACAGGCCGAGAAGGTGGGCCAGACCGTCCGTGTGCTCTGTGACGGCATCGACGAGGAGAGCGGCCTGTACCTCTGCCGCACCACCGGCGATGCCCCCGAGGTGGACGGCAATGTCTGCGTTTCCAGCGAGGAGCCGCTCTATCCCGGCCAGTTCTATGATGTGCTGGTGGAGGACAGTGACCTTTACGATCTGTACGGAACGGTTGCAAAATAACAAATTGGAGGAATCTGTATGAATCTGCCCAATAAGCTTACCCTGACCCGCATCATTCTGGTGCCGGTGTTCATGGTCTTCGTTTCCCTGACCCAGATCGGCACGGAAGATTTTAACCCCACTTGGTATCTGGTGGCAGGCATCATCTTTGCCGCAGCCAGCTTTACCGATTTTCTGGACGGCCATCTGGCCCGCAAGTGGAACATGGTCACCGATTTCGGCAAGTTTGCCGACCCGCTGGCCGACAAGCTGCTGACCACCGTGGCCTTCATCTACATGCTGCGGGACGGCGTGTGCAGTCCGGTGGTGCTCTGCATCATCCTGGCCCGCGAGTTCGCCGTGTCCGGTCTGCGGATGGTGGCCGCCGGTGCCAAGGACGGCAAGGTGATCGCCGCCAACATGTGGGGCAAGGTCAAGACTGTGCTGCAGATGCTGACCATCATCTTCTACTACTTCGGCACTGCGTTGACCTGGGGCAATTCCATTATGATAGGCGCTGACTGTGTGTTCCTCTCCTACTGGCTGTGCTGGCTGGTGGCCATTGCCACTGCCATCTCCGGCATCAAGTACCTGTGGGACAACCGCAGCTTCATCAATACCGCAAAATGATCAAGAAGATCGCCATTCTCTGTTCCATTTTCCTGAACCTCTGCATCGTGCGGTGGGAGCCGGTGGCCATCCGGATGACCTGGGAAGCGGTGGGCAGCCAGACCTTCACCTTTTACACCGAGAACTCCAATGTCTTTGCGTTCTTCGTCTGCCTGCTGGTGGCGGTGTGTCAGGTGATCTGCCTGTTCACGGGGCGGCAGCTGCCCCGCTGGGTCAAGACGCTCAAGTACATTGCCACCTGCTGCCTGACCATGACCTTCCTGACCGTGGTGTTCGTGCTGGGGCCCTACTGTGCCGACCAGGGCGGCGTGGTGTTTCTGCTGACCGAGAGCTCCATGCTCTACCACCACCTGCTCAACCCGCTGTGTGCCTTTGTCTCCTTTGTCCTGCTGGAACGGGAGCCAAAGCTGCCTGCGCGGTGCGTTCCGCTGGCGTTGGTCCCCACGATGCTCTATGGCTCTGTGGCCCTCTGGGACAATTACCAGCGGCTCATCACCGGGCCTTACCCGTTCCTGCTGGTCTATCAGCAGACCACCCGGCAGACGGTGCTGTGGTGCGCGGCCATCCTGGCCATGAACCTGCTCTACGCCTGGCTTGTCTGGCGGCTGGGTGGGAATCGCCGCAAAAAGAGAAATGTGGGCTTGCTTTTCAGAAGCTGAGATGCAAAAAAGGCTCTCTGCCGGTTTTGGCAGAGAGCCTTTTCTCGTGTTTTGCTTACAGCAGGGGGATCCCGGCCTTTGCGCAGGCCGCGCGGGTGGCTTCGTCCCAGACGCTTGCCTGTACTTCGCCGATGTGGGCGCTGCCCAGCAGCAGCATGCACAGACGGCTCTGGCCGATGCCGCCGCCGATGGTGTAGGGCAGCTCACCGTTCAGCACTGCCTTGTGGAAAGGCAGGGTGCGGCGGTCGTCACAGCCTGCCATGGTCAGCTGCCGGTCCATGCTCTCGGGGCTGACGCGGATGCCCATGCTGCTCAGCTCGTAGCTGCACTGCAGGGGCTCGTTCCAGAACAGCAGGTCACCGTTCAGGTCCCAGTCGTCGTAGTCGGGGGCGCGGCCGTCGTGGGGCTTGCCGCTCTTCAGGGGAGCACCGATCTTCATCAGGAAGGTGGTGCCGTTCTCCTTTACAAAGGCGTTCTCGCGCTCCTTCGGGGTCAGGTCAGGGTACTTGTCCTCCAGCTCCTGGGTGGTGATAAAGGTCACGTTGGGGGTGTGAAGGGGCAGATCCTGCAGCTGGGGGAACATGGCGTGCAGGTTCATCTCGGTGGCGCAGACAGCGGACACGATGGAGCACACCACACTCTTGAGGTAAGCCTCGTTGCGGTCTTCCAGACGGATCACCTTTTCCCAGTCCCACTGGTCCACATAGATGGAGTGCAGGTTGTCCAGATCTTCGTCGCGGCGGATAGCGTTCATATCGCAGTACAGGCCCTTGCCCACGCGGAAGCCGTAGTCCTTCAGGGCCTTGCGCTTCCACTTTGCCAGCGACTGCACCACCTGTGCCTCGGTGCCGCTGTCCTTGATGTCAAAGGTAACCTTGCGCTCCACGCCGTTCAGATCGTCGTTCAGGCCGGTGGAAGCCTCCAGAAACAGCGGTGCGGACACGCGGTACAGGTTCAGCGTGGCGCACAGGGTATCGGCAAACAGCCGCTTCACCGTGCCGATGGCGCGCTGGGTGTCGTACAGGTTCAGCGCGGGTGTGTAGTTTGCCGGGATGATGATCTTGCTCATAACGTTTACCCCTCATTCTGTGTGGTTTGCGCCCCGCTTTCCCGAGCCGGGGCGTGGCTTTTGCAAAGCCGGAATACTGCACTCATTATGGCACAATTTTTTACGAAAGTAAAGTGATAGCAGGAAAAAGCAGTTCCGAAACGCCCAAGGGCGTTTCGGAACTGCAAATCAAACTATTTTTCCGTTTACCCGCCCAGATAGGCGCTGCGGACGCGCTCGTTGGTCAGCAGCTCGGCACCGGTGCCGTCCATGACCACGCGGCCGGTCTCCAGCACATAGGCGCGGTCGGCCACCGAAAGCGCCATCTGCGCGTTCTGCTCCACCAGCAGGATGGTCATGCCCTCCTTGTGGATGTCGCGGATGATGTCAAAGATCTCCTGCACCAGCAGCGGCGAAAGACCCATGGAGGGCTCGTCCAGCATCAGCATGGAGGCGTTGCTCATCAGGGCACGGCCCATGGCCAGCATCT